>MDTB01060545.1_pt1 | contig 43966 bp, 34 predicted proteins | sample 811161 | NCBI WGS metagenome assembly MDTB01 (sample SAMN05326650, study PRJNA326480) | marine metagenome | isolation source: seawater | place: Mediterranean Sea | collected 2009 | reverse complement strand
TATTTTTAATTTAATTTTAAAATAAAAAAATTTTATAAAAATAATTATTGATAACAATTTATTAGTTTCATGATATAATTTATTTTTTATTCTCATTATTTTGAGTTTTAATCATTATTTGGTATATTTAATAATCTTATATTTTGATAGTTTGAGTCTATCTGTAAATTGAGTTCCTCTAAATTTTTAATTTTATTTATTGAATCCATATAATTTGTAATTAAGTTAGAATTTATTTGATTACTTTTAATTGTATCAATTTTAATATTATAATCAATTTGCTCAATTCTTGTTGAATCTATAATCGAAGATATTGTGTCTAAAATTGATTGTTCGATTTCTTTAAATCGATTTTCTGCATCTTTATGTAATTTATTATCAGGAAAACTGTCAACAAATATTTTGTAATACAACTTAGAATGTTCTAAATCATTCAAAATATAGTCACTAATATATGCAGATAAATAAAGTGCATCAGGATCATTGTTTTTCTTATACAAACTACCTAGTGAATCTCTTGCAATAGTAGGATTTAAATCAGCTAGTTTTAATACTTCCATTCTTTCTTTTTTAAAGGGATTTTCATCTAAGAAAATTTCTTTCTTAATTAAAAAATCTGGATTCGGATATTTTTCAGAAAATTTAATTTTCCATTCCAAAGAATCTTCTGAATAAAAAGTTAATGCATACATAGCTCTTGGTGAAAATTTAGATTCAGGATAATTACTAATTAAAGTTTCATATCTATCTGCTGCAGAATCCATCCTGCCAAAATCATATACTAACATCTCACCAATAAGCATTAATAATGAATCTGGAGAACCACTAATAAATTTGTCTTTTGATGATTTTGAAGTACTTTTTGATTTTTCAATTTTTTCTGGATTAAAAACATCCATGACCAATTTTGGATCAACTAACACTGAATCAGTTACTTGAAAATCATCTTTTAAAGTATCTTTCATTATACTAAAATTCAAATCAAAATCTTCGTCTAGAGGCTCAATTGCTTTTTTTGAATAATTTTTCAATGCTTTCCTATAGCTTTCTTTTAAAACATTAAAACTATCCATCATATCTAATAATTTATTTACTTCACTTCTATTCTCTGATCGATTATATTCTTCTGTCATTTTATCAAAATAATCTCTTGCGGATGAAAAATCAAATTCATCAAATAAGCTAGACTTGCCTAATAAAAAGAAAGATTTAGCTCTTGTTTTTTTATACTTATTATCTTTTTTATCTAAAGATTTTTCAATAAAGGAAATCAGTACAGAACGACCAGCAATTAAATCGCCTTTTTCTAGTAATATCTGCGCTTTTTCTAGTTCAAGATCTAAATACATTGCTTCATATTCTGCAGTTCCTAACATAATATCTATTTCCTGCAAAATAATATCGTAATTTCTTAACTTTTTATTGAATTCTATCCACTTTAAACGTGCATTTTTTCTAACTACTTTAGAATCCGATTGCTTTTCAAGTAAAAGCAAATATTTTATAGCTCTATCATATGCTTTTTCGTTTTGAGCAATTTTGATTATTTTGTTATAGGCAGATATTCGCATACTCTTTTCTGTTGCATTTTCTACTGCTGAATCTAAATAGTCAAAAGATTTTGAGATAGAATCTAATTCTAATGATACATCTGCCAATGCAGTATATATTAAATATTTATTAATTTTTGATTCTTTTTGTTTATTTCTTAAATACTCAAGTTTTATTTTTGAAGAATCTATCTCACCTAGTTTAAATTGTGTATAAGCATGCCAAATTTTCGCTTCATCAATAAATTTACTTTCAGGAAAATCATTGATTAACGTATTAAAACTTTTCAATGCTCTAGTAAATTCATTCCTATAGAAACCTGATTTTCCTATGATATAATACGCATCATCTAAATATTTACTATCTGGAAATTTTTCGATAACTATACTACATTTATTAATAGCTTTTTCTAATTGTATCTTTGCTTTATTTGGAATATCTTCAGAATCTTCAATAGCAGATTCTTCGATAGTCTTCATTCCTTCCTTAAAATAAGTCTCAGCATTATAAAATGTATTAAAATAAACACAACTATTTAAAATTAATATAATAGATAGGACTATGTATTTATTTGTGGATGAAAACATATATATTTTCAATTTATTTAAACTGGAGGAGATATTTATTTTCTCTCAAAACTATCTATTTTATAAACAGAATAATTTTTTCCTTCTGCAGACATAGAAAGTATGTCATCCATAATTTCTTCAGTGTCCATATCTCTGCCTAGTGAAATAGATATCATCTGATTGTTAATTAAAAATATTTTTAAATCGTTTTCTGCAGTAGCTTCTACAGAAACTATATGATGAAGGTTAATAATCCACGATTTAGATTTTGGTATACCTTGTGGGCTAAGAATAGTGTAAGTAAATTTTACAAATTGTGAAATAAATTCTGACATATTTGATATGACCTTTTAAAAATTAAAAAGTTCCAATAGTCTATATTTTATGAATAAGAACTAATATTTGGTTACTGGAAAATAAGTTAATTCCTTAAAACTTTTCCCTTTGAAAGCATATGCTCAATTCTATCTATTGTTTTTTGCTCTTTACATAGACTAACAAAAACTTCTCTTTCTATATCGAGTAAATATTGCTCCTCAACTCTAGAAAGAGGTCCTCCTTTTGATCCTCCAGTAAGAACATAGCTTAATTTTTCTCCAATAAATGCATCATGTTCACTTATTTTTCCTTTTTTAAGGAATGATTTAATTGTTGCCTTGATTGGTAGTCTTCCAGTAGTTCCAGGTAATCTAAATGATTCTGGCTCAGGAGCTTGATACTCGGCAGACATTTCTAGTACTAAATCTTTAGCCCTTTTTAAAAGATGCTGACTATTTAAAACTATTTCATCTTCTTTTGTTAAATAACCTAATTTCTGAGCTTCTTTAGCAGACATAGAAAACTTAGCCATTCCAATAGTCTCAAATGCTTTTTGAATTACTTGAAAGTTAGAAGTCAAGCCAGTATTAAATTTTTTTGTTAAGTTTGATATAACGCGAAGATTTCCTCCAGCACCAGGAATTAAACCAACACCAACCTCTACTAGGCCACAATATAACTCACCTAATGCAACAATTCTATCACACGCTCCTATAATTTCAAATCCACCTCCGAGAGCTAATTTATATGGAGCTGCAATTACCGGAAAAGGAGCATATCGTATTGATTGCAGTACATCCTGCATACTTTTTGTAAGTCTTTCAATTTCGTCCCATTTTCCTCTTTTCGCAGCATTTAATATTAGATTTAAATTAGCACCAGCAGAAAATTGTGCTCCTGAGCTTGAAATAACTAATCCTTTGTAATCATTTTCTTGGACCCAGTGCCTTGCAAAATAAATCATTTCAATTAAAGAACCATCAATCGGATTTAATTCTGGTTTTAAAACTGAATGTAGTTCGATTGAAGCTACTTTATCACCCAAATCTATCAATGATGCAGACCAACCTTTACGAATTAAGCCATCTCTTGCTTTAGCCATTGAAAATGTGAGTATTTTATCAGACTTTGGAATTGGAACATAATTTTTAGAAGTTATACAATAATAACATTCAACTTTGTTTAAAACTTTATAAAATGAATTAAATCCACATAAATCCATATCTAGAATCCATTGCGGAATTGACTTTCCATCTGATTTCATTCTTTTTAAGGTACTTTTAAATCCTAATATATCCCATGTTTCAAATGGTCCTTTGCTCCATGCAAAACCCCATTTCAGAGCATTATCAATAGAAATAATGTTATCGGAAATTTCTCCGACTCTATTCGCGCTGTAGAGTAATGTTTTTGAAAAAACTTCCCAAGAAAACTCACCAGCTACATCAGGTGCCCAAAGTAATGTTTTTAATCTTCTTTCTAAAGAGATTTTTTCTTTTGCGAGGCCTACACCTTTAAATCGAGATTTATTTTGAGGAGTATATTCTAATGAATTTAAATCTAAAGAATGGATAACACCTTTCCTAATTTTTTTATAGAAACCTTGTCCAGACTTCTGTCCGAGCCATCCGTTCTTAATAATTTTTTGAATATAATCTGGAAGTTTAAAAACTTCCCTAGATTCATCATCTAAACATTTATCATATGCTGTATTGGCAACATAAGATAGTGTATCCAATCCCACTACATCTGCAGTTCTAAATGTAGCTGATTTTTCTCGACCAATTAATGTTCCTGTTAATAAATCTACATCTTCAACGCTTAACTTTAATTTCTTTGCTACATTTAAAACTGTCATCATTCCAAAGACACCAATCCTATTAGCAATAAAATTAGGAGTATCTTTAGCATGGACAACACCTTTTCCTAAAGTATTTTCTAAAAAATCAGAAATAGTAGTTATGATATCATCACTAGTATATTTATTGGGGACTACTTCAACTAATTGAAGATATCTTGGAGGGTTAAAGAAGTGTGTCAAACAGAATCTTTTAGAAATTTTACTTGGCATACCTTTTATTAAATCCTCTAGGTTTATACCTGAAGTATTAGTTGAAATAATTGAATTTTCATTTAAATATGGTATTATCTTAGCATATAATTTTTTTTTCCATTCAAGCTTTTCAGCAATAACTTCAATGATCCAATCACAATCTTTTAATTTATTTAAATGATCATCATAATTAAGAGGAGTAATTAAATTTGCATTTTTAGGATTATAGAAAGGTTTAGGTTTTAATGTCTTACAAAACTCAAAACCTTTTTGTACAATTTCCTGATTCATATCATACAAATTTACCGGGATTCCTGCGTTAGTTACATGAGCAGCTATTTGGGCTCCCATAACACCTGAACCTAATACCGCTACTTTTTTAATTTCTACTGACATAATGTCCTCTTCTAAATTCTCTCAATAATTGTCGCAATACCTTGCCCTGTACCAATACACATAGTTGCTAATCCTATTGTCAAATTATTTTGCTCCATTACATTCATAAGAGTGACGATTATTCTTGCTCCAGAACATCCTAATGGATGACCTAATGAAATAGCTCCACCATTAATATTGATTTTATTCAAATTCCAACCACCTTTGTGAATTACATATAATGATTGAGCTGCAAAAGCTTCATTTAATTCGATAGCATCTATATCTTCTAATTTCATCCCTGCTTTTTTAAGAGCTTTTTCTGTTGCAGGCAAAGGTCCTTGACCCATTGTTTTCCAATCAACGCCAGCAATCGCTCTAGCTCTAATTTTAAACTTTCTTTTAGATCCAATTTTATCAGCGAGCGTGTTACTTGTAATTAATAATGCAGAGGCACCGATTGAAACTGGACTTGATGTTGCAGCGGTAATTGAACCATTTTCATCAAATGCTGGTTCTAGTGATTTTATTTTTTCTAAATTTGGTTCACGAGGTCCTTCATCTTTCTTGATTTCAACTCCATTATTATTTATAGGAACAATTTCATTATCAAATCTACCATTGTTAATCGCATTTAATGCTTTTTCATGGGATTGAACTGAAAATTCTTCTTGCTCTTTTCTAGAAATACCCATTTCTGATGCAAGATTCTCTGCTGTCTCACCCATTCCTATATAGTATTCTTTTTCAAATAATTCAGGATTAAAGCTTGGATTAAATCCTCCCATAGGAACACTAAACATATCTTCAACACCTGCTGCAATACCTGCATCAATATCTCCTGCATGGATAGCCTGGCTAACTTGATGAACTGAATCCATAGAGGAACCACAAAATCTGTTAACAATTTTTGCTGCTGATTCAATTGGCATATCTGCTAAAATCTCTACCCCCCTAGCCATTAACATGCCTTGTGGTCCTTCTGGAAATGCACAGCCTAAAATTAAATCTTCAATAAGTTTAGATTCAAGGTTTTGATTTCTCTGCAAAAGATTTTTGATAACCTGCGAAGATAATTCATCAGGTAGAATTCCTAGCATTTTACCATTTTTTAATCCAATAGGACTTCTAACACCATCGATTATGATAGAGTATCTTTCACTCATTAAATTTCCTCCTTATCTAAATAATATTTACCATATTGATTTACTTTGTCCATAATTTTCTTTTTACCAGAAATAATATTAGGATTGTAATTCAACTTTAAATAATATTGTTTAGCGATGCTTACTTTCTCTTTCGCTACATCTTCTTTATAAATATAACTCCAAATGTCTTCAGCAATTGCATTTAATTCTTTAGATTTTTCTGCTATTGAAACCTTCAATACTTCAAGCATTTCCATGTTTAATTTTGTATTTGGTTTGAGTTGCAAATAACGCTTAACTCCGGTATCCATTATTGAAAATGCGATAACCATATTTGCTAAAGGTTCAAGAATCCATTGCTCACTTTTAAGGTCTTGACCTTCAGTTAAAATCAAATCATCTAAAATCATTAATAATAATGAACGAGAATATTCAGTTACTTTAGCCTCCATTAATACCTTAGAATTTTTATTAATATTTAATTCGGGATTCCATTGAACTTTTCTTTTTAAAATCATATTTCTAATTGGTATCTCTTCATTGATTGCTTTTTTCAAAGTATAGCCACCTATTATCATTCTATTTATTTCATTTGTACCTTCATAAATTCTATTTATTCTCTCATCTCTGTACATTGCTGCAAATGGATATTCTTCTATAAATCCAGCACCTCCAAATATTTGTAAAGCTTCATCTGTTGTTTTCTGTAATGTTTCACTGCCGACAATTTTACAAATTGAAGCTTCAATTCCATGATCTTCAATAGCCGATTGAACTCTATCAAAATAATCAGACGAATTTCTATCTAGAGTATCAAGTTGATTATCAATTGATCCTGAAGTCATATAATTCAAGCAATCAGCTTCCCATGCATTAATTACCATATTAGCAAATTTTTTCTGAATCATTCCAAATTCAGTAATTGGTCTATTAAATTGTTCTCTTTCTTTTCCAAATTCATATGCACTTTCTATCGCATACTTAGCACCTCCAGCAGTAACAACACCCAATTTGTATCGGCCTACATATAGAACATTAAAGGCAATTGCTCCACCTTGACCAATTTTACCTATAACATTTTCTACAGGTACTTCACAATTTTCAAAAAATAAAGTAACAGTTGAAGAACCTTTAATTCCCATTTTGTTTTCTTCAGCTCCAACAATAAAACCAGGGAAATCTTTCTCAACAATAAATGAGGTATATTCATTTATTCCAGTTTTAGCAAATGTTACAACTATATCTGCCCAAGCTCCATTAGTGATATATATTTTTGTTCCATTAAGAATGTAGTGAGAGCCAGATTCATTTAATTCTGCTGTCATTTTACCTGACAAAGCATCAGAACCTGCTCCTGGTTCAGTAAGAGCATAGGCACCCATCCATTCACCAGAACCCATCTTAGGTAAATACTTCTTTTTTTGTTTTTCACTACCGTACCAAATGATTGGCAATAGTGCTATTCCTGTATGTGCAGACATTGTTACCAGAATAGAAGCATTACGACCTGAACTTAACGATTCGACAACAAGGCAAGCTGTTGTTTTATCTAAACCTAAACCTTCATAATCTTCAGGAACGTCTATTGCGAGAAAACCTAGTTCTCCCATTTCTTTGAATATTTCCAATGATAAGCTCTTATTTAATACATTTAAGGCTTCTCTATTCGGTTTAATTCGAGATTCACCAAATTCAACAGCTGCTTGTGCAAACATCTTATGCTCTTCACTAAACTGCTCTCTAGCGAATACTCTCCCCTCATCAACTTGGACGGTTAAAAAAGAACCTCCAACTCCATTTAGAGATTTTAAATCTATTGATGTCATTTCTCCATTTGGATCTGCTATTTTGTATATTTCTGAAAATGTTGTCATTTTTTCTCCTTTAAATCAAATCTTAGGATGATGATTTTGTAATAAATCCATGAATCATAAACTCGGTTACTTCCATCAGATATTCTCTTGCTGTAAAATCTTTATGGTCAAAAATACAAAACCAATTAACACCTTGAAGTGTAGTCATTATTGCAATTGCTGCCATTCTAGGATTTAAATTTTTAAATTCACCAGATTCAATACCCTTAATTAATACTTTTTCAAATAAAATTAATATTTTTTGATATAATTTTTTAGTTCTATTTAAAACATCAATATCTCTATTTGCGAGAGCCCAAAATTCTACTTCTGCTAAAAAAACATACTTTCTTCTTTCAAAAATATCAGCAACCGCTTGAGCAAATGACCTTAAAATTTTACTGGAGGATATTCCATTTTTATTTTTCTCATAAAAATCTGGAAACGCATGTGTTTCCCAGTGATCAATTAAAGATAGAAATAAATCTTTTTTGCTTTTATAATGATAATAAATTGCACCCTTACTCATCCCTGAAAGTTCAACTATATCATCAATTCTTGCATCTGAATAACCTTTAGTGACAAATATTTGCAAGGCAGATTCTAATATTTTTTCTTTTTTTTGTAAAAATTTATCTGACATATAAAGTTTCCGACCGACTAGTCGGTTTAATTTAAAACAAATTTTATAAAATTTAGTAATGTTTTATTATATGAATAAATTTTGTATAATTAAATAAAAGAAGTTTTAATAGTAATTTATATCACTATTTTCTGTTTAAAATATCTTTTATTAAAAATTTTCTAAGGATAACATTGAATTCATTTAATTTAAAAAATATAAAAAATAATTTAAAAACTTCTGCAGACTGGTTTGGATTGAGAGAAGTTTATGAATCCACTAATACCATAGTTTCTAGAGACGGAAATCCAGAAGGAATAAATATCAGCACTTCGCATGGTGTAATGGTGGAAGTATTGATGAATGGTCAGTTCGGATATTCTGCTACTACAGAATTAAGTACTAGTGGATTACAGAAGGCTCTTTTAAAAGCTGAAAAATTAGCTTTTGATGCATCTAAATTTTCATTAAATAAATTTGACCAATCAGTTAGACCTAAAAGTATTGGTAATTACAAATCAAATGCTATAAATATAATTAAAGATATTTCCATTCCTGAAATAAGTAAAATTCTTATTTCTTCAGATAAGTACTTAAAACATTCTAAACGAATAATATGTTCTACTGGCTTTGCAATGCTAGTTGATTCTCAGCATAAATATTTATGTAGTAATGGTAGTAATATTGAACAAGACTTTCAATTAATATCTTTAGATTTTTCTGCTACGGGACAACATAATGGAGTAATTCAAAAAAGAACTGATCATGGTATGCTTGCTAGATCCTACCAAATAGGTACAGAGTTTTTGACTGAAGTTGATGTTGAAAATAGATGTATAAAAATTGGAGAAGAAGCTGATGAACTTTTATTTGCAGAAGAATGCCCTGCAGATAACATGGATTTAGTTTTAGCACCAGATCAGATGATGCTGCAAATACATGAATCAATCGGACATCCATTAGAAATTGATAGAATCTTAGGTGATGAAAGAAATTATGCTGGCTGGAGTTTTGTTAAGTTAGATGATTTTGGAACTCTAAAATATGGATCTGAAAAGATGAATGTTACTTTTGATCCAACAATAAAAAATCAATATGCATCCTATAAATTTGATGATAGTGGTTTGAAAGCTGAAAGAGACTATCTAATAAAAGATGGAATTTTACAGAAAGGACTTGGTGGTACAGAGAGTAATTTCAGATCAAATAAAGGCACAGTTGCTAATTTTAGATCATCATCTTGGAATAGAGCACCAATTGATAGGATGGCTAATTTAAACCTCGAACCTGGGGACTCCACATTTGAATCAATTATTTCGAGTATTGAATATGGTGTTTATATGAAAGCTAATAAATCATGGTCTATTGATGATTATAGAAATAAATTTCAATTTGGCTGTGAATACGCTAAATTAATTGAAAATGGGCAATTAACTAAAACTCTCCGCAATCCAAATTATAGAGGTATAACTACTCCATTTTGGAATAATCTAAAAAATGTAGGTGATGGTTCTACATTTAAAATATATGGTACTCCATATTGCGGTAAGGGTGAACCAAATCAAATTATTCGAGTTGGACACGCATCCCCCGTTTGCCACTTTGAAAAAATTGATGTTTTCGGAGGAATTTAATATGGAAAACTTATTTAAAGATTTAACTAAAATGATATTTAAAAAATTAAAATCTAATGAATTATTAACAATATCTTTTAGTGGAGAAGAAAGTAATTTTATCAGAATAAATAAATCAAAAGTTAGACAAACTACTAACGTTATAAATGCAAGCATTAGCCTTGAATTAATTATTGGAAATAAAAAAGCTTCCCATGAATTTACATTCACAAAAGATTTCGATATAAATCTGTTTAGAGTAAATAATGAGTTAAAAAAAATGAGAAATTATATAAATGAGCTCCCTGAGGATCCATTTATTGTAAACCCAAGTTCAGAAAACTCAAGTAGAGAAGTTATTAATGGAAACTTATTAGAAGATGACGAAATATTAGATGCAATTTTACCAGTTCTTTCGAGTGTAGATTGCTCGGGTATTTGGGCATCAGGTAAGATATTTAGAGGAATTGCTAATTGCAAAGATGTTTTTCATTGGTTTGAGACGGAGAACTACTCTTTTGATTATTCACTAATCACAGAAGAAGAGAAAATGGTTAAAGAAACTTATGCGGGAAATGAGTGGAAACAGAAAGACTACTTGACTTTTGTTGAAAATTCAATTACTAAACTGCATTCAATGCGAGGTTCTAGTTTAAAATTAAAACCAGGAAAATATAGGACTTTTATCGCTCCTGCCGGAGTTGCGGATTTTATTAATATGTTTAATTGGGGAGGTATAAGCGAAAGTGCAATAAGACAAGGATCTAGTGCTTTTTGTAAAATGAGAGAAAATAAAATATCTCTTAGTCCTAAATTTAACTTAAGAGAAGATTTCAGTATGGGTTTAATGACACGATTTAACTCATATGGAGAATTATCACCAACCAAATTAGACTTGATATCTTCTGGAATATTAAAAAATACTCTTATTTCGTCTAGAACAGCTTTAGAATATAACCTAATAAGTAATAAGGCAGAAGGAAGTGAAGGACTTAGAACACCAATATTTAAACCGGGTGATTTAAATAATGAAAAAATACTTAACGAAATTGGAACTGGCATTTATCTTTCCAACTTACACTATTTAAATTGGAGTGATAAACCAAATGGAAGAATCACTGGAATGACAAGGTATGCTTCATTTTGGATAGAAGATGGTGAAATTAAAGCTCCTATAGAGCAAATGAGATTTGATGATAGTTTTTACAATTTTTTTGGTGATAATCTTTATGCCATTACAGATAGAAATGAGATTATTCCTAATGTTTCTACCTATAGTGGAAGATCTCTCGGTGGTGTAAAATGTCCTGGAGTAATTGTCGATGATTTTAAATTAACCTTATAAATGAATCAATACCTTAAAAAGACCAGGATAAAAATTATTATTTTATTTTTACTCCTGATTTATTTTTCTTTTCCATCTGAAATATCTCAACATTTTTTAGGTGTAAATTTTGATATTAACAATAAAAGTGCTACATTCATTGATAAATTTAAATGTACAGCTAATCCTCATTTTGAATTTACACTTTCAGCTAAATTGAATGTTAAATCAGTCTCTATAGATGATGTCCCTAAAGAATATATTATATCAAAAAAATCTAAGTCTAAATACTCTTATAAAATTAAGAGAAACATTTGGGAGCCAAAAGATGCATTAATAACAGTTCGGTATCAAACCAATTCAGATTCATTATTCAAAGAAATAAAAAATAATAAGTTAATTCAATTAAATGCAGATGAGATTTATTATCCAAAGGGAATTGAACGTTCAACTAAATTGGAAATTCATTTACAAGTTTCTAATGATTGGAGTGTTGTAAGTAATGAAAATATTATTAAATTAAAAGATAAAAAAAATAGCTATAAAATTTCTTCAAATATTAGCTTAAAACAACTAAACTTATTCTTTCTTAAAAATTATAACAAAACACCACAATTCAATGATATTTTATTAAATCTTTATTCAAATGAATTAGATAAAACTGAAAAAGATGAGTTCATAACATTATTTTTTAAGAAAATTAAAAAAATAGAAAGTTTACTTGGACCATTCCCAAATACTAAAATTGATTTAATTTTATCAGATTTTTCTTTTTCATCAAATTCATTAATATTTTTTAATCAAAAAACAACTCTGGAAGAAGTGATATTCAATCAATATTTCAAACATAATATTTACCCATATAATAATAAAGAAATATTTTGGATTTATGCCATTCAGGCATACTTTTTAGAATATATACCACTATTAGATAAAAGCTATAAATCTGCAAATTTATTTAGAAAAGAAATTTTAAATTCACATTCAAAATCTTTAATCCCACAAAATCTTATTTTATTTTCTGATAACATTTATAACCAATACAAGATACAAACTTATTTATTCTTACTATTTACGCTTGAAGATTATTTTGGTAAAAATAAATTAATCAATTTGGTTCAAGAATTTTTATCTAAGAATAAAAATAAATTAATAGATGATTTAAAATTTTATCAATATTTATTTTCGAAAATAAATCCAAACTTCAGTCTTGACTTTTATTTTTCTGAAAGATTTAATAATGAAATAAATTATTCCTTTTTTGAGATAATTGAGTCAGATAAATCTATATCTATACTCCAACCTGAAAAGGTCCTTCCAATTTTTATTCCTTTAAGATTTCATCATGAAAATGGAAAAATCCAAGACAGCCTATTATTCACAAAGTCATTCAAAACAAACATATTTAGTAAAATAGATGATAATATTATTAAAATAGAAGTAGATAAAAATAACAGCTGTTTGAGAAAACTACATGAAACTGAATTAGAAATAAAAATAAAAGATATTTATTATTATAAAAATATACAAATAGTTATATCTTCTAAGCTGAAAAATAATGAAAAAATTAAGAGTCAAATAACAAAACATTTTAAATCAAAAAAATTAGATTTTGTCGAATATGAAAATATAAACCCTAGCTGGCCAGCTATCATCATTGGAGATTTACCATCTGAATATAAATATTTATCAACTAAATATGACTTAATTTTAAATGGAAGAAAATTTTACTTAAAGAATCATTGCCTTGCTTATACATTTAATAATCAAAAAAGTATTACAAACTTAATTATATATTCAAAATCAAGTATCCAAATACTTCCATTAATAGAAAAATTAAACTTTTTTAAAAATTATAGTTATTTTGTTTTAAGAAATGGTAATAATGCAGATAAAGGTTTTCATAAAACTCACTCGAAACAACTTATTTGGGAAAATTAATGTAATCAATAAGCTTAAAATATAAAGATTCAACACTCAACTACATTTACAGCTAAGCCTCCTTGAGAAGTCTCCTTATACTTTGATTGCATATCTTTACCAGTTTCAAACATTGTTTTTATTACTTGATCTAAAGATACTACATGGTCACCTGATCCTTTTATAGCCATTCTAGCAGCATTAATTGCTTTAACTGCTCCCATCGCATTTCTTTCAATACACGGTATTTGTACTAAACCTCCAATAGGATCACAAGTCAATCCTAAATTATGCTCCATTCCAATTTCAGCCGCATTTTCAATCTGTTTAGGAGTTCCACCCATTGCTGCAGTAAGACCTCCTGCAGCCATTGAGCATGCAACACCGACTTCACCTTGACATCCTACTTCTGCTCCGGAAATAGATGCATTATTTTTATATAATAATCCTATTGCTCCTGCAGTTAAAATAAAGTCTTCAATAGATTTTTTATTATTTTTATCAATAAATACATTAAAATACTTGATTACGGCGGGTATTATTCCTGCAGCACCATTTGTTGGTGCTGTAACAATTTTACCTCCACTAGCATTTTCTTCGTTTACTGAGATAGCCCATACATTAACCCAATCCATTATATTAATATTATTAACATCACCTTCTTCTAATAATGATTTATATAAGTTTGGTGCTCTTCTTTGAACATTTAATTTCCCAGGTAAAATTGAATTTATAGTCAATCCCCTCTCAATACAATTATTCATTGTATTCCAAATTATATGAATCTGTTGTGAAATATTAATTTTAGGATTAATGGTTGATTCATTTTGCTTTACTATTTCAGAAATTGTTATTTTTTTATTTTTAGTAATTCTTAATAATTCATCACACGAGTTGAATTTGAATGGGATTAATTTATTTATACTTTCAACTTTTTTAATTTTATTTTGGTCAATAACAAAACCACCGCCAATTGAAAAATAAACTTTTCTTTTAATTATTTTATTACTTTTATCATATGCGATTATCTGAATACCATTTGAATGAAATTCAAATAAGTTATCATAATCAAAAACTAAATCTTTCTGTTTGTTAAATTTAATTTTATGAGAAAAAATTTTAATATATTTTTTATCATTAATAGAATTTAATATCTTACTTACTTGATCAGGATTTAAACTTTCAGGTGTATAGCCAGATAATCCAAGTAAAATCGCAGAATCAGTACTATGTCCCTTACCAGTCCATGCAAGAGAACCATGTAAAGAAATTTTTAACCTGCTAATATTTTTTAATACTCCATTTAAATTACAATTTTTCATAAACCTATAAACTGCAAGCATTGGACCCATAGTATGTGAGCTTGAAGGCCCAATTCCAATTTTAAAAAGATCAAAAATACTAAAATTCATCTCTATGAAATTCCAGTGTTACCAGTTATATCTAAAATATCTATTCCAAATGAATTTGTAGCTTTTGTCCATTTATCGTTATCAGGTGTATCGAAAATAAAGTTATTTGATGCTGGAAGTAATAACCAATCTCCATTTTCAAATTCTCTTTCTAGTTGATTCTCACTCCATCCAGTAAATCCAAATGTAAATCTAAATTTATTTGGTCCTTTCCCAACTGCTAGGTCATTTAATATTTGTTCATTTGAAGTAATTGATATATGACTAGAAATAACTTTTGAATCATTATTTGTATAATCACAACTGTGTAGTATTAAACCTCTATTCATTTGTACTGGTCCTCCAAAATAGATAGATGGTTTTGGTTTAATAATGTTTAAGCCTGTTTGAGTAAGTATAATTTGACTTTTTTCATTAGATATATTTTTATTTATAATTATGCCCATAGCACCATGTGCTTCATGTTCGCATAAATAGATTATACTTTTAGTAAAATAAGAATCGACTAAATGAGGCATTGATATTAAAAAATGATTTTTAAAATTCATTAAATATATTGCTTTTTTAAATTATTACAAATGATGAATTATTGATTCAATTTATTAAAAATAATATACTTATTTTTAAAGAAATCAATTTATAGTAAAATACTTAATCGTAAATTAATGATAATATATTAATTAATATATTTCATAAAATGTGATTCATTTCTTTTTAAATTACTAAACATGCTAAATTTATCCTTTTTATGGGACAATAATTCTGTTTTAATCATTTTGGGAAGTTACTAATGAGATCTTTAAAATATTTATTAATCTTTTATACTTTGTGTTATTTACTATTTAGCCAAGACACTCCAGTAAATTTAGAATCTGAATCTTTAAGTCATAATCAAATTCAACTTAATTGGAATGTATGGGATCCTTCAGATTCTTATTTTGATGCAATTATATATATTTCAGATATTCAGGATATTAATAATCAAACTATAATAATGAATTTTTATATAGAGAATTCTGTCCAATTTTCTCAGTTTGAATTATCTATTCTTTCTGATATATACTTATCTAACTTCAATATATCAAGCGGATTAACACAGAATTTTGGATGGTCAGTAGAAGCAATAAACAACGAATTTGGTAATTTTTCAATTATAGGCAATAATAATGGTAGTGTCATTCCATCTACTTCAGGGATTTTTTTTCAATTAACTGCTAATTATGATTTTGATCAAAGTGATGAAACAAGTTTTAGATTAAATTATGACGAATCAATATTTACAAATAGTTTTACTAATCAATTAGCAATCAGATGGAAAAATGTAATTTGGGAAGTAGGAAGCGGTCTTGCAGATGATGAATGTGGCGATAATATTTGTACAGTAAACGAGAATTATAGTATTTGTCCTGATGAGTGTGAACTAGATATAAATTATAAAGTTTCTAGAATTGATCCAACATTATTATTTACTGAAGTTTCAGAAAATAATTTATTAGTAGATAATTCATTTGAAGGAATAAATATGTATCCATTAAATGAATATTGCTTTCAAGTTGAGGCTATCGATAATAATTCAGGAGTGACTGAAACTTCAAATAATTCATGTTCCACAACTCTTTGCTCTGAAATAAACTATTGTCAAGATCTTGATGGTGATGGATTGGGTAATTCAGATATGGTGATACCATCGTGTTTCCCTATTGAAAACTATGTTGATAACTGCGATGATGAAAATGATTTAGTATATTGTGTTTCTAATAATTTCGGAGCATGTGGATTATGCAATGGACAAAATTATTGTACAAATGAAAATGGAGACGATCTACCAGTTAATGAAGATGGCTTGTGCATATGTCCTGATAATTACCCAATATGTTTTACTCCTCATACTGATCCAGGAAGTAACTTTGATTGTAATGGACAATGTTTTGGTTCAGCCGAAAAAGATGATTGTGGTGTTTGTTCGGGTGGTATTACAACAATAAACTATAATGAAACTCTAGACTGCAACAACACTTGTGGTCCAAATGATCCTTATTCATTGGATAATTGTGATGGTATATTAGGATATAATCCTTATCAACCATCAGGAGACAATTGTTTTGATTATCTTGGTCCTAATGGAGGTGTAGATGAATGTGGAATTTGTGGTGGGAACTTTTCAGCATGTTTCCCTTACTTTGATGGACCGACTAACTTAGTTGCCCAAGCATCAAATTTACAAATTGGTCTGAATTGGGATCCAGTAAACCTATGTAATCCTTACATTTATGACTGTGATATGAATTTAGATAATGATGTATTTCATACTTCGTCGAATAATAATACTATTCGCGAAAATATAAATAACTTAGATGCAAAAATATCTATCGATCAAATTGAAGATGATGGTCAGGGTACTGTGAGTTTTTATCTAAGTTTACAAGCTGACGTAGATATTTACTTTGCAAGAATAAATCTAGATATTTATGATATTTATGATACCTTAAGTGTTTTTCAAGAATTTCCAAATTTAAATGATTTATCAGAAAATGAAGATGATTGCTTTGGTGGAAATCAAAATTGTATTCAATTTGGTCAACCATCTATAGGAGTTTTAGATGATGATGACTTAGACTTTTCTGCATATACAGAAACAAATGGTAGTGCAACTTTACAATCATTTTCAGGTGATTATATTGATAGTGAAATACTTCAAGAAGGAACAACCTTATTTAAAATGGATGCAACATATGATCCTGAATCTTTAGTAGGAAAAGAGTTATATGTTACACATACATTAACTATTCAATCAGAATCTGATTCCTTATATGTACTTAAAAATAGTTTAACAAATAATACTATTTATGAAAAAGCTAATGTTAGATTTGATACCTCAGTTTGGCAAGTAGGTTTTGGTTTGGCATCTATTTTTTCATGTGGTGATGGAATTTGTCAAGAACCGTTTGAAGAATCAGGAAGTGATGAAAATTCTCCTTCACTAGATACTAATGAAGATTCAGAATATTTTGGTCAAATAGTTCCAGATGGATACCCTTTTACATGTAGTACAGGTTTAACAGAGATTTTTTTAGGCTCATCCTACCAAGGAGATTGTATTCCTGAACAAAATTGTGGTGATGGTATATGCCAAGATGAAAATTACTGTCAACTTGTAAATGGTGTATTGCAATGCGGATATACAGATGGAGCACCTCATCCACAGCAATTCGAAAACTGGACATGGTGTAGTGATGATTGTTTATCATGTGGAAATGAAGTCTGTGATTGGTCAAATTTTGAAAACTATTGTGATAATAATAGTAATGATATTCCTAATTGTAGTACTAATCCAATTGAATATTTACCTTGCAGTGCAGATGTAGAACAAGATGGTATATATGGAGATTGTATGGAACCCTATGATGTGGAATACACAGTTTATAGAGATAATTCATCTTTTTTAACTGAAGAAAACTGTATATCAAATAATGGTATTTGGGAGGCTCAATGCTTCACTCCATTAGTCATAACAACTAATACACAGTACAGCGATGTAGGATTAGATTATCAAGAAGAACATTGTTATTTTATAATGGCTAGTCAGGGTAAATTAACTACAATGAATGGAATGTTAGATCCAGACAATGGAAATATAAATGGAAATATAAATGGAAATTCTAGGATTGAGTGCGATGAAACAAATCCGCAAATCGGCGAATTACCTGTAATAAGAGAAATTAATGACGTGCCAGGGGATCAGGGTGGTTACGTTAAATTAAAAGTTCAAAGATCATACTCTGACAATGGTACTGTAGATTCGTTATATCAAGTTTTTAGAAATTTCCAAAGTGATACATGGGATTATGTTGGTTCCTTCCCTGGAACCGGTGAAGATAGCTATTATTTTATTTCACCTACCTTAGCTAACTTTATTCCAAATAATCCTAATTACCACTATTTTAAAGTATATTATAGAGGATATTTAGATTCATCTGCTTTTAGTAATTTTCCTGAATATGGATATTCAACGGATGATATTGAACCACTAACGCCATCTGGACTGACAACAAGAATAGCTATCAATGAAGAAGGATTTGCTACTGATGAAATAATTTTAGAATGGAATCCTAATCTTGAAAATGACTTTAGTCATTATGTTATTTATAGAAATGGTAGTCAAATAGACCTGTCTAATACCCATTCATTTATAGATCATAACTATACTATCCCTGGCGGGTTTAATTTTGGACAATTATTACAGTATCAAATTGGAGCATATGATGTACATGGAAATCAGTCCGAATTATCCCCAGTTCAAATAACATCATATGGTAATATTGGTAATGTTAGCTTTCAAGATATATATTTAAATGGTCAAGGTAATCTTAATGGTACAATTGATGATTCAAGTTTAGTTGATATACTAGATTTAACAATGGCACAATCAATAGCGTGTAATCAATCCTTTTCTTGTACAGATGATTTCTTACTAAATCCAACAGAATATGAATTATGGGCTAGTAACTTGAATTTTGATGGAATAATTGATGTTCAAGATTTAGGATGTCTAGTTTATTTTATCCAAAATGATATTATTTGCCCTTCTAATAATGTTAGTATTATACAAGATTATATTTTTGATGAAAATTCAATAATATTTAATGTTGATGAAATCTATAGTTTTGAAATTAATCTAAATCATGAAACAAAAATCATTAACCATAATTTAACACAAGATTGGAAATTTATTAATTATAGTGACAAGATTGTTGCATATTCATTATTTAATACCAAATTTACTGGACAGATAAAATTAGAATTTCATAATCCTAAAATAATTAATAGTATCCATACTAATTCATATAAATAATTTTTGAATACAAGACCTCTAGTACTTTTTTTTATTTTCTTAATATTATTTTTATATAATTGTGCAGCAATTGGTCCTGCTAGTGGCGGAAAAATAGATAAAGAAGGTCCTAAATTATTATCAATAAGTCCAGCGAATGGAACTAAAAATTTAAATTTAAATCAAAATATAGTTTTAACTTTTTCCGAGCCTGTTGATCCAAATTCAGTAAAAGCATCTATTCGGATAACACCTAAACATCACACCAAATTAAATATTAGAAGAAATATAATTACAATAATCCCCGTTTTACCGTGGGATAGACAAAAAAATATCCGTATATCAATTGAACGAAATATTAGAGATTATCAAAATAATGGTATAGATTCTGCAATTGAAATAGTATACTCCCCTACAACAAATTTATATTTTAATAATTTATCCGGTAAACTACATAATATTATAAACCAAAAAGTTTATAATGTTGGTCTATTTAATTATCCTATTGAAGATTCATTAAAATTAATATATAAAACACAGTCAAATAAAAATGGTGAATTTAATTTTGATTATATTAATGAAAACAATTACATAATAATTGCTACAGATGGAAATGTAGATAATATTTATAAATCCTTTAGATTTCATACTTATGGAATGAACACAGATGAATTTATAAAAATCACTAAAAATGATTCAATTCGCGCAGATTTATATATAGATGAGGCTTTAGTAAAATTAAATATTTCAAATGGGAAATTTCTTGGAAATAATTATGGAGAATTAAATTACTCTAATGGTGAGATTGAGAAATTTTATTTTTCTACAGACATGAATACTATTTATCCAAAACATCTAAAAATTAATAAAATTAGTTCAGACTCTATTTTAATAAAAAGTATATTAAATAATAGACTGTCAACATACACTACAAGTGGATTTAAATTATTAAATTCGATATTTAATGATACCATTGCACCTACTCTTATTTTACATGAATATAATAACAATGAATATCATTTAAACTTTGATGAACCTATATTAATGAATAAAAATATTAATAATATAGCCTACTATTATGATGTAGATTCTTCTATGGTTCCCATTTATTTTCTTCAAGAAACTCCTTTTAATATTAGGACCAATCATAAAATAAATTCAAATCAACTACACATAAAGCCTAATTCGATTCTAGACTATTCAAGCAATGTCTTTAATGACTCATTAGAGACTATTATTATTAATCAAAGTATCACATCTCAACCAACTATAAATAATTCTTTTGGTCAATTATCGGGTAAAATTAATAATATAAATTCAGTAGTTATGGTAGAAGCAAAGAATAATGATTCAGGAATTAAATATTATACCAAGTCAGAAGATAATATTTTTTTATTTAAAAAACTAGACCCTGGTGAATATTTTATAAGAGCATTTGAAATATTAAATGATACTACTAGAGAAAATATTTATTATTCTGGAAATATCAAACCATATTCACGTGCTGCTAAATTTGCATTACATCCGTCAAAAATTGATATTAGAGCTAGGTGGGAAATTGAGGGAATTGAAATAAATTTTAATGAAGAATAACTATCATATCATAATAGCAGGAGGTTTTGGATCAAGATTTTGGCCTCGCAGTCGAAAAAAATATCCAAAACAATTATTGAAAATATTTGGTAATGAATCAATGATTAGATTAACTGTTAATAGATTAAAATCTATATCTAATACATCAAATATTTTAATTGTAGCATCAGAAAAATTATGTACTTTAATGAAACTAGAATTACCCGAAATTCCTAACGAAAATTTTATTATAGAGCCCAGTGGTAAAAATACAGCTCCGGCGATAGGTCTAGCAGCAATTCATGTCTATAATAGAGATGTCAATGCCGTAATGTGTGTTCATCCTGCTGATCATCTTATTACGGAAACTAAAAAATTTTGTGAAATAGTTGAAAATGGAATTAATTTTGTTATTAATAGTTCAGCTTTAATCACTATGGGAATAAAACCTACATATCCCTCAACTGGTTATGGTTATATTCAGATTGACACAAAGCATGCAACTGATAATGGAATAAATAAAGTAAAAACATTTGCAGAAAAACCTCCAGTTGAAAGTGCTAAAAGGTTTATAAAAAGTGGTGATTTTTTATGGAACTCAGGAATATTCATTTGGAAGGCCGAGACTATTTTGTTAGAAATGAAAACTTTTATGCCCGAACTTCATGAATCGCTAGATGTAATATATGATTCACTTAAAGTTGGTAAATATGATATTGCTTTAAAGCGAGAGTGGGAAATAATTAAATCAGAAAGTATAGATTATGGTATTATGGAAAAATCTAAAAACGTTTTTTCTATCGAGGCTGATTTCACTTGGAATGATATGGGTACTTGGAAATCAGTTTATGATGTACTTTCTAAAGATGAAAATGGAATGGTCTTACAGGGAAATGTAATTTCAAATCAGTCTCAAAATTCTATAATATATAGTCAAAATAAACTAACAGCTGTTATTGATATTAATAATTTAGTAGTTGTTAATACGGATGACGCTACACTTATTATGCCTCTTAATAAAGCCGAGAAAGTTAAAGATATTGTTAAACAATTAAAAGAATCTGGGATGGTAGATTTTCTATGAATAAAAATAAAATATTTGAAGAATTTGAATCATTATCAATGAAGCTAGGATATAAAGTTATTCATGGAAAAGGCTCATTTACAGGAGACTCTTGTTTGATAAATGAAGATAAATATATAGTTTTAAATAAAAATAAACCAGTTGAACAAAAGTTAAAACTTTTTGCACAAATATTTGCGAAACTAGATTTAACTAACGTTTATGTTAAGCCTGCTTTAAGAGAATTAGTAAATCAAGAGAAAATTAATTTTTAATATCCCAATTCGTTGTTTAGTTTATTAAAAAAATTATTAAAGAAACTTCTATCTTGAATTGGACCTACATTGCTTACTTCACCTCCAATAATTTTTTGACCTACAACAGACACTCTTAAATTAGTATCTTCTATATTTAAACTAGATACATTTATAGTAACTCTATATCTATAAAATTCAGTCCCATTATATTGTTCTTTCCTATCAATACTTTTTTCTGGATGATAATGATGATTCTCATTATCATTAATATCTGAATTACTAATTTTTTCAACTAGTATAAAAAATCCGGTAATTATTGTAAATAAAAAAAATCCAATTACTATTTTTTGAAATAATGATTCATCACTATTAATATTCTGTTCTTTTCTAATTTCACCTTGTTGACTTTGTGTTTCTTTAGTAGCTACTAATATTCCCATTTCATTATTAACTTCTTCTATTGAATAATACATATCTTGTAATACATTAATAGAAGCTTTTAACACATCTTTAGGAATTGCATAAATTATTTCCGTCTCCATTTTACGAGCTTCTTCAACAGAAATCGGTGGTTTTGAGCTACAAGCCATAAAAAATAGAATTAAATAATTAGTTAATATTATTTTAAGTTTCTTTATCATTTCTTTCCCTAAAATATGACTTTATTATTTTTGTTTTATTTTTAAGATTTTTTTTTATTATTATTTTTAATTTTTTTGCCCAAGTAAATTCAGTTGCTAGAATACTTAACCCGATAATTATTGTCGCGATACCCTGTCCTGGAGTAAAGAGCATTACAATACCTAATATTATTATAAAAACTCCGACTAATAAAATAATTAGTTTCAAAAATTTATTAATAATAAAACGGATAATACTCCAATTTTTAAATTATAAATACACTTTTATTTCTATTTAGATAAAAAATTAAATCGAATTTTTAGCAGACGTTACTGTATTACTTAAAAGCATTGTAATAGTCATTGGACCTACACCCCCAGGAACAGGAGTAATAGAGGCAGATTTATCAAAACAATCAAAGAAATCAACATCACCTACAATTTTATATCCTTTTTTTTCAGATGCATCGTTAACCCGATTAATACCTACATCAATAATGTGAGTTCCTTCTGATATCATATCTCCTTTTATAAATTCAGGAATACCTGCTGCTATAATTAATAAATCAGCCTGTTTTGTAAAATAAGATAAATCCTTTGTACCAGTATGGCACATAGTCACAGTTGCATTTCCTTTGCGAAGATTTTGCGCTAAAAGCCCATACATTGGTTTGCCAACAATATTACTTCTACCAACTATAACCGCATGGCATCTTTCTGTAGGTATATCATAAAAATCTAAAATTTCAATTATCCCACCAGGAGTGCATGGCACATACTTTGGTTCACCTTGATAAAGATAACCAATGTTCATAGGATGAAATCCGTCAACATCTTTTTCCGGAGAAATTGAATGTAGAATTTTTTTAGAGTCTAGACTTTTAGGTAATGGCAATTGGACTAAAATTCCATGGACAGAATTATCGTTATTTAATCCTTTAATTAGTTCAATTAAATTACTTTCTGTTGTATTGATTGGAAGGTTATGTGTTTCGCTTATACAATCCATTTTTTTAAAGGCTTTTTCTTTACTTTTTATATATAATTGTGACGCTGGATTATCGCCAACTAAAATAGCTGATAGTTTTGGTGTTATATTATATGTTTTTTTTAATTCATTTATTTGTAAAGTTAAATTTTTGCGTATATGGTTACTTACATTAGAACCTTTAAGAAGAATAGTATTAAAAAAAAAATTATTCAATTGGTTTCTAACTCAGAAATTTTCTTTTCAATAAATTCTGTTATTGCAATAGTTTTAGATTCAAGTTTATCAATTGCTTCATTTTTTTTTTGCATTGTAGAAAAATATTCATCTGTTACATTCATTGCAGCTAGTACTGCAATTCTTAACTGGGAGGTAGTGTCAGGTGCAGCTATCTGAATTTCTTTCATCCTTTCTTCTACAAACTTACCAACTTTCTTAATATATTTAGAGTCTGCATCTGTTCTTACATTATATTCTTGACCCATTATAGATACTTTAACCGGTTTATTTGCTGCCATTTAATCTCCTACCTTTGAGTAGCTCCATGTTTTTGTTTTAGTTCATTTAAAATTTTATTGATAGTTATATCGATTATTTTATCATTTAATGTTTTAACTTCAGACTGAAATTTTAAGGAAAAAGCTATGCTTTTTTTATTTTTCCCTAATTTTTTACCTTCGTATAAATCAAAAAGGGTAATTTTATTTAAAATATCACCACCATACTGTTTAATAGTAGATATTAACTTTCCAGACTGTATATTTGAATCAACTAATAAAGCAATATCTCTCGTAACTATTGGGTATTGAGATATTGCTTGAAACTTATAAGTTTTATTATTGTATATTGAAGTTAGTTTATTTAAATCTCCTTCAAATGCAATCACCTCATTATTTATACTAAATATATCTAATACTTTAGAAGATATAAATCCTAATACACCAATTCGATGCTTCTTATTTTTTATTTCTAAAGCAAAATCATAACCTAATGCTTCTATTTCCTTTTCCTTTAAATTTTTACATCCCATTTTATTAAGGATTAAATATAAATCACTTTTTGCACTATAGATATCCATCTTATGAGCATCTCTCCAGTGAGGGTTTTCAATATCAAACCATACAAATCCAAAATTAGAATTTTCTTTGGAAGTAGTTTCTAATTCATCAACTTTTCTATGAACTTGGCCTATTTCTAATAATTTAAATCTAGTTTGTTGTCTTCTTTCATTTATAGAAGTTGCATCTAATAATCCTGGAATTAAGGAATTTCGAAGTAAGGTCATTTCATTACTTAGCGGATTAGATAGCTTAATATTAGGTTTTTCCGAAAATAAATCACAATACTTCTGAGAGGTTAAACTATTTGAATAATGTTCTAAAAATCCATTAGAAGAACTAAGTTCTCGAAGTATATTGAACGATTTCTGCTCATCTTCAATAAATGTATTATAATTGGATGTAAATGAAAATTCTTCAGGTATATTATTATAACCATACACACGAGCAATCTCTTCAAACAAATCAACTTCACGTTGTAAATCATTACGATATGTAGGTATTTCACAAATTAATTGATTATTTTTTTTCTGAGTTGAAATATTTAATAATCCAAATATCTCTTTGATTTTATCATCATCTAATTTAATTCCCAAAAATTTATTACATTTTTTTCTACAAAATTCAATTTTATGAAACTCTTTTGTTTTTACTCCAACGTCAACTAAACCTTTAGTTATGGTACCACCAGCTATTTCTTGTATTAATTTTGCTAATTGATTGGAAGCGTTTTCAATAGTATTAAAATTAATATCTCTTTCAAATCTTTTCGATGCATCAGTTGATAAATCTAAAGATTTTGCACCTTTACGTATTACCGTAGGCTTAAAATATGCACACTCAATTAATACATCTTTAGTTAGATCAGTTATTCCTGAATCTAAACTACCCATAATTCCTGCAAGTGCAATTGGTTTATTTTTATCACAAACAATTAGATGGTGGTTGTTTAATTCTAAATCAGTACCATCAAGTAAAGTCATTTTTTCATTGGGATTTGCAGATCGAATAATAATTTGACGACCACTTAAGTTTGCTAAATCAAATGTATGCATAGGGTGACCAGAATCCATCATGACAAAATTAGCAGCATCTACAATATTATTTATCGATTTTAACCCTATAGATTCAATTTTAATTTTTAACCATCTAGGTGATGGTCCAACTTTTATACCCTTTACTATACGTGCTGTATACCTTGGACATCCAACTTTATCTTCAAGTTTTACTTTAATATTATCACTTGTTAATTCTTCAGAAACATTAAATGATAAATCTCTTTCTTTTATGGATGATTTTTCTAATATTGCAATTTCTCTTGCAACTCCTAAATGACTGAAGCAATCCCCCCTATTAGGAGTCAATTCAAAATTAAATAAAGTATCTTTCTCTTCTTGTAAATATAATTCAAATTTAGATCCCACTGGAAGTTTAGTGTCAATCTCTAATATACCTTCATTACTTTCCCCTATTCCAAGTTCACGTTCTGAGCAAATCATTCCATTAGATGATTCTCCACGAAGTTTAGATTTTTTAATTTTAAACTCTCCGCTGTTTAGTGTTCCACCAACTTTAATTACAGGAACTTTTATACCTCTACGAACATTTGGTGCACCACAAACAATTTGTACAGGCTCGACATAGCCAATATCTACTTTACATACGGATAAATTATCTGCATTTGGATGTTGAATTTTATCTTCTACATAACCAATAACCACATCTGAAAATGGATATTTTTGTTTATCTAATGTACATTCAAGTCCGAGAGAAGTCAGTCCTTCTTCTAGCTCTTTATACGGAAGTGTAATATTAACAAGTTCTTTTAACCAACTAAGTGAGGTTATCATATAAACTGTCCTAAGAAACGAACATCACCTTCATAGAAAAGACGGATATCTTTAACACCATACTTCAGCATTGCGATTCTTTCAATACCCATACCGAAGGCATAACCAGACCATTTATCATAATCATATTCAACAGATTTATAAACTTCCGGATCAACCATTCCACATCCAAGAATTTCTAACCAACCTTCATATTTACATATGTTACATCCTTTTTGATTGCAGAAAATACAGGATACATCCATTTCTGCGCTTGGTTCAGTGAATGGAAAAAAACTTGGTCTAAACCTAGTTTTTACACTTTGTCCGAACATCTCTCGTGCAAAATAATTTAGAACTCCTTTCAAATCTGAAAAACTTACGTTATTATCTACATATAATCCTTCAACTTGGTGAAATAAACAATAACTCCTAACACTAATATCTTCATTACGAAATACTCTGCCGGGGGCAATAATTTTTATAGGAGGTTTGTTTTTCAACATTGTATGAATTTGAGTATTTGATGTATGGGTTCTTAGTACTATTCCATTTTTTACATAAAATGTATCTTGCATATCTCTTGCAGGATGATGTTTAGGAATATTTAATGCTTCAAAATTAAAGAAATCTGTATCAACCTCTGGACCATATACTGTCGAAAATCCTAATTTTGTAAAAATAAAATTTATTTCATTTAAAGTATGTGTAAGAGGATGAATTCCACCTATTAAATAAGGGTCTTCTGGAAGAGAATGATCACCTATATTTTTTTTTGAATTTTGATTATCTATATATACAGTTTTCGCTTCAAATTCTCGAGTTGCAAACTGCCTTAATTCATTTAATACTTTTCCGGAGTTTGGTCGATTTTGAGGAGTTTCATCTTTGAGTGAAGAAAAAAGGTCTGCAATCAGACCTTTTCTTCCAAGATATTTATCTTTAAATAATTTAATACTATGAGTATCATAGGGCAGTTCCTTCAATTCTTGAAGGAACTGCTCTTTGACATTTAGAGCTCTATCAACAATAGACATTAAGTATTAACCTAAAGATTTAACTAACTGTGCAAACCCTACAGAATCATGAACTGCCATATGTGCTAATGATTTTCTATTTAATTCAATATTTGCATTTTTCAGCTCATTAATAAACTTTGAATAGCTCATTCCATGTTGACGTACAGCTGCATTAATTCTTGCAATCCATAATGCACGAAATGTTCTTTTTTTATTTCGTCTATCACGATAGGCATATTGCAAACCTTTTTGCACTGCATCTTTAGCCGTTCTATAATTAGATTTTCGAGTTCCGAAATATCCTTTTGCCTGTTTTATTAATTTACGATGTCGACGATGTCGAGGTACGCTACTATTTGCTCTTGGCATGATTCTCTCCTTATGCTTGAACCAATTTTTGAATTCGTTTTGACATTGATGTAGTCAAAATACCACCCTTACGGAGACGCCTTTTCCGTTTTGGGCTTTTACGAGTCAATAGGTGTCTTGCACCAGATTTGAATCGCTTTACCTTACCAGAGCCACTTACTTTGAAACGCTTTACAGCATTTCTTTTGGTCTTCATTTTAGGCATCTTTCTCTCCTTTTATCTTATCTTGGACTCATTATCTGAGTCATTCTTCTACCTTCTGTTTCAGGAACCTTATCGATTTTAGCGACATCTTCTAAGATTTCAGTTACCCTCTCTAAAAGCTGAGTTCCTACATCCATCCTTGCCATCTCTCTTCCCCTGAACATTACAGTAAATTTAAGTTTAGCACCATTAGCTAAAAATTTTTGCGCTTTAGTTAACTTCGTCAATAAATCATGATCACTAATTTGTGGTCTTAAACGAATTTCTTTTAATTGAACAACATGTTGTTTTTTCTTGCTGAGTTTTTTCTTTTTCTCTTGTTCAAATCGATATTTACCGAAATCAATTAACTTACAAACTGGTGGAGATGAATTTGGTGCTATCTCGACCAAATCTAAACCATAGTTATCTGCTTTCAATAAAGCTTTTTCAATTACAAATATTCCAAGCTGCTCTCCATCACCACCAATTAATCTAACAGTTGAGGCGGTAATCTCATCATTTTTACGAAGTTCTTTTTTATCTTTTTGACTAATTCTCTTTTCTTCCTTTATTTTTATTATTAATTTCTTCTGTTAAACTTACTACTAAATCATCTAATGATTGCTGTCCTAAATCACCCTGATATTTTCTTCTAACAGACACAGAGTTTGTTTCTTGTTCTTTTTTTCCTACAATAAGCATAACAGGAATTTTCATCAATTCTGCATCACGAATTTTTGCACCAACTTTTTCAGCACGTCTATCAAATTCAATTCTAATATTTTTATCAAATAATTTTTCATAAACCTTTTGTGCATAATTAAAATATTTTTCTGATATTGGGACAATAATAGCTTGTACAGGTGCTAGCCATAGAGGAAAATCACCACCAAAGTGTTCAATTAAAAATCCTACAAATCTTTCATGCGTACTTAGAGGCGCCCTGTGAATACATAGTGGAGTTTCTTCTTCTCCAGAAGAGTTGATAAATTTTAAATTAAATTTCTGAGGAACTGCAAAATCAACTTGATTTGTTGCCAATGTAAATTCACGTCCAATAGCACTCCATACTTGTACGTCAATTTTAGGTCCATAAAATGCTGCTTCTCCAGGAACTTCAACATAATTAAAATCGCCTTGTATAAGTGCTTCTCTGACTGAATTTTCAGTTTTTTCCCATAGTAATGGGTCATCTACATATTTTTTCCCTAAACCATCTTTATTATGTAAACTCAATCTCATTTGATATTTTTCAATTCCAAAAATTTCAAAATACTTCATATACATGTTACATACAGCAATAAATTCATCTTTAAATTGATTTTCTGTGCAGTATATGTGAGCATCATTCATTTGCATACTCCTTACACGCATCAATCCAAAAAGTTGACCTGATTTTTCGTAACGGTAGCAAGTTCCATATTCTGCAAGTCTTAGTGGTAAATCTCTATAACTACGTTGTTCTGCACTAAAAATTTTATGATGGTGTGGACAATTCATAGGCTTTACATAGTAGTCATAACCATCCATCTCCATAGCAGGATACATTGCATCCTTGTAGTGAGATAAATGTCCTGAACGTTCATATAAATCACCTTTAGTTAGATGTGGTGTACGTACGCGTTTATAGCCAGCCTTATACTCTGTATCTTTAGCTAAACTTTCTAGCTCATCTACTATAACTGTTCCATTTGGTAGCCACAAAGGTAAACCTGGGCCAACTTCTTCATCAAAATGAAATATTTTTAGTTGTTTTCCAAGCTTTCTATGATCTCGCTTCTTAGCCTCTTCAAGTTTAAAAAGGAAGTCTTTTAAATCTTTTTTATCAAACCATGCTGTACCATAGATTCTCTGAAGCATTTTATTATTCTCATCGCCGCGCCAATATGCACCCGCTGTAGAAAGTAATTTGAAATACTTAATTTTACCTGTATTTGGAACGTGAGGTCCTCTACATAAGTCAATAAAGTCTCCCTGTGAGTATGCACTAATTTTCTCTTCAGGATCGATTTCAGCAATAATTTCAGCTTTATAATCTTCATTCATTTCATTGAACTTCATAAGAGCATCTTGCTGAGACAATAAATGTCGATTAACTTCAAAATTTGATTTTGCCAAATTTTTCATTTTATCTTCAATTCTAGGTAAATCTTCTTCAGATAAAAATTCAGGGAAATCAATATCATAGTAAAATCTATCTTCTAAAGCAGGACCTATAGCAATCTTAGCTTTTGGATATAATTCCTTAACAGCCATCGCTAAAAGATGAGCAGTACTATGCAATAAAATATCATGACTTTCTTTATCTCTATTTGTCAAAATTTGTAAATCACAATCATTTTGAATTGCAGTATTTAAATCAACTAATTTACCATTAATTTTTGCAGCATATGAATTTCTAAAAAGTCCCTCACCTATTGATTTGGCGATATCTGCAGGACTTGAACCCTTATTCATAATTTTTTTTGAATTATCTGGTAATGTAATTGTTATCTGATTCATAATTTAGTGGTCGATACTAGATTCGAACTAGTGACCTCTACGATGTCAACGTAGCACTCTAACCAACTGAGCTAATCGACCTAGTTTTTTTATGCATAGAAAAATAATTAAAAATTTACGAAATATTATAAACATGAAAGAAAGAAAAAGGTTGAGAAGATTTGAATAGATTTAAAGATAATGAAATGAAATTTATGTAATATTGTAAATAATTAATAAAATATCTTAAAATTGATTTTAAAATTTTATAATTCTTTAGGATTTATACTGTCTAACCAATTAAAAACATATTCAGAAACAGTTTTTAAAGTACCGTCTTTAAAAGGTGATTTTAATTTTGCAATATCTATCAATCCTGTAAAAGGCATACTTCCACCAACTTTACATAAACGATAGTAATCTTCCCAGGCAGTTTTCATATTATTTTGTGATTTAATCCAAAATTGAAATGCGCAAGTTTGAGCCAAAGTGTAATCAATATAATAAAATGGCATTTGATAAATATGTAATTGGCCCTGCCAAAAACCTCCTGATTTTGGAAAATCTAAATCATCGTAATCTCTATCTGGTAAGTAAATTTTTTCTAATTTTAACCATTTATTTTTTCTTTTTTTTGGAGTGGCTTCAGGATTCTCATACACCCAATGCTGAAAATGATCTACACAAGCGCCATAAGGCAGAAATGATAGTGAGTCAACAATATGCATGTATTTAAAACGTTCTACCTCTTCTTTAAAGAACAAGTCCATCCACGGCCATGTAAAAAACTCCATACTCATTGAATGTATTTCACATGCTTCTAACGTAGGCCATAAATATTCAACAAGAGGTTGTTTTCTACTAGAATAACATTGAAACGCATGACCTGCTTCATGCGTTAAAACAGTAACATCATGAGCAGTGCCATTAAAATTTGAAAATATATATGGTCTTTCATATTTTGGAAAAGCTGTGCAGAATCCACCGCCCATTTTTCCATCTCTATTTACTAAGTCTAATAAATTTTCATCGACCATCATCTCAAAAAATTCACCCGTCTCTTTGGATAAATCATTGTACATTTTTTTGGCGGCATCTACCATTTTATCTGGATTTTCTTTTGGCTTGGGATCACCTTCTTTGTATTGAATTCCATCATAATAATATAGATGGTCTAATTCTAATATCTCTTGTTTCTGTTTATTTAATTTTTGTACAAGAGGGACTATATATTCGACAATCTGTTTTCTAAAATTAGCGACTCCTTCAGGACCATAATCAGTTCGCCCTAAACGATAATATCCTAATTCTATAAAATTTTCAAATCCTAATTGATTTGCAATCTTATGTCTAAGTTTTACCATTCTATCATAGAGGTCATCTAATTGTTCCGCATTTTTATCAAAGAATGAATATCTAGCTTTAAATGACTCTTTGCGAATAGCTCTATCCTGTGATTTATGGAAAGGCCCTAATCCTGATAGATTATAAGTTTTACCTTTAAAATCTATTTCAGCACCGGCAATTATTGATGTGTATTCATTTTCGAGTTCAGTTTCTTTTTTTAATAAATTAATAATTTTTGAGTCAAATGTTTTTTGTTCTGTTGCCTTTATGTTAAAATAATGTTTGCCATATTTACTCTTTAATTCTGGTAAACATTTAGAACTCATTATTGCTCTATTAAATTGGTTTTTTAAATCTTTAAACTCTGGAGATAAATTGTCGTAATAATCTTTTTCAGCTTTATATTTTTCAGAAGTCGTATCTCTATTGAAATTTAAACCTGCGATGGATTCATAGCTTTCATATTCTGCCAATAGGTCATTCATTTGATTTAAAGATTGGTCTTGACTTTCAAATGATGAATTCGAATTAAAAACTCCTATAATTTCATCAACTTTAGATTTTAATTCGTTAATATTTAATCTTTTATATGGAAATTCGTCAAATTTCATTTTATACCTTATAAAGTTTATTTGAATTTAAGTAAATTCTTAAAGTGTGTATTTTATAATTAAATTTTCATTTATATCTGGATGGATACTTTTTGCAACGGGACATTGTTTGGCAGCACGTACAAGAATTGTTCGCTCTTTATCTGTTAATGAATTAGGTAGTTCCATTTTTATATTTAACTCCCCTATTCTTCTAGGATTTGATGACATTACTTTTTCAACATAAATTTTTGCGGTATCAAATTCTATGTTATTTGTATTTGCAGAAATCCCCATAATAGTTAACATACAACTACCAATAGCTGTTGCAAGTAAATCCGTAGGAGAAAAAGATTTGCCTTCACCATTATTATCAGGCGGGGCATCTGTTATAAGTTCAACCCCTGAAAGTGAATGAACTGCTTTGGTTTTTAAATTTCCTAAATACTCAATTGAGATTTCACTCATTATAAATCTGCTAAAGTTTCTTTAGCTTGATTAATTAGGATTTTATCACTTTCGGATTTTGGAGCAATTTTTAAAGCATCTCTCCAAGCTTTTTCAGCATTTTTATAATCACTCAATTCATAATATGAATTACCTAGCCATACATAATGTCTTATTTCATCATCTTTAGCTTTAATTGCTTTTTCGAAAAATTGCACTGCCTCTTCAAAAGTTCCATCGGGCGGAGTTGCATAAACCCAACTTGCAATTGATCTTTCAATCCAGGATAAATCTGCTATATTAAAATGCCAGCGTCCCATTAAATGGTAGGTACCATCATAATCTGGATCTAAGCTAATTGCAATCTCAGAATATTTTTTCACATCGTAAGAATTTATAATTTTTTGTTCAGTACCTTCGATTATACCAATTTTACCTATTAAAACTGCATACCAATGATTAGCTCTTGCAGATTTTGAATTTAAATCTAATGCTTTTTTAGCGTATCCCAATCCAGGGTAAAAATGTTCCTTGTGAACGGCAGGATCCTCCGATTGATCAGCAATATCAAAATGAATTTGTGCTAAACGCCATAAAACTTCCACATCATTCGTATTATTTTTAATCCAACTTTGGCCAATTTCTAATGCATTCATGTAGCGATAATTATCTGAATGTTCATCCATTTGATTAATTAAATTGCTATTATTTGCAATCAATAAACTAAATAATACTACAAATATTAATTGAAAAGATTTCATCATAATCTCCTAAAAATATTGTCTATATAAAATTTTAAATTCTCTATTCATCTCATAAAACTTTTGATATTGTTTTATTTGATTCATACATAATTCTACTTTAAGATTATCACTAATCGACCAACGAATTCCTGTGTTTAAAAATCCAGGCCATTTGTCATTATCATCATAAGAACGGTTATTTTTATCATTTATTCCAAAATTATAATCTGCCATAAAAGTAAAACTGTTATTCAAATCTTTATCAATACCTACTAATATATTGGGAATTTTTTCCTCTTCAACTCCCTCCCAAGAATTAAAACTTCCGCCAATATGAAATCCTAAATTACCTAAAAAGTTCCAATTTTTACTCAGGATTACATAAAACCCATGAGATTTAAAATCATAACGGCTTACAAATATTGAATCTTTCTTTATTAATGTTGAATCCGAAAAATTACCAAAGCCTTGAGTATTTAAACCTATAACCAATGCAGGATAAAGAGTAGTCTCTTCAAGAACACGATATTTTACATGAACCTCTGGAACAGTTTTATTTATTGATGGCCTTTGATTTCCAATAAGCTGTTGAATCCCATAAGAAATACCAATATTGAAATTAGGTGTCATTCCAATCATCAATGAAGATAATATTCCACCATTTTTCTGTAAATGTAAATCTAAACTCCAAGATCCTTTATCAACAGTCCCAGCTGTAGGAATTGAAATTAATTCAGTTGGAGGCAAAGATTCATTTGATAAGGTAATTGAGAAAGTTAATAATATAAAATATAATGATTTTAAAATTTTCATGAGTCAGCTAAAATTAAATTTACAATTAAAACAACATCTACTATATTAATCATATTGTCAGAATTTAAATCACCTTTACAGATGCCTAATTCTTCTAAATTTGAGTTGTCTAATATATGACTAACCAGTTGTACTACATCCACAATATTTGTAAAATTATCATTATTTACATCACCATCAACACCCATACCTCCACAAACCCCGCATATATCAGTATCATTTGAGGAGCAATTTGGATCTAAGTCTAAATTATTTTCTACAAATTGTTCAGGTTGATCACAGGATAAAATTGAGAACTCTGGATCACCTAATCCATCATTATCAAAATCAGCATACCATGTAATTTCTATACAACCAAAATTTTCTTCTCCTGGTGTACTATAGTCACCACTAAAAAGTTGATTTGTGGATTCTGACCAATTACTACCATTTGAATTATCTAATAGATAATCATTAAGAGACATGCTTTTTCCAACAGGATCTGGAAAAGAATTGCCATTATCATACCAAACCTCGTCAATTATAATTCCATTTGGAGAGGTAATTATAACTTCATCAAAACTATTTCCTAATAAGAAATCTGAATATTCATAATCAACATTAATCCCACCATTTAACGAATTGTTTGAATTTCTTCCAAGGAGAAGAAAATCATTTGGTTGGATTATTAAATTCGCTTGATTTATAATATGAAAATCATCGTCATTATCTCTTATTATATAATTATCTAAATTAATTTGATATGCTGAATTATTGAAAATTTCAAACCATTCACCATATTCATCACTAACTGCACTTGGATTGCTCATTATTTCATTAATTATTAAGTCACTAGAAAATTCACCCTCATTAATATAAATTTTCCATAGAACAGGTCTATGGTCTGAAATATTATTAGTATAATAATTATAACCAACATAATCATCAACACGAATAGTTGTCACTAAGTCATTAATTAAATAATCATTAAATCCTGTAGTAATAAGAATGTGATCAATTAATGAACTACTGCCTAATATGTAGCTATTAAAATAATTATCTCCATTAATTTGATTAGTAATAAATTGTGAATTAGAATTAACAACTAAAGGCCAAAGTGAATTATTATTTTGCGATTCGTTAGTTTCATCATTAAAATCTCCAAGAACTATAATCTTATCATTACCTATATTAATTTGAGCATTTATATAATCAGAAATTATTTGGCAAGATTCATATCGTCTTTGAAAACTTTCAGAATCTCCATAAGCTTTCAAATGAATATTTATTGCAGAAAAATTCAAACTACTATTTCCACATTGCCAACTAAATGAAGCCATAAATGGATAACGATATGCAAAATTATATCCTTCAGAAGAAAAAAGTGTTGTTGAATTGTTTAAATTTAAAAAATCTGTTCTATAAGCATAGGCGAGATTCAATGAAAAATCACCCCAATAATTAGTAATAATAAATTCATAAGCTGGTAATAAATTTTGTAATGTCTGATAAGCTGCATAACTATTAATTTCTTGAAAAGCTATTAAATCAACTTTTAAATCTGAGATGATTTCCTGAACATTTTCAATAGTTTCATCACCAGATAATGGGAATTGCTTTAAATTCCATGTCATTACTTCTAAAGTTGAATATCCATTTTGACTAGGAATATTCCACTCATTCTGTAATGGAGTAATAGGTATTAAATTTTCAGGTGGACAAGACTGCGAAAATAAGAATGATACTGTAAAAATGTATGAAAAGATTAATTTCATTTTACAGGTATTCCAACCATGACAGGTTTATGGTCGGATATATAAGTTTCATAAACATTAAACCCTCCCATATATTCATCAATCGGAATTGTCATAACTCTGTAGTCTATCTTAGAATTTAAGAACTGTTCAGTTATTAGTATATGATCTAAGAAACTCATAAAAGGTTCTTTTGGATATGAAACTTGAGAAATATCGTTTAAAATTTTATTATTTGCAAAGTACATCCTATCATCATTAAAAAAAGAATTAAAACAATGTTCACCTTCTTTATCAAGCAAATCATCATTCCAGTCACCAAGAACAATTATATTTTTATTTTTATTGTATAATTTATCAACATATTTATGTAACATTTGACTGGCACGTTTTCTTCTTTTTAGTCCCGAATCACAACATTTCATATGGATATTAATTGCTGTAAATTCAATGTTTTTTCCATTAAAGTCATATAAAAAATCACATTGAAGAGGTGGGCGTCCAGCGAAATTGTAATCATTATTAGCGAAGGGTTCATATTGATTTAATAGCCTTAATCTATCCTTCTTGTATATAAAAGCGTTATCCATAAAAGAAGATTGCATCGCTATGGCATAGTCATAATCAGGAAGATAAATCATCAAATCATCAAACCATCCTCGTTTACGAATTTCTTGAAATCCAATTAAATCTGGATTTAATTTTATAATAATTTCTGCCAATGCATAAATAGTTGAATCATTTGCTTTTGGGAAGAATTCACAATTCCATGTTACAACTTCAAGTTCATCAATTATATCTAAATTTGGACATTTCCATCTATCTTTATTAACAGGTAGATTTGTCATTAAGTGATTTTTATTATATGTATTATTTTTAGATTCAAGCTGAAATATTGCTCTAGATTCTAAATCTCTCAATAAGGTTAAAGTTTCATAGTCTGCATTAAAATTATCTGCCAATAAAGTTTGTCCAATTCTTCCAGACGTGGCTGGGTATATATTAGATAATTTATTATCTTCAGTTTCTAATATAAGATGTCCGAACTCAGTTCCATTTCCATAGTTTTGAGTAATAAATACGTGACTGTTTTTATCATACCAAATTGTAGGATAACCTTTTGAATTCCCACCAGCTACAATTAAATCTACACTTTCAGCAAAATACCCTAATTCTAATGCATTTATATCATCTAACTTGGAATCAAATCTTGATACATTACTTATAAATTTTTCATATTCTCTTTCTCTATTCCATGGTATACCATTACTAGATAATACAATGATAATGTCTGCACCTAATTCTTTCACTTCTTTAACCATTTTATTAAGTGTAGGAATTTCTTTTTTTAAATTTATATTTTGAATGTTGGACTCAATAACTAACTCATTTAAGTTGGAGGGAATTATTCCAATAATTCCAATCTTAATATCTTCAATATTTCTTATTGTATAAGGCTTGGTAGATTTAAAATTAATATTAGCAGCAAGAATAGGAAAATCGGCTAATTCTGCTAATTCAGATATATTATCTAAGCCTAAAAGAAAATCATCAGGACCAATGGTAACTGCATCATAACCAATTAAATTCATCCACTCAATGATAGATTTACCTCCGTCGACCAATCCAACAGGGCTACCCTGAAAAAAATTACCCCCATCTAAAATAAGCAAGTTTTCACCTTTAGATTTTAATTCATCTCTTAAATCATTTACGTATTGACTATATGCTGCCCATCCTAAAATATCTGGTGGAAAATTTGGATTCATAAAATATGCTTTTTGCGGTGATATTACACCATGCAAATCGTTCGTAGTAATAATGTGAATCTTTTTACCAAATAAAATTGATAATGAAAATATTGAAAAAATTATTAAAATTATTCTCATTTAAAATGAATATTGAATTGATGTTGAGATATTAAAAATTGATTCTTTAACATTATCATAATCAGGCCTCGGATCATCTTCAACCGGGAAAATATCTGGATATTGATAATTATTATATCGATAAGAAACACCAAAATCAATGTCAATATTATTAATATGTTTTCCATATCCAAATGTTAGTATTGACATCGAATTTAAATTTTCTACAGGTAGTTGATTATAAGAAAGTCCTAGTCTTAAAACTGAATTAAATACAGTTGAATACTCAATACCAAGTTTTAATTCATTATAATTTTTAAGTGTATAAGTTGGAGTATTTATTAGACTTGAATCTATTAGAACATCAGATAAAACCAATGTTGGTTTACTATATTTATTATCTATAAATTCAAAATAAATGGAGGTTTTTTGTAAATATTTTGGAGTATATCCTATACTAAAACCACTTTTAGTTGGAAGTACTATATGAGAGTTAGACTTATATAATTCAATTATATTTTCATTATCAGCATGTAATGAATCATCATTAAAAATGTATTTAATTAATCCAGTTTGATTATCTAAGTATCCAATTGGATAACTCCCATCAACTTTTAAATTTAAAGAATTATGATAAAAAACACTAAAATCTATACCATTTTTATCCTCATATACTACACCTACTTTAAATGAATTTGACTGATTAATTTTAACTCTATCATTTTCTTTTTGAATAGGCGACAAGTTAGATAATTCAGTATGTAAAGTATCCGTCATGAACTGATAACTTATTTTAGATGACAAGGTATTCAATATACTAAATCCAATTTTTAAATTGGAGAGACTTGTAGCAATTCCGATTGAGTAGGCATTCAAACTACCATCAGTTTTAAAATTATGATATCCCAACAGAACATCTCTTGTGCAAGGATAATCATCAGGACATTCTACATCACCCCTAACCTCTTCTCTATATGTTGAATTTAAACTTATAATTGGAGAAAAATTAAATCCAATAGAAATTAAGTTCTTATATCCAATATTATTAATAGTTAGTCCGCTAGCAAATTTAAAATTTTTATTTAAATTTACAACATAATCTGCATCTACTAAAAAATCACCAAAACTATCCTTTAGAATAAAACTTCTTCTTTCCGAAATTCCTTCGTAAGTATTATTTAAGTAAAATGTAAATCGTTTATCTTTATTAATTAAGTTAGCAGGGTTTCCATTGAGTGAGTATCCATTTTTAGATACTAAACCAATATTATTACCTAAACCTAGTGATTGAGGTGATTTTGAAAAGTTTGTATTTCCAATAGTTTTATAGAAAAAGGACTGAGTATGGCTATTAGCAAACAACAATAATAAAAAAAATATTAATTTATAAGGCATAGTCTAATTGAAATTTATAGTCATAAGTATTGTTTGAAGTATTTGGATTTGAAATCCAAATCCCTCGAGGATCTTGTCCTGATGTAATTGTAGTATTAATGTTTTCGCCTCCTTTACTAAATTTTAAATATAAAGTTAAATTTGGATTTGGCTTGATTCGAAATGAAGCCCAATGATGCATAACTTGGTTATCTCCATTTAAAATTCTAAAGTCAGTATCTTCAAAAAACCAAATAAATCCATCTCCCAATATTGTTCCAAATTTAAAAGTAAAATTATTTGCATAGTTATGTATGATATTAAATCCAATTGAATTTGAAAGATTACCAATATTACCTACTGTCATATCACCTCCTATAGCACTATCATTTAATCTAGGTCTAGGAGAAAATACAGTGTTACCTCTTCCATATATCAACTCTAATCTATTAAAATTTGATAAATTTAATCTAGCAGAAATAATTGAATTTTTAGACTGAAATGGGCTAGGATGAAATATATTGAATTGACCTCTTTCTTGCCACTTTTGACGATACTTAATCCTGAAATTAAATGTAGGCCTCCATTCTATAGTAGAAACAATTCTATAGTATTTTGTATTATCTGATATCCTATTCCAATTATCCCAATTTAATGTTAAAATAAAATTTTTATGGAATTGAAATCTAGAAGAGATAAATAATCCTTCTTCAGCTTGAGGCTGAGGATTACCTGTATACAAATATCCATATGCAGGATCATTGAGCCAGTAAATATCCTCTAGGATAGATGTCTTATACCTACTATAATTTGAAAATGATCTTTGATACGGATTATCAAATTCTAAATCATATTTTCTGTATAAAGCTAAAAAGTTAAAAATATCAATATCTGAATAAATACTAGCAACAATTGCTGATGGATTTGAACTCTCAAATGATAGATAATTTTTATTTTTAAATAGCTCACCATATTCTGTTTGAAAGACAACCCTTCCTAGCACATATGTTATATCTAGTCCCGACACTCTCCTAATTGATTTAGCATTATTCCAAAATAAATTTTCAATATTATTTTCATCGAATGAATACATTGAATTAACTTCAGAATCTGCAGAATTAGTGATATATGATAAATAGTAATCATCACCTGAATAACCTGAGTCTGGTCCGCCAATTATTGTCTCCAACTGTTTAGGTTTTATAAGGCGATTATATAAACTTTCGTAATATGAGTATCCTATATTCAAACCATCAACCGGAGTTATTCTTAAATGTCCTCCAAGTGTAAATTCTCCTACAGCATCTACCATAGACTCAAATACAATACTTGAATCGTTGGTAATTCCATAATCATATCTTGGTTTCATTACTATTAGACTTGAAAATGATCCATCTTCATTTATAATGGCATCTTTTTTATCATAGGATGATATAAATATACCCCTAAAATATCTATTAGATACTTGTAGGCCAAGACCATTCATAGTGTATTGTGATGAACGAGTTAAATCCATTTCAATTCCAGATATTCTTTTACTAAATCCATATCCGCTTCGTCTTGGGCTGAAATCATCTCCTGTTTCAAAGACAACTCCTTGGGCTAAAGAAGCATTATAATTACCTAATATTAATTTATCAATACTAAGCGGTCCTACTTTATAATCATTTAATCCAAAAGAAGCTTTCAATGTATTAATATTTTTATTTTCACCCATATTGCGATGGAATAAAATACCAGCTTGAATATTATTATTAAGATTTATTCTAAAACGATTTAAAATTTCAGGCTTGTCTTGGTTTGAATCTAATAAATATCCTGATTCATCATCTGGCCTTGAGGTTAATGGTACTGTCCTGAAAAGTGCTGTATAGTGAATCCTTGTGTTTTGAACTTGGCTTTTAAATGATATAAAATCTACTAAATTTTTATACCCCCACCGAGATATACCTGGTGAATTTTTTAATTCAAAAGTTCCATTAATATAACCACGTTTTTTTTGATTTAATACTGCTATTGCATCGATAGGTGAAATATTTGGTAATGACATTAAATTATCATAATTCATATCATTAATATTCATAGGATTAAAGTATCTATCTAGCCATGATTCTGATAAGTTTTCTGAACTACCATCTGAAGATAACCACTGTGATACTTTATAAGAATAATTTTTATCAAATTGACTACTAATTTCAAATCTATTCTGAAATTTTATAAAAGATTTTAATTCATGAATTTTTTCATTTGTAATTCCGTCTACATTTTTTAATTCATAAATATTTTCAAAATAGCCATTGTAATTTCTAAAATTTATTATTGACTGTATCTGTCTATCTGTTAATGGTAATACTTTCAATGTGACCAAATCTGCCTGATTAATGTCTATTTTATTATAACTAAAAAGTGTAGAAAATATAATAATGAAATACAAATAATACATTAAAAGTTATATCCGATTGAAAATGAATGAGTATTAAATAAAATAGGATGTGTTAAGACGGACCACCCAACATTAATATTATGACTGTTATAAACTAGTCCGAATCCAAATCTATTAGGATTAACTTGAATACCTGTTAATAACTTTAATTGTGGAATAATATTGTACTGAATCCCACTTTGAATTTGCATTTCTTTACCCATTTCATTTTCAAGCTCAAAAGTTAAAGAAAATACTTCGACTGGAGAATAAGTAGCAGATATTGAAATCCTTCGAGGTAAATATTGCGCCGAAACACCATTTCCTATTTGAGGTGAATTTATATTTTTGATGAATGCACCAAATCGATAATTGTTTCTTAAAGTCGATAAAAAACCAAGATCTATACCAAATTGAGAAATATTTTGATTTGAAATACTTCCTAAAGTTCCATCTCCATTAACTCCAGCGCTTTTTCCGTATTTCAAGGAGTAGTAATTAATAGATAATCCTAATCCTAAAGTAGAATTAGCATCTACCTGTAAATTATATCCCTTAGAAATTCCGAACTGTTGTTCAGAAATTAAATCATATACATATTTTACGCTATTTTTGTTAAAATAAAAACCAATATTACCAATTTTACTATTATCTAAATGAACTATTAAAGATTGATTTTCTAGGAATTTCTGACCATATAAATTAGAAAAGCTAGCCTTGATTAAATTATGTTTCATTTCATTTAACAATGCAGGGTTTTGATAAAATAAATCTGAAGAAGACCTTGCTGATGTTATAGCTCCCGCATTTGCAGAAATATTGGTCCCAGAAAACACATAGTCAGAAGCTGCAAAAATACTAGAATATAATAATATTAATAAATAAATCTTCATTTTACTCCCACAATAACCGGCGCTAAGTCAATCGTTGTTTTACCAGTCTTAAAGTTAATTGCCTCTATATGAATTAAATATGTTCCAGGAGAAACAACCTGGCCCAATTTATCACGTCCATTCCACGAGGATTTTTCAGAATTCATAACAATAGCTTTAGAAGAATCATCATACCGATCTACTAAAGTAGTAATAAAACGACCAGAGATATCAAATATTCTAATTATTGTCCTGCTTTTAGATGGAGATATATAGGAATAGTCAAGCTTTTCTCCTAAAGTAGGTATTATTACATACGGTAAAGGAAATATTCTAGCTCTATTTGTTTTTATCCATTCATAATTATTGGATAAACATTCTGAATTGTCAGTGTACTGCTCTAATAAAATACCAATTTTATTAAAACATACACCATCTTCATTATAAACACTACCATTATCAGAAATATTATTAGATATTATATCATTTTCATATTCAACTGTTATTTGCCATTCGCTATAAATATCTAATAATTGGTCATCATTACAATATGCACCTAATTTACCGGTTATTTCAACTTCATATGTATTGAATGGAGGTTGAGTTAAAATGCTTAATTCTGTTTGAGTTATATCAAATCCACCTTGATAAGAACTACTCTCAGGCCATATAACAAAGTCAACTCTTCTACCATCACTGTCTTCTATTGTAAATGAATGAGGTCC
>MDTB01190312.1_pt1 | contig 43970 bp, 42 predicted proteins | sample 811161 | NCBI WGS metagenome assembly MDTB01 (sample SAMN05326650, study PRJNA326480) | marine metagenome | isolation source: seawater | place: Mediterranean Sea | collected 2009 | reverse complement strand
TTGTAGGAATAGTTATCTCACAATTTATATCAACAAAAGCAGCGAATTCTATTTTTAAAAATATTAGGGAAAACTTTAATTCAGAATATTTAAATGAAAAACATTTTCAAAATTTGAACATAAATGAGATAAAGAAGTTAGGTTTGAGTTCAAATAAGGCTAAAACTGTTAAAGAAATTTCCAACCTCTATTTGTGTAATATCATTGGAGATTTATCAAATTTGAATGATGAAAAACTTAACCAAACTTTATTATCAATTTATGGAATTGGACCGTGGTCAGTAAATATGTTTGAAATTTTTTGCATTGGTAACTTAGATGTTTTTTCATCAAAAGATGCTGGATTAAGATTAGCTATGAACAAATCTAAAATGATAAAACCAGATAGTGATTGGAAATTATATGATAAATATGCTTCGAAATGGATTCCATATAGGTCAATCGCATCATTGCATTTATGGAAAACTGTAGACTAAAGTTTATAAAAAATACTACAACTCTAATATTTTATCTATAACTTCAATAGATGGGCTTATTCCCTTTTTTACTTCAACATCTTTTTTGAATTCTTTATAGTTTGAGAAGAAATAATTAATATCTTTATCTTTGTAGTTACATAAGTATAAATTATCTCCATTTTCAAACAAATGATTTTGGTCTAAATGTTCACCTCTCCATACTAATGTTGGTACTCCTATCATCTGACATTCTTCAACTACTCCTCCTCCGTCAGTAATTGTAAATTCTGAATTATAAATTTCGTTTATAAACTCGTCGTAAGGAATTAGGTCTGAAAGGTGTACCCTTAAATTCTCTAATTTTTTATATAATCCATATGAAATTAATTTATTTTTTGTAGGTATATGTAGATACCAAATGACAGAATACTTTTTTGAAATCTTAGATATTGAATTTACTAACATTTCCATTCTTCTCCTGTTATTTATATTCTCTCCTCTATGAATTGATACAATAACACTGTTTGAATCTTCTTTTGACTTTAAACTTACCTTTGAAAAGCTGTCGTATAATGTATTTGTAGATATTTCAATAATTTTCCCTTTAATATTCCACTCATTTAATTGCTCTAGTTGGCTACTACCATTTGCTATAACAATATCTGAAAGTTTAGCTACAAAATATCTAATTATTGATTCTGGAAAATGTTTTAAAACCCCCGGAACAGCATGACCAGCTTCCAAAAGAACTAATTTACCTCTATTTCTTTTTACCATAATTGCTCCCAGTAAAGTTGATAAAGTATCACCATGTACAAATGAGTATTCAGACTTAAGAGTGTTGTTTGTAATTAAGATTTTGAATAGTGTTTGTAAGAACCATATAATCAAACCTATATAAGTTCCAAGATCCTTTTGATTATTTGATAACTCAGTTAAATTATATCCTTTATTAATTTTGCTTCTAAGTTTTGATGTTTGATTGTAATGTTGTTTTAAATCATAAACCCACACATCGAAATTTCTATTAATGGCTTCATTGATTACTGGAATTGTTTTGATAAATTGTGCTTTTGTTCCAATAATAAAATTGATTTTCATAAATTTAAATATAATTAAATCATTTTAAAAAATTTATTAATTTTGCTTTTATTTATAAAATTATATATTTTATATATTATCTTTTCAGCTAAGTAATTTAATCTGAGTAATATTTTTATTAGTAAACTTCTTTTTTTTGAATAAAGAAACCCTTCTAAATTTTTAATCTTTTGAAGTATTTTTCCAATTGACTCCTCATTAAATCTGAAATCTTCTCCACCTATCCCTTTATTGTTGTTCATCGTTGGCTTATTTAACATATTATGTTCTTCATCAATATGATAAGCTGTAATAGATTCATAGCTTGTAATTTTATATATCGAATCATAGATATTTTCTTTTTTATTAAGTTGAGTGTGAGGATGTTTTTTGTGAAGATTGTTTATTAATTTACCAGTAAAGTCCATAGTTGTTTTAGTTGTTTTATACCCAAATTTTTTTATATAGCTTGTATGAGTATCTTCAATAACAATTATTCCTGAGTTATTAACAAATGGTAAAGTTTCTTTAAGAGTTGTTAATTGATCAAAGTATAAATGGCTTCCATCATCAAGTAATATATCAATATTTTTCACATCATTAAAAAACTTTTTCCAAAATTGTGGATCATTTTGATTGCCAATATATATTTCAAAGCCTTCCTTTTCTAATTTTTTGGTTACCGGGTTTAAATCAATTCCTATTATTCTTGCGTCATCACCAAAATATTTTCTCCACATATACAAAGAACCGCCATTATGGACGCCAACCTCAACAAAAGTTATTTCTTTATTTCTGTAGTTACCAAATAATTCTTCGTAAATATAAAAATATGATTCCCATTTATGAGATTCTCTTGGAGATTCTGTATACATGGAATAAATTTCTGAATTATTTAAATTTGCCATAAGATAAAGTATATTATTAGCACATAAGAAAGTAAGAATTTAATAAACATTTACATTAAACGTAAGAAAGATAACCATTGAAAGACAACCTGACAGTTTTGATTCCAACTCGAAATAGATCAGAATATCTTGATAATTTACTCTTATCTTTATCTACCCAGACGTATCCACATAGAATAAATTGTGTTATTTCAGATAACAATAGCACAGATGAAACATACAAAATTGTTAATAAATGGAAGAAAAGTAAAAAACTATCAATTAATTACATTAAAAATGAACATGACATGTCACCAGTAGAAAATTGGAAAATATTAGTTGATATTGCAGATACAAAATATTCTAAATTCATCTTTGATGATGATTGGATTGAAAACAACTGTATCGAAAAAATGATTGAGTTAATTGAAATGGAAAATTCAGATATTGTAATCTCAAATTTTAATTCCATTTTAGTTACAAATAATAAAAGCTCTCAAATAAAAAAGAACTATTTAAATATGCCATCAAAATTTTTAACTTCCCATGATATTTTAGATTTTTTTTTGTTAAATGGAAAAAAAATTAATGTATCACCCACAGGGGCACTTTATAAAACAAATCTAATGAAAGAAGCATTTTACTTTTCATTATATAAAGAGTCTTCATGTACAACTCTTGGTATAGGCAATGATCTAATTATGAATTTTTATTCATTATTTGATGGAAAAAAAGTATATTACACGAATGAGTCACTTGTAAATTGTACTGCTCACAAAGACTCGATAACTGTTAAAACTAATGATAAATTGAAATACTATTGCTATTTAAGATCTTTACTATTACTTATCAAAAATTTTTCTCTGAATCTAAACAAAAAACAAATGAATGCACTCAGTCTTAAAATATTTATTTATAAACTTAGAGATTTTTTCTTTAAAGATCATAAGAATTTGATAAATAATGATGACATTAACTTTAAATTATCTATTTCCACAATTATTAGTGGCCTAATGAATTCATTCAGAAATAATTAGTCAGAATCTTTACAAGAAAACGTTGAAAAAATATGCTTAACTTAAAGTAAATGCTTGATAAAACCCTAAAAAAATATAAAAATAAAATATCTGGAGTAATCCAAGTAGGGGCTCACATAGGTCAAGAAGTTGATAAATTTTTAAAATTAGGAGATATAAACATCTACTTATTTGAACCTCAAAAAGAAGCTTTGATTGAATTAAAAAAATATGAAAAATATTCAAACGTTTCTATATTTGCTTATGGTTTAGGGAACAAAAATGAAAATGTTGAATTTTATATATCAGATAATAAAGTAGGTGTTGCCTCATCTGTCCTGAAACCAAAGTTACATCTAGATTATTTTCCAGAATATGAATTTAAAAAAAAGGAAGTTATTGAATTAAAAAAATTTTCAAAATTAAAAGAAATTGATGCAAATTTTTTAATGTTAGATGTACAAGGTTATGAACTGGAAGTTTTGAAAGGCTTCGAAGACAAAATAGATAAAATAGATTATATTTTTACCGAAGTTTCCTTAGAAGAAATTTACGAAGGCAACACTTTAGTTAATGATCTAGATGCTTTTTTATCTTCAAAAAACTTTCAAAGAGTCAAAACTTCAATTACAAGCAATATACCTATGGGGGACGCACTGTACATAAATAATATAAAACTTAATCCAATTATCTCCTACTTTTACTACATAAAATCATACATTAAGATAACTAATCAATTTTTATTTTTTAATCGATTTAAAGATAGAAAAAAACTTATGTATACAATTAAAAAAAAAGTAAAAAAATATATCTGAAATACGCTTTAAAAACTCAAAATTAATTTTATATCAATTAATATATTTTATTTCTAAGATACTCATATATGATAAAAAAAAGTTTATTAATTTTATTACTATTTATTTCTTGTTCATCTTATCAGACTGAATATGAAGAAGATATGATTTATCAACATCAAAAATTTCATGGATTAAAGTTTTCTGATGACCCTGCAGATCTTTCCTCAATTATCATACTCATTAAATCTGAGTGTAAAGTTATTACTGACCAAATTGAAATTTTTAATAATGATGGATTAGATTTAGAAGGGGTTATTGATATAAATTACAAGGAGTTGAGAAGTATTTCAAAATCTAGGGACGAAAAAGCTGAAAAAAGAATTTTAAATAATACTCCCGATGATGTTCAAGAATACATGACGACTTTGTATAAATATTGTAATTTAGAAGATATTTTTTTAGACAACTGGATAAGCTTAAGTAAAAGAGAAGATTCTTATAATGAATTATCTTAAATTTAGAGTAGAACGTTTTTGAAGAAAAAAATTCTGATTACAGGTGGTGCAGGGTTTATTGGAACCAACTTAGCTCTAAGGTTAACAAAAAATTATAAAGTCTATTCTTTAGATAATTTTTACAAAAAAGAGAGCTTAAACAATCTTGATAAACTTACTAATAATGGTGTTGAATTTATAAAAGGAGATATAAGAAATTTAGAATTTGTTGAAAACATATTACAAAAAGAAGAATTTCATTCAATATTCCATTTTGCAGCACAAGTAGCAATGACTAAATCAATTTTAGATCCACAATTAGATTTTGAAGTAAATGTTCAAGGCACCTTAAACCTTTTAAACGCAATTAAAAATTCAGATCTAGATACAAAGTTTATTAACTTATCCTCTAATAAGGTTTATGGTGATCTAAGTTGGGATAAGTTAGTTGAGAATCCAACTAGATATACTTCTTTAGATCATAGTGAAGGATACGGAGAAGAAACAAAACTTGATTTTCTTAGTCCTTATGGTTGTTCTAAGGGATCAGCAGAGCAATATGTAATTGATTACTCAAATACTTTTGGCTTACAAACTATATCTTTACGTCTTTCAACTATTTTTGGACCAAATCAGTACTTTACGATAGATCAAGGTTGGATTGGATGGTTTATAAACCAATATTTAATTGTTAAAAAAGATAATGACCATATAGTTGACATACAAGGAAATGGTAAACAAGTACGTGACATACTTTATATCGATGATTTAACAGCACTTTTTGAAATAATTCTTGAAAAAAACTTTAATGAAATGAAAACAAATTATTTTAATGTTGGAGGCGGAGTAAAAAACTCTTTATCAATATTAGAGTTACTAAATTTGCTTCAGGATCACTTTAATTCAAAAATTGATATTAATATAAATGAGAAAAACTGGCGAGTTAGCGATCAAAAATTTTACATTTCCAATTTAGACAATATAAAACGTGAATTTAATTGGGAACCAGAAATGAGAATTAATGAAAAAATTTATGAGTATCTTAATTGGATTGAGAGTAACCAAATTTTGACAAATGATAAGAAAAAAAGTCTTTAACTTTCAAATTAAAATAAAAATAATATGTTGAAATTTGATTTATCCAATCTTTTCTCAATGATACATTAAATATACCTAGTGGTTTGTTCTTCAATTTATATTCATATTTATTTGATATTCCACAATGCATTCCAGAACCATCAAAACCACTATTGCTTACAAGGCTAAATTTTGGAAAAATCGTTAAACCATTATTTAAGAAAATGTATTGATACCAAAAAATATCTAAAGTACTAATTCTTCCTGTCATATTTGCATTTAATTGGCCTGAAAATTTAACTAAATTATAAAAATTAAATTTCTTCATGTTCTTCCTGCTTTCATTTGCAATTAGATCAGTATTTTGGAACTCTGAATCAAAATTTTCCCATCTATCTTTCCATGTTCCCCAGCCCCAAGGCGTTGCAAGCGAACCAATAAAATTTGATTTTTGTCTTGAAAAAATTTGAGGATAGGACCAACCATTTACGTGAAATACTCTTTTTTTATTCTTATATTTATTAAGAGATAGATTCATATATTCTAAAAAATACTTATCAAGTATTAAATCATCTTCTAAAACTATAGTTGCTTCATGATTTTCAAAAATAGTATTTAAACCAAAAAGTATATTATTTTTTAAACCTATATTTTTTTCATGAACAGTTAGATTTAAGGATTTGAAATTCCATTTATAGTTTGCTGTTTCTAATAATAAATTATGTGTTTTTTCATTATCACATTTGTCAACAAATAGGAATACATCTGTTTCGTTTGAAAAGTCATTTCTTTGTAAACTCTCTAATAGAGAATTTAAGTGATTAGGCCTATTGTAAGCAAATATAATTACTGGATAAATTATCATATTAAATTTTAATTATATTTGTAAACATGGGAAAACTATATTTTTCTAAAAATAATTTTTTGTGCCCAATAAATATAACTTGGTAAAAATTTCCTAAAATTAAATTTTGATTTTCCAAACGATCTATCAATCCATATCGTTGGAATTTCTCCAATTTTATAATTATTTAATTTTGCTTTAATAGTCATTTCAAGCCCCAATGTAAATCCATTTTCGCTTTGTATACCAACTTTTTCTAAGAAGGTCTTGTCATAAGCTTTAAACATATTTGTTGGATCTTTAGTGCCAATACGAAAAATATTATTGAGTATTTTTCCTGAATATTTACTTAGAAAATATTTTAAGTTTTTGTTTCCAATAAATTGTCCACCTTTTGAATATCTAGATGCAATGGCAATTGACAACCCCCTTTCAACTAACATAAATAATTCTTCGACTTGAGTGGGATCATCACTTCCATCACCCATTGCAATACATATATATTTTCCATTTGATGATTCAATACCAAAGTTTATTGCATTAGCAACACCAATATTTGGATTAATTAATATTTCCGCTCTAGTTTTAAATTCTTTTATAAATTTATATGTTGTATCTTCTGTCGAATCAAGAACAATTAAAATTTCAGTATCATCCTTAATGTTTTCTTCAAATCTTTTTAAAATTGTTAAAAAATTTTCTCCCTCGTCTTTGCAGGGTATTATTAGAGATTTATTATATTTCAGCATAAAGAATTTTTTTGTTTGAAAAATCTAAGTCATGAAAAACTTTGTGGTTAACCGAAACAATAATATTTTTAGAATGATTTATCGCTTCACTAAAATCAAAAAGTTCAAAATCAACTTCTTCTTTATTTACCAATGGGTCAACAGCATAAACTTCAAAATCATTATCTTTTAGCTTTTTGTTCAAAACAATAGATCCTGACCCTCTTAAATCATCAGAATTTTCTTTGAATGTTAGACCTAATTGGATAATTTTTCCATCCTTAAATAACCTTAAACAATTACTAACAATGTTATCTATGAACGTTTCATTCACGTTTTCTACTTTATTTAGAAGAGAATTATTTACATCATAAGACTTAATAAACGTATCTAGATCTTTAGGTAGACAAGGACCTCCAACATAACCTGTTTTTGGCAAGTTAGCAAGTCTTGGGTATTTATATGTTGAAATTTTTAAAATATTTTCAAAGTCAAGATTATTAGCCGTAGCAATATTAAAAAATTCATTTGTTAAAGAAAAATTTGCGTGCCTATAAGCATTAGAAAATAACTTTATAAATATTGCATTATCAAAAGAAGTAAATATCGTTTCGATATCTAAATTATAAAAAAATTCTTTAATCGTATTATCCACTTCATCATTTTCTGTTCCAATAATTTGTGGTAATTTATTCAACTCTTCAAAAGCTATTCCTTCAGCAATTCTTTCAGGACAATATGAAAGATTTATTTTTTTCTCATTGAAATTAGAATTATTTTTAATCGATTCAATATCTTTTTTTGTTACTGTACTTCTCAGCAACAAATATGAATTTTTATCTATATGATTTAATACATCTTCAATTAAATTGTTAAATAGAGTGACACTCTTTTTATTAGAAGCTGTCCCAATAGTAACTATTACAAATTTTGAATCTTTAATTTTTTGGATGTCATTTGTAAAAGTAAGTCCATTACTAAGTGCATTTTTTAAATTTTCTTCTAACATTGCTTCATAAAATGTAGGCATGCCTGCGCTAAGCATCTTTAAAGCCTTAGAATTATTATCAACAATTTTTACATTTAATCCTTTATTCTGAAGAAAACAACTTAAAGGCAGGCCAATATGTCCAGCACCTCCAACAATACAAACTTTTGAATTATTAGTTTTTTTACCCATCTTATTCCTTAACTAAGCCCAGATATCTTTCATTAAAGTGTTTACTAGTCTTGCAAAAAAATTATAAACAGATTCCATTTGAATATTTGGTGAAGCAGTCCATACCTCTCCATGTACAAACTTTTCACCAATAAAGATATTTGACGACACAGTAAGCAAGATTATTATTTTTTTATAAATTATGTCGGCAAATTCATAATTCTTAAATTCTATAATCAAATGAATAATCAATGGAATTAAAATAATTGAAAATATTCTTGTTGAATCAGTTGTGATTGCAGCACCGATAGTACCTAGTAATATTGAAACAGTATATCTCAATATACTTTCATAATTTGATATAAAAAGACTAAAAATAAATATAACAATTATTCCCATGAATCCAGACCAGTAGAACTCCTTAAGACTATCAGCTATGAAACCCGTTCCAGAATCAAGTGTATTGTTGTTAAATATAAATCTTATTCTTCCTCTTCCACCAAAATTAACAAACAAGTTTAAATATAACCTTAAGACAATAAATGAAACTAATGTTGTTCCTAATATCTGATAAAGTTTCTTAAAATTATTTAATATTAAAAATACAAGAGTACTGAATAAAGCTATACCAAAATGATTAAAGCCTAAAAGAAACAGATAGATATAAAATCGTTTATAATTTCCGGCTAAATAGTTTTTGTAATAAAGAACAATTAATAGGACAGAAATATTTTCAACAAACCCAACCCACCATGAAATAGTTACCAACCACCCACCAAATAAAAATAAAGTGGAATATTCTTCTAAAAAAGAAATATTTTTACAAATTAAAATTAAACTTACTTGGAAAATAACATAAATTAATAAGGTATAAACATCTTTGTCTTGAATGTTAAACAAATTAACCAAAATAGTATTAAAAGGTGACTCTAATTCAGTTCTATAAAAATCTAACTTTTCAAAATATACTATTTTATTAATCTCAAAATCTCTTATTAAAAAATTTTCAAATGAAACTTTATAAAAAATATGTGAAATAACTTCAATTACAAGAAGATTTGTAAAAAATGTTTTATTTTTATCAATATAAGAAGTTACTTTTTTTAAAATTACCACTTAATTAGTTTAATATTAGCCTTTTTGCTTAGAAGTTAAATATAAAAATATTTAGAACCAATTTTATATTGATTTTTCAATTTTACTTTTTCTAGATTTTTTTTATTGAGAAAATATTTTTCTTTATTATCTAAAAGAAAATTAAATAGTTTTAAATAATTTTCTACCATTTTCTGTCCTGTGTAAATGTAAGAATCCAAATTTGACTTGTGTATACTTAATTCATTTTTCATATCAAGAATTTTACTTTTTAAATTATTTCGATTGTACTCCATGCCATATTTTTCACAATACTCTGTCACGCCTCCACTATTTAAATATAAAATTGGTAAACCTGACATTGCTCCTTCAATATGATGCATTCCTGCAGGTTCATTTTCAGATCCAGTGATATAAATATCACAAGATCTTAAATATTTTGCTAACTCTTTAGAATGCATAGGTTCGAGTAATTTGGAATTTTTAAATTCTAATTTTTTTGGTTTATTTCCAATTATAATAAACTCAAAATTCTCTTTAAAATGAGCATCTTCCATAAGTTCATCGAGAATTTTGTAAACGTTGAATCCTTTTTGTTCATTGTCACCCCAATGATGGGTTACTATTTTTAGTTTCTTATTTAATTCTTTATTTTCATTTTTAAAGAAAACCTCATTATCTGCTCCATTATGTATAACACTAAAATTTTTGTTATGAAATCCTTGTTCTATATATAAATCTTTAAGCCAATTACTTATAAATATTGTGTGGTCAGAAACTTTACTGGAATTTATTAGGAATTTATTTAATCCTTTTGTTTTTTTTCTTTCATCACATTCATTTATTCTATTAACTACAATTACTTCTGAATTTTTCTCTAAAATATAATTCTTTATATCTATATGATTAAAAGAAGATGATTCAGTAAATCTTCGAGGCTCTGTAAGTAAAATTATGTCTATATCAACATCATCTAAATTTGAAACGACTTCTATATTTTCTTTTTCAAGAAATTTTGTTAACTGGCGTGCAAAGCTTATCCCACCACCCCAGGGACCTTTAATATCTTTATATCCAATACTTAATTTCATATTTATATCTTAATTTACAAAAATAACGATTTTAGTTTTAGTTCTGTAAAAATTAATTATAAATTTCCATACACAACATTGAAAAATTCATCATTAGAATGAAATGAATATGGACAAAATTTTTTGGGAAAATTATTATAAAGAAAACAAAATTCCTTTTCAACCATCACCTTTTGCTAAATCAGTCTTAGAAAGCTTAGAAAAAAATTCAACCCTTATAGATATCGGTTGCGGTAATGGGAGAGATAGTATTTATTTTTCAAATAATAAAATACATACTTTTGGTGTTGATCAGAGCAAAAATTCCATAGAAAATTTAAAGCAATATGAAAATAAATTTCTAAAGTTTAAAAGAATCGACATCTCAGAACTTGACGATGATGAATTTGAATATGGTTATTGTCGATTTTTATTTCATAGTATAAATGAGCAAGATGAGAAGAAACTTTTGGTCTGGTTAAAAAAAAATATTAAAAATCAAATATTTATTGAATCTAGAATTGATATAGATAAAGACAAATATAAAGATACTGATCATTACAGAAGGTTAATGAATATAGAATTATTTAAAGAAAAATTAAAAAATTTAAATTTTAAAATTGAATCTGAAAATATTTCCAGCACTTTTTCTTTTTACGATACATCGTATAACGTAAAAGATATAATTTTTAATCCCAATTTAGTTAGATTCGTATTAAGACCATAAATTATGGAAAAAGAAAAATTATTTAAGTATTTTAGAAATTTTATATTTTTGATAAGTATTTCATATTTTATATATTTTGCTTTTAACAATTATTCACAATTTTTTGTGGTTGAAAAAATCGGAATAATTGGTATATTTTTAATCTTTTTTCTAAAAAGTTTAAATATTATTTTTCTTTCAAACATAAATTTATATTTACTTAGAAATTTTGATATTAGATTAAGTAATAGTGATTCAATAGACTTAACAATTAAAAATACATTGGGTAACTTATCTTCACCATTTCGACTTGGAAGTGGTTATAAAATTACATATTTAAAAAGTAAATATAATTTGAGAATAAAGGATTATATTTACTGGTCATCATGGGTGTCAATAATAAATCTCTATCCTTTATTTTTGATATTTATAATTTTTTATATAAATGTACATGAAGCATTTTCAATAACAGTGTTACTAATCGTAACATTTACTTTCATAAGTCTATTTATAATTGTCCCAATTACAAAAATCATTAGAAATCGATTAAATATTAAGTCTAACTTTGTTTTATTATCCCGAAATAATTTCATGATTCAGATAAATAATATTTTATTCTTTTTGAGCACATCCTTAGTAATATTTACTGTGATTAATGCAATATCTGATGAACTATCTTTCTATTCTGGAATAGCTTACAATTTTTTGGGTTCATTTATTAACTTAATAAGCATCACACCTGGGAATATAGGGGTAAAGGAAGGATTGATTATTTTATTTAACGATCTTCACTTAATAAGTTATGAGCTTATAATAATTACGTCTTTTGTTGAGCGTTTAACAAGTATTATTACCTTATTTACTTTTCAATTTATTTTAGAAAAAAAAAGAAAAAGCATTTGAATTAGTATAAATATTATGAATACATGTTTAGTTTTAGCGTACAATGAAGAAAAATTCATTGAAAAAAACCTCATTGACATTAAAAGATTATTTGACAAAATCATTGTTGTAAATGACGGAAGTACAGATAATACAAAAGAAAAAATAGAAAACTTAGATTTAGATAATCTATTATTAATCGATAATAAAAAAAATCTAGGTGCTGGAAAATCATTAGAAATCGGAATTGAACAATTTATAAAATCAAACCAAGACTATTTAATTAAAATCGATGGAGATAACCAATTCAAAATTGAAGATATAGAAATGTTATTAGAACTTACTAAAGAAAAATATGATTATATTAAATGTGACAGATTCTGGGAGAGAGGTATAGAGGGAAAAATACCCACAATAAGATATATTGGAAATGCACTCGCAAATCTCATGATTAAATTTTCTACTGGCAATTGGAAAATTAACGACCCATTAAATGGTTTATTTATGTTTTCCAAAAAAAGCTTAGAAAACTTTAATCTTCCAAAAATTTTTAACAGGTATGGCTATCCTTTTTTTATTAATGTGTACATGAATAAACAGATCCTTGATAGAAATATTAAGATGGCACAAATTAGAAATACTGTCGTATACAGAGATGAAAAAAGTAAGCTCAGACCTTCTATAATGTTTTTTAAATTACTTTATTTTTCAGTAATCTGTTTTATAAAAAAAATATTTGACAAATTTAGATATTCAGAGCTTCAAATTTCAGCACTATTTGATATTTTATTTATTTTATTTTCTATTATTACACTTTATAGTGGAACAAGATTGTTCCTTATTTACTTAGACTACATAAATGGGTCGAAGGCCAGTTGGTTATTTACAACAATACTTATGTTATTTATTAGTTCTTTCTGCTTTTCGTATTCCCAGTCAAATGAAAGAAAAATATTTGAGAATAAATTTAATATTTTATGAAAAAGACAAAATTAAATTTCTTTTTTTTATTTATCATCCTGTGTTTATTTATAAAAACAGATTACAGACTAGAACCTGGAATTTATTGTTGTAAAGATGACCATGATTATTATGCTCATGCAGAAACGATAGCTATTGATTTTGATTTTGATTATTCAAATCAATTAGAAGGATATGAAGAAGAAAGATTTTTTTATAATGGAAAATCAGCACCATCAACTTTTTTTGGAACAGGTCTTTTATCTGCTCCATTTTTATTTATTGGGAATCTGTTTGATCAGATAATACCAAACAATACATTATTTAATTTTAAAATTATTTTTTACTCGTTTAGTTCAATTTTTTATTTTGCTTTTTCTTTAGTGTTAGTAAACAAAATTAATGTTTTTTTAGGTTCTAAGTATAATTCTGTGCTTTTATTTATTTTTACTTGTGGATCAGGGGTAGTTTATTATGCATTTGAGAGATATAGTATGTCACATATCTATGAAGTTTTTTCAATTTTATTGTTAATTTATTTTTGTCTAAAATATTATTTTGATAAAGGATCTAATCAAATCGCTTTTTTGATCCCTTTTTTTGTAATGCTTGCCATTATGACTAGGTGGGTAAATATATATATCTTTATAGTTCCATATATAGTTTCTAAATTAATTAACAATAATCAGTACAACTTAAGAAGTAACAAATATTTTTGGTATGGATCTTCTCTTTCATTTATTTTGTTTTTATACCATACATATCTAATTTTTGGTGTTGTAACTTTAAATGCCGAGTTTACTTACAACACTTCGGGAACAATTGAAAATTATCTAGGTAGTGAAGATAGCCTTTTCAATTTTATAGTTAACAATACAAAAAATTTATTTTTACTACTTTTTGGCCCTGAATTTGGTTTAATTTGGTTTTCTCCAATAATTTTTTCGGGTTTTTATTTTTCTATAAAAAACATTATCTTAAATTCAAAAAATAGATCTTTGTTCATAATTATTTTGGCTTGTTTTCTACAGATTTTTGGTTTAGTTTTAATTTGGAAATCAGCGGGGTCATCTTACGGCTACAGATACGTTATGAACCTAACACCATTAGCCTTACTAATTTTTGTTTCTCAAAAAAATGTTAAAAGTTTTGAGATAAATTATTTAAAATTTATGTCTATATTTTCACTTTTCTCAGTACTTTATTTTGAAACAACAAAATATACACAACTAAGTACCGAATATATCATTAACATGTTTGGAAAAAATACAAAATTTACAACACCTGATTATCTAATTGGATATTTAAGAACGATAATTGAATTTGAGGCCTATCTTAAAATTTTTGCTCAGAGCTTTCTTGGATTTATGATATTTTATTTTTTAATTTATTTTCTTGAGGCTGATACATTTTATTTATTAATGGATAGATTTTCATTACCATATAATAATCCTGACTTTATAAACCTAGTTAATAAAATTGAAAAAATAGAGCTATACAAAGTATTAGTTGCAATGCTTTTAATATTTTTTACAACAATGTTGATACTTAATAATGCTTCATTCAAGAAAAAACAAATATATTAATTTAATTAAATATAGATTTATTAAAAATCTTAAATATAATTTTTAAAGGAATTAATATATGTATTTATTTTTAAGGCTAACTAAATTTTTGTGTTTTTTAGGTTTGAATTTTTTGTTACTTTTTATAAGTAGAGATATTGATATTGAACAATTTTTAAAGGATTTAGATTTTGTTCTGGACATATCTGAGATAGAAGACAATTTAATTTTCCTTGTAATTAGTAGTTTTGTAGTTTTTACAACCTTTGTTATAAAACAAATGCTACGTCCTTTCGTTGAGATATTTATAGATTATTATTTTAAGTTTGGTTTTTATTTCCTCATAAACATACTTTCAATTTCAGCAACTTATATTGTTTTACGTGTTTACGGGTATTCAAGACTTAACCTACTAATATACTTGATTGTTTCCTCATTAGCTTTTGAACTATTTGATAGAGTTGAGAAAAAATTTAGTTAAATATTTTTAATATTTGTTTTAATCTAAATACTATTTTTTTAAGCTGTCTTTTAAAAAATTTCGAAAAAACATAAGAGAATTTAAGTTTTAGAAAATCAAAATTAGAAATTTCAATCTCAATATCATCGTTAGATTCTTTTTTAATTGAATTTATAATATTAAACCAAAATCCTATATCTAACTTTCTATTTTCATAATTTTGCATTCTTATCTCTAATAATTTCTGTCTTAGAAACTTCTCATTAATTTCTTCATAATTATCAATCATTAAAACAGGCAAGTTTTCTGTTGTTTTGTAGGTAATGTGATTTTTAATTATTGGTATCGAGCCAGCATATAATGTTTCCCAAAGCCTATGAGTGTCAAGACCATTTCCATACGGGCAAAGAACAAATTCTGAGTTTTGTAATTCATTTAGATACTCATTTAAAGTTAAATTTGGCTGATCAAATTTTACCCAATCAAAACTCTTTAATTTATCTTCAATTAATGCTCTCTCCTTTTCATTAGTATTTTTTTGAAAGTTAAGATATAGAAGATTTGCCTTTCTTTCTTTTTTAGTATTACTAGTATTTATGAAAAATTTAGAAATTAAATTTTTAGGAGAATACTCACCTGATAATCCTAATGGTAAAGCTATAAGAGATGAATTTTTAAAATTAATATGTGTACCAAACCAAGTTGATATACACTTTGGTTTTTTTATAAATAAACTTTTATCAATTGTTAAATCTGACCAGTGAGTGATAAGTTTGATATTGTTTAAAGTTTTTATCTTATTTAAATACTTAAATAAGATTTTTATAAAGTCAGTATTAGAAAATACAATGTCATTTTCATATATTTTAAACTTTGTATTTAAGTAGCAAACTTCATTTTTTTCTTGATAAATTATTTTATGATTTTCATTTTTAATTTCTTCATATTCTTTGATTGATACAATCTCAGTAAAGACAATATTTGATCGTCTTGCAAAATTATACGAATTAAGATAATTCTCTTTAGATATTTCTAAATTATCCACAATCTAGATATTAGTTGAAAGAAATATTTTCTTGAACACAGTTTTATTAGTAAATTAACATATATATTATGAATTTTCTTGTTACAGGATGCTTTGGTTTTATAGGGTTTAACTTTATAAAAAAAATAAATAATGAATATCCAGAAATTTTAATAATTGGATTAGACAGCCTTCAAAATAATTGTTCAGTAATTAATAAAGAGCAATATAAAAATGTTCGAAATTTTAAATTCATAAAGGCTGATATTAATGAGATCAATAGTCAAAAAATTAATAATATAGATACAATTATTAACTTTGCGGCCGAGAGTCATGTTGATAATTCAATATATAATCCTGAGCTTTTCATTGATTCAAATATTAAAGGAGTAGCATCTCTGTTAAAATTTGCGATTAAAAATGACATCCCAAATTTCATACATATTTCGACTGACGAAGTTTATGGAAGTATTAAAGACGGCTATTTCAAAGAGTCTGACAATTTAAATCCTTCATCTCCTTATTCCGCTTCTAAAGCATCAGCAGAACTTTTGATTAATTCTTATAAAAAAACCTATGGTTATGATGTTACAATCTTAAGACCTGCAAATAATTATGGAGCGTATCAACAACCAGAAAAACTAATTCCATTTAGCATTGCAAAATTAAATCAAGATGAAAATATTGAGATATATGGCAAGGGCGATAATGTTAGACACTGGCTATCAGTAGATGATACAAATCGTGCTATTTTGAAAATTATTAATAGTAAAAAAAGAAATGAAGTTTTTAATATTGGCTCAGAATATTATCTATCCAATATTGAATTGGCTAAAAAACTTTTGTCAATACTTAACTTGGAAGATGGAAGAATTAATTTTGTTGAAGATAGACCAGGACACGACTTTAGATATGCAACAAATATAGAGAAACTAAAAAAAATTGGATGGAAACCAGAATCTGATTTTGATTATGAACTTGAAAAGACTGTTAATTGGTATTTAGCGAATAAAAATTGGTGGTTCGGTCAGTTTGAGAATATTATTAAAGACAAAAGAGATAAAAGATTAGGGATTACTTAGATGAATAATGGTGGGATTTTACTTTGTGGAGGAGAAGGCACAAGACTATATCCAACAACAAATTATATAAACAAACATCTAATACCAATTTACGACAAGCCGATGATTTATTACTCTCTGTCAATTCTTCTATTAGCAGGAATAAGAAACATAACTTTGGTTTGCAATGACAAAGATTTAAAAGTTTATAAAACTTTACTTGGAGATGGTTCAGAATTAGGTATTGAAATTAAATATTCAATACAAAATAAACCTGAAGGAATTCCTCATGCGATATCTACTGCACTTCAGGAATCAAATTATGATAAATTTATAACTGTACTGGGCGATAATTTTATTTTTGGAGAAAAATTTTTTACTAAACTAGAAAATATTTTTGAAAATACAAATGGGTGTACAATTTTTTCACAAATAGTAAAAAACCCAGAAAAATTTGGTGTAATTAGTACTGACCAAGAAAATAATATCCTCTCCTTAATTGAGAAACCAAAAAAATTTATTTCGAACAAAGCAATTATTGGCTTATATATATTTGATAAAAATTTTGAAAAACACTTTTCTAATATAAAAAAATCAGATAGAAATGAATATGAAATCTTGGATATAATCTCTTCTTACAATTTTCAAAATGTTGATCATGTAGAAATTGGAAGGGGAACAGCATGGTTTGATATGGGAACAACTGAAGACTTTTATTCAACAGGTTCTTTTGTTAGAACAATTCAAGAAAGACAGGGACTATTAGTGTGCTCACCTCATGAAATTTCATTTAGAAATAATTGGATTAGTGAAAAAGAATTTACAAAATATATTGAAAAAATAGATGGCTCAGAATACTCAGAAAATTTAAAATCAGTGTTTCTTTAATAAATATGAACAATTTACCTGATATTACGATTGTTATTCCAACCTTAGATCGACCAAAAAGACTTTTGAAAGCAATACAATCTATTCATGATCAAAACTATCTTGGAGAAATTAAGTGTGTGGTCGTAGACTCTTCCAAAGACGATAGCTCTAAAAAAGAAATAGACAATGCTATTTTTAAAAATTCAAATTTTGAAATTAAATATATAAAAAATAACGAATCTAGAAGGCCTATTGATAACTGGATTGTTGGAATAGAAGAGCTAAATACACCTTTTGGAAAATTTTTATGTGATGATGATTGGTTAGATAAAAATTATTTGAATATATGTATTGAACAACTAATTAAAAATAATGTTGATTGTGTAATAACCGATATAAATGTCATCAAAGAAAAAGGTAATAATGTGCTGAATTATTATCAAGTTAAAGAGGGTCTTGTAAATAAAAATGAGGTAGTAGAATCATTTTTGGGATTATCATCAATTTTGCCAGTTACACCAACTGCAGGTCTTTTCAGGACTAATGTATTAAAAGATAGCTTCTATGAGTCTTTAAAGCACATTGAATGCTCAGAAAGATTATTTGGTTTCGATTTTTTTATGTCATATTATCCCGTTTTTTTATCAGATGGTACATTTTTAGTTTCTGAAAGCCTATCTTCTTCATTAGCTGGAAATGACTCGATGACACTAAATGTAAAAAAAGCTATGATATCCTACTGTTATTTTTTTGCGTTAATTAATTTAATTAAAATGGGAAAATTAAGTATCACAAAAGAACAAGAAAAAGTGATTCGTCATAAGTTAGCAACTTTTGAGCTAAAATCAAAATTTTCAAAAAAATACAAAAAATTAAAAATAGATCATGTTTACAAGCCTAAGTTAGATTTAAAAAAACTTTTAATTTCACAAGTAAAAAAGTATTATTTAAAAGTTTATTATTCAATCAACAGATAAAATTTTATGAATTTAGAACAGCTATTAGTTACCTCTAAAAAAACTATAGATGGGCCAATCTACACTTTTAAACAAGTTAGGGAATATTATGAAAGCGTTAATTCAAAAAATAACTTTATTGTAAAACAAATTGGAATAAGTAAATTAACTGAATGGAATTTTGATACTTTAAAAAACCTTTCCCACAAAAGTGGAAGGTTTTTTAAAGTAGTAAAAGTTAAAAATAAAAATTATGAGTCTGGTATTTTATTACAAGATGAGTTGGGAACATTAGGTGTATTAACATGTATTTACAAAGATGTTCTTCATTTTCTAGTTCAATTTAAAAAAGAGCCCGGAAATATTATATCTTCACAACTTTCACCAACTTTACAGGCAACTTTAAGCAACCAAAATAAAGTACATGGTGGTAACGCACCTAAGTATCTTGAATTATTTGAAAATATAATCAAAGAAAATATTCTATTTCGGGCTTCACTTCCTGAGCAAGGGAATAGGTATTGGAAAAAATATAATGATAATGTCATTCTAAAAGGTGATTATTTTGAAGAGGATGAAAATTATAGATGGATGACTTTAGGACAAATTTATGAATTTTCAAATATTGACAATTCAATAAATTCATGTTTACGAAGTGTTTTATCACTTTTACATAAAAGCGAATATAAAAATATAAAGTACAGTGAAAAAATAAAAAATATTAAAAATATGACTAAATTACAAAAATTAAATAACCCAGAACTAAAAAACTCAGTAATTGATTTTTACAGTGAAAAAGAAGATAAGTTAATTTTTGAAAATATAGATGATAAATTTGAAATTAATGGAATTTCTATAACTATAGAAGATAGAGAAGTAAGTAAATGGGATCAACCTATAGTATTCGACTTTAATCTAAGCGAATATGTTTTTGTTTCAATTCTACAAGATAATAAAAGAATGTATCTCTTTAAAGAGATGTATGAACCAGGTTATAAAAATGGTTTCAATCTTGGCCCAACTTTCACATTAAAAAAAACAATTAATCAAAATTTAATTGATAATTTTAAGCAAATATTTGGTGACGCAACTACGCCGACATTAATAAATGAATTTGAAATGTCAGAAGAAGGAGGAAGGTTTTTCCAAACAAGGGTTAAACATAGTTATTATGAAATAGTACTAAATTCTGCCATTAATAATGTTGAAGGGTTTCAAATACTTGATGATGATGAAGTAAGACATATAAACAATCTAGGATTATTAACGATGGAAGCAAGAAGCTTATTATTTTTTGCAAATTTCATATACAATTGACTATAAAATGCAAATATTAATTATCGGCTATTCAGATATAGTAAGACGAAGAGTAATTCCAAGCCTTTTAAAAGTAAATGACATTACTTCAATTGACTTAGCTTCAAAATCAACAAATTTTTCTAAAGACTTTATTGAAAATAGATTTGACGACTATAACCAAGCAATTAAATATTCAAATGCAGGTTTAGTATATATATCGCTACCAAACAATCTTCATTATAGATTCTCAAAACTTGCACTTTTACATAATAAGAATGTAATTGTTGATAAACCAGCAATAACAAGAAAAAACCAATTAAGTCCGTTAATAAAATTATCTGCTGAAAAAAATTTAGCAATAAGCATGAGTTCAGTTTTTAATCATCATAAATGCTGGAATAAATTTAAAAAAATCTCTTTAAAAGAGAATGATCACGGTACGCTATCGTTAAGTTTTACCATACCTAAACTTAATAAAGATAATATAAGAATGTCTAAAAAACTTCACGGTGGAGCAATAAATGATATGGCAATTTATGCATCAAATATAGGACAACTTTTTTGGGAAAAAAACTTAGAAAAATTATCAATTTATAAGCAAGAAAAAAACAATCTTGTTATTGGTTTTAATCTTATCGCAAGTTACGGAAATAAAAAAGAAATGATAGGAAATTTCGGTTTTGAAAAATTATATAAAAATGAGGTAAATTATTTTGGCTACAATTTTAACACTAAGTATGAAAGAGTATTTAGTCCACCACCTGACTTTAAGACAAAAATAATTAAAGAGACAAATAAGAAAAAAAATGTTATCGATGTAGGAAAGGATGATACTTTTTTAAATTACTTCAAATATGTTTTGAAAAATATAAAAAATGATAGACATAAATTAAGAGAAGAATTTATTATGCAAAATAAAGAGTATTTAAAATATCTAAATTAAGATGAACAATTCAAACGAAAATATAAATGTATGGTCATACCTTGAAGAGTATAAAGAGTATGACAACGAATTATTTGAAATTATATCTGAGGTATTTAATTCTGGGAGATTGATACTTGGTGAAAAGGTAGAGCAATTTGAAAAAAACTTTTCTAATTGGATAGGTGTAAATTATGGTACTGGGGTTGGCAATGGAACAGATGCAATTAAGCTAGCACTACTGTCATTAGATATTGGAAAAGGTGATGAGGTTATAACAGTATCCAACACTGCAGTCCCAACTGTTTCAGCAATAATTGAGACAGGTGCAGAACCAGTTTTTTGTGACGTAAATTTTGATGACTTTAATATTTCAGTAGATTTAATTGAAAATTTGATTACAAAAAAAACAAAAGCTTTAATTTGCGTCCATCTTTATGGACATGCTGCCGAAATAAGAAAAATAAAACAAATTTGTACAAAAAATAAAATTACATTGATAGAAGACTGTGCTCAATCTCATGGATCAATGTATAAAGATAAGCTAACTGGAAGTTTTGGTAAAGTTTCCGCATTTTCATTCTATCCAACAAAAACTTTAGGAGGATTTGGTGATGGTGGTATGTGTGTAACAAATAATAAATCAATAGACAATAAATTAAAGATGCTTAGGTTTTATGGAATGAAAGATAAGTATTTTTCAGTCATTGCAAGAGGAGTAAATTCAAGATTAGATGAAGTACATGCAGCAATATTAGATTTTAAGTTAAAAAGATTAGATGATGACATTAAAAAAAGAAGAAAAATTGCAAAAATTTACAATCAAGAATTATTAAATACTGACTTGATATTACCTATTGAGAAGAAAAATTATTTTCATTCATACTATGTTTATGTTGTTCGCCATCCAAATAGAGATAATATAATGAAGAAACTAAAAGACAAGGGAATAAATGTAAATATATCTTATCCATATCCAATACACACAATGCCCCCATTTAATAATTATAAAAAAAGTACAATGAGAAATACTACAAAATTGGCCAGAGAAATATTTAGTTTACCAATGTATCCAGGTTTATCTGAGGAAAAATTAACAAAAACCATTAATGTACTTAAAGATATAACTTAATATAAATAAAATATGAACAGTAACATAAAATTGTGATAAATTATATTTACTGTTTTGATGAAAATTATAATTCTCAAGCTTTAACTTCAATTAATTCTTTATTGTTAAAAACTTCTTCGAAAATAAATTTATTTATCATACATAATAATCCCAACACTTTTGATATAGACCTAATTGATAAAAGTAATATAAATAATTTACAAATATTTCACATATCTGTCGAAGATATAGAATTTCCAAACCTCTCAGGCACACATGTATCTGAAGCAACTTATTATAGATTTTATCTCTCAAAATTTTTACCAAATGATCTAGAATATATTGTTTATATGGATGCAGATATCCTATGTCTAAATGATCCAACTTCTGAAATTGAAAAATATATTAAGTTATTATCCGACAGTAAAAGCAATCTCGTGGCTAGAACAGAAACATTAAGAGAAAATGCAGACATTAAAGTAAATCCATTTAAAAACTTGAAATTAGAAAATGATAAATATTTTAATGCAGGACTAATGATTATTGATTTTCAGTATTGGATTAAAAATAATATTGAAAACAAATTATTGAAAATAATGAATCAGTTTTACCAGGATATTGTATTTTGGGATCAAGACGTGCTTAATAAATTATTCGATGGAAATTTTCTAGAATTAAATGAACTTTTAAATTATGATTTTGATGTATTTAATAAAGATAAATATGATGAAAATTTTATATTAGAAAATGTAAATTTTCTTCATTACTCAGGCAAGGGAAAACCATGGGACGTAAATTTTATATTTTTGGATAGTGCAAAAATATTTCAAAAATATTACAGATTATTAAATCTAAATAAATATCTTCTTACCCATAGCAACTCGATAAAGGGAAGTAGAAAAAATTATATTTCAAAGATACTTTCTTTCAAATTTCTTAAACTTGAATTTCCATTTTCGTATCTTTTCTTATCATTGAGGGCTTTAAGTAAAACTAAAATTCGTTTTTTTGACAATAAAAAATTAATTTATGACGAGTTTTTTGTTGAAAGAGAAAAACCTGAAAATCTTGAGGAAAGTGATGATAATTTATTTTCACATGAATATAAAAAAAAGATACCTTCTTCATATATAAGAATTTTAAAAAACTCTTTAATAATCAATAATTCAATATTTGATATAAAGAAGTTAAGAATTTATACGAAAGAAACTTTTTATGAAAACCACACTATATCAAAAAAAGTAAAGGACACGATTAAAAATTTGATGAGATCCAAGAAAGGAATTATCAAAATTGAAAAAGGAATATGGATATTAGATACAAAAAGTGAAAATTTTGGTCACTGGATGATTGATGCACTTTGTAGATACCAACTAGTTCCAAGGGATTTTCAATCTTATGAAATTCTTCTTCCTAAAAGATTTAATATTGATTGGATTTTGGAAATGTTGGATCACTTAGGATACTCATATAAGATACTTGAAGAAAACAAAAAATATTTAATAAACAATTTAATTTTGACAAGCAGAGCCCATCCATCTGGTAATTATAATCTGGAAATAGTGAACAACTTAAGAGATACCTTCTTAAGTCAAGTAGTAAAAAACGGTAAAAACAAACAAAAAAGGGTTTGGGCCTACAGAGAACATATAAGTAGAAAAGTAGATAATTTTGACGAAATTGAAAAAGTTTTAAAAAAATATAATTTTGAATTGATTCAAACAGATAAATTAACGTTGAAAGAAAAAATTAATTTACTAAATGAAACAGAGATAATTAGTGGAACTCACGGTTCTGGTTTGATAAATTTATTTTTTATGAATAAAAAATCAAAAATATTTGAAGTAAGAGATTTAAATGATGACTTAAAGAATGCAGTATATTCTTTAGCTTCTGCACTAGATATTAAATATTTTTATATGGAAAGAGAAAATGATTTAAACTTGGGAGGCATTATAAATCCTCAAATATTTGAAAAGAAACTCTTAGAGTGCATTAACGGCTAAATATAAAAAAAGTTAAAGGTTTATAATAATAGAAATGGATAATGAAAAATTAGAAGTTTTGAGAGATCAAATTCTATCTTTAACTAAAGAGTACTTCTCAGAGAAAAATAAAGATAATAGTAAGTTTGTTCCATATATCTCGAGCATTCCTGTGACTGGAAAAGTTTTAAATGAAGAGGACATAGCTAATTTAGTTGATTCAAGTTTAGATGCATGGTTAACTGCTGGTAGATTTACTGATGAATTCGAAGATGCATTAAGAAAGTATCTTGGTGTAAGACATTGTTTATTTGTCAATAGTGGTTCTTCTGCAAATTTACTTGCTTTATCAGGATTAAAGATCTTAAGAGATATACCTGATGGATCAGAAGTAATAACTTCTGCTGTAAATTTTCCAACAACTATGAATCCAATAATCCAAAATAATTTAGTGCCAATATTAGTAGATGTTGAAAAAAATAATTACAACATTAATCCAGAATTAATTGAGGAAAAAATTACAAAAAAAACAGTCGGCATTGTTTTAGCACATGCATTAGGTAATCCTTTTGAACTGAATAAAATAGTAGAAATTGCAAATAAGTATAACTTGTTTCTGATGGAAGACAGTTGTGATGCCTTTGGTTCAACCTATGATAATAAATTTGTTGGAACATTTGGTGATGTAGCAACTTTATCGTTTTATCCAGCTCATCATATTACTACAGGCGAGGGAGGAGCAGTATTAACAAGTAATACTAAACTAAAAAAAATTATTGAATCTTTAAGAGATTGGGGAAGAGATTGTTACTGTCCACCTGGGAAAGATAATACTTGTAAAAAACGATTCGACTGGCAACTAGGAGGATTACCTCATGGTTATGATCACAAATATATATATTCTCATATAGGATACAATTTGAAAGCTACCGATATGCAAGCTGCTATCGGATTAAGTCAGTTAGATAAGTTAGAAGAATTTATATCAACTAGGAAAAAGAATTTTAAGTATTTGTATGAAAAATTTAATCAGTTAGACGATTTTGAATTACCTGAATGGTATGAGCTTTCAGACCCTAGTTGGTTTGGTTTTCCATTAACAATAAACAAAGATTCAAAAATAAAAAGAGTAGAACTACTTAAATTCTATGATGAAAATCGTATCGGAACAAGATTGTTATTTGGTGGAAATGTTATCCTTCAGCCTGCGTATGAAACTCTTAAATTAGGTGACCCAAATAATTTTCCTGAAGCGAATAATGTAGCAAACAATTCTTTTTGGCTGGGTGTGTACCCTGGTTTAGATGATACTATGCTTGATTTTATTGTGGATACAACGAAAGAGTTTATTAAGAAAAAATGAATGTTTTTATTCTTGCAGGGGGAAAAGGTACAAGGTTTAGAGAAGAAACTTCATTTAAACCAAAGCCAATGATTGAAATTAATGAAACGCCAATGCTGGAACATATAATAAATCATTATCGTTTTTATGGCTTAAGAAACTTCACGATACTAGCTGGGACAAAAATTGAGTATATATTTGAATATTTTAATAAAAAATATACTTACTTAGGAGAAAATACATTCACGTACCATGATTCAAATGTTTTAATTCTTGATACAGGTGATGAAACAATGACTGGAGGAAGAGTAAATAGAGGAATAGAGATGATTAATGATGAAAATTTCATGTTAACTTATGGAGATGGTATCTCAGACGTTAACATAAAAGATCTTATATCTTTTTATTATAAAAACTCATTTCTAGCTGTTGTTACAGCAGTAAGACCACCTGCTCGATTTGGAAGATTAAAAATTGAGCAAAATAATGTCATTGAATTTGGAGAAAAAAATCAAGCTGATGAGGGATGGATAAATGGTGGTTTTTTTGTACTTAGTACAAAAATAAAATCATATATAAAAGATGACAGCACAGTTTTTGAGAAAGAACCGCTTGAAAATCTTTCAAAAGAGGGTAAATTAGGTGCATTTGTTCATAATGGATTTTGGCAACCGGTTGATACAATAAGAGAAAAAGAAATTTTAGAAGATAAATTTATTAAAAATCAATTCGATTGGTACAAAAATGAATAATTTTTGGGTTAATAAAAAAGTTCTTATCACAGGCCATTCTGGTTTCAAGGGAATGTGGTTAGCTTTAGTACTTAAGCATTTTGGTGCAAATCTAACCGGTTTATCAATAGAGGCTAAAGGAAGTAGGGCATTTAATACATTGGAATCGAAAAAATATTTTGATAATGAATATTTTTTTGATATTTCCGATGAGCTAAAAGATAATGAAGTTGAAATTTTTTCAAAAAACAATTTTGATATAATTTTTCATTTTGCTGCTCAATCCCTTGTATCTGTAGCTGTAAAAGATCCAATTAATACCTTAAAGACAAATATTATTGGAACATTTCGTCTAATTAACCAATGTTTAAAATTTGGTACGACAAATGCATTAGTAGTTGCAACAACTGATAAAGTTTATTTAGATTCTGAAAATTTAAATAATGAAAAATCAAAACTTGGTGGTAAAGAATTCTATAGTGCAAGTAAAGTTGGTCAAGAAAACGTAATTGAATCTTTCAAGAACTTTGAAGACAATAAACAACTTAATATCTCAACTGTAAGGTCAGGTAATGTTTTAGGTCCAGGAGATGGGGCACCCGATAGAATAATGACTGACTTAATTAACTCAATAGAAAAAAATGATGATATTGTCCTCAGGAATCCAAACTCAATACGACCATGGCAGGATATTTTAGATTCAATATATGGTTATTTACTCGTTGCTGAAGAAAATTATAAAAGTAAAAAAAGCGATGTTTTTAACCTCAATACAGAAATAAACAGTGAAGTAACAACCAAAGAAATAGCTGAAAAAACAATCAAAGAATGGGGATCTAAAATAAATATTGTTCAACAAAATGATAAAAGCTATTACGAAGCATCTGAACTTAGACTTGACTCCACAAAAGCAAAAAATTTACTTGGTTGGGAAAGTAAGTTGAATATAGATGAAACAATAAAAAAAATTGTTTCATGGGAAAAATCAAAGAATTTAAAAGAATACGAAAAAAATTCAACAACACAAATTGAAACTTATTTTAACAATTGAATAAATTATTAATATTAGGTGCAAGAAGCTATTTGGGATCTGAATTTTGTAAATTTTTATCAAAATTAAATATTGATTTAATTTCAGTTACTGAAGAAAATCATGATGGCTATACTTTTAACAATTTAAAAAAAGTATTTGAGACTGAACAACCAAACATAATTGTTGATTTTAAGTTTCCAAAAGTATCCTCAAATGATGATGATTATGTAAACATTAATAAAAATGAATTATTTCTTCCACAAGAAAACCTATTTAATGTTTTGACAAATTTAGATTATGAATTTAAAAAAATTGTTTTGATTTCATCACAACAAGTAGATCAAGAAAAAAGTATCTACGCAATACTTAAGAAACAACAAGAAGATATATACAAAAAAAATTTTAAAAGCGATAACAAATTAAATATTTTTCGATTAACTACAACTTACGGACCCAGAGATTTAAGTGACTCAAGGTTAATCCCCCATTTCTTTAGGGAAATCATAACAAATAAGTTTATTGAACTAAATATAACTAATAAAGAATTTGGTGAATATATATTTATTGATGATGCTATGAATTACATATGGGATATTTGTCAAAATAAATCAATTGATCAACAAAATATTATGAAGATTAGATATAAAGATCTGATAACTACTTTTATGTTTATTTTAAATAGTAAACACAATTTTTCACCAAAAGTAATATGGAATGGTCAAGAGATACAAGGTAAAAATTGTATTCAAAATATAGATCATTTTAAAAATATTAACAATACTGTTGAGTGGTATCTAGAGAGCTTATTTAATAATAAGTAAATTGTAAAACCAAAGTTATTAATTAATTTGTTATCATATTTTAATGAACAATATAGAAGATTCTATTTTAAATATTTTCGAAGAAGGAAACTGGTATCACACAGTTGGCTACAAAGATACATTTTCAAAAGGTACATTTAACTATACTTCATTAATAAAACAATTAAAGTTTCCGTCGATGGAAGGTTTAAATGTTCTTGATGTTGGTTGTTCAGATGGTTTTTTTTCAAAATATTTTATTGAGTCTTTAAATGCAAAGTATTGTTTAGGTGTTGACTACAACAAATATGATGATTCTGTAGCTTTTGAGGTAATCAATACTTTTGAAGAAGATTATCAAAAAAAATATTTAGAGATGAATGATTTTATGAGGTTAAAAATAAATTATGAAAATTTAGGACTAAATAATTCAAATAAATATAATTTTCTAAAAAAAGTTTTTGATCTAAATATTGATTTTGAAACTGGATCAATATATGACCTAAAGAAATATGAAAAATTTGATGTCACTTTTTGTGGATCACTACTGGAGCACCTTAGAGACCCCATAACTGCTATAGAGCAACTGTACTTTGTTACGGAAAAGTATTGTATAATCGATATTTCGAATTCATACGGAAAATTAATCTCATATTTGAATTTACCTCTAATAAAATATACTGGAGCAGGTGGAAACTTTTTTCATCATTCATCTAGCGCAATAAAGCTGATGATGGAGACAGTTGGATTTAAAAATATAAAAATTCTCAATAATTATAAAATAAAAATTGAAAAGTATGGTTATTATATACCTCATTCTCTTTTGATTGGCTATCGGTAATTTTTACGGCTTTAAAACGTTAAAGTTAAAGAATTTTTTTTCAGATAAGTCCATAATCATTACAATTGCCCATACACATAATAAAGTCCCATGAATATCCGATCGTAATTGCGTGTCAGCAATTTTTAAATCATAATAATGAGTTTGGTTGTATTTTTGAAAATATGAAAACCCCCCATCGTTTGGATTGTAGTGAACTTTGATCATCTTCAAAATATTATCTAAATAATCTATGACTTCCTTTTTTTTATAATTTGTTTCTTTTGAGCAGCGATACAATACGTATACTACATCAACCATGTCACATCCTTTGCTTGAAATATCTGAACTTAAACAAAAATCAATTATTTTTTCAGGATAGTGTATTTTTGCTTCGAGCCAATCTAATCCTGTGAGTACCTTCATGGCTCCATTAATTAACTCATAGTTTTTTGGAGGGTTACCCTTGTAATATAAACCAGAAGCTTGGTTAACAATTGAATCTGCGAACTCTAATATTGATTTGCTAGAGTTTTTATATTCTTCATTATTTGTCTGAGTCTTTGAAAATACACACATAGCCGAAAACTGACCTCCACTACTCCAGGGATAACTCCAATTTAAACTATTTAAATAATTTTTAACTTCATTTTCATTTATAGGAAAATCTTTATATTTATTTTCATTCTTTTTGTTTATTTCATAGAGAGTAGAAATTGTTTGCTTTGTTTCTGCTCGAATATAATTTTCTATTTTCTGTTTATTGCTCTTATAATCTTTATTTTGAAAGGTATTAAATAAATATTTTAATGGGTAAGCCATGCCTGAGAAATAATTACTAGATTTAAATGAATTAATATAACTTTTATCAATGAATGAGTTGATTGGATACTTAAGGTCTCTATTTTGATAAGATTTTAAGTATCTTGACCATTCATTAAGATCATTTTCAGAAAATTTTTTTATTTCATCGGTTAATTTCAAAATTTTTAAGGCATAGCAACTAAAACCAAGATTTATATTTTCATCTATCGTATTATCTGAAAAGATAACTGGAGAGTAATCAAATTTTGAATTTTCTTTTTTTAATTTATATAAAAAATTAATTATTGAATCGTCTAACCCACTTAACCAGCTCATAATTTATTATTTTTATACAAGCCAACAAGACGATATTCACTCAATTCAATAAGTTCAAATGACATTTCATTTAGTATTTCATTAACTTTATTTACTGTACTACTTTGTTCTATCCCTCTTTCATAACCAAAGTCTACAGATATATACTTAGTCACTTTAAGTGTTTCTTTAGCTGCCTCCAATATTTCTGGTTCATGACCCTCAGCTTCAATTTTTAATAGTTTAATATTATTACTTAAATCCAAAGAATCTAAGGTATTGGTTTTCACAACTGCATGTTCATCTTTGCCAAAATACTCTAGAGATGAATTTCCACCAACACTGTCTAAATAAAACTTAAAGTTTCCTTTCTTGTTTGAAAGTGCTAAGTTGTAAAATTTGTCAGAGGATCTAATTTTATTTTTTTGAAGACAATTAAAAGTTTCTATTTCTGGTTCAATTCCAAAATATTTAATATCTAATTTTTTAAAGAAAAAACTATAATTTAGTTCACCAACATTTGCTCCGCAATCAATTATTGTATCACCATTTTGGAAATCAATTTTATCTAAGCAATAAGTGTCAAATAGTTTATCAAAAATTATAGATGGCTCTCTTTGTATTACTCTTAAAATTCTTTTGTTTGGATAACATATTTTAAGTTCTTTAGTAATTTTTTTTTCAAAGCTATTGTCTTGTTTGTCAAAATATATTTTTGATTTTGTTTGAAATAGAATATTTAAACCAATACAGAATAAATTATTATCTAAATTTTTTATTATGAATTGGGATAATTTTCCAATTAATATAACAAATAATTTTTGAATAAAATTTATATTATCTATTTCATAAACCTGAAAAATGAAAGATGGAAGGTTTATTATGCTAGAACGTTGATTTTTCATAATTTAATATAATATATTACTTAATAATAATTGTTATAATTATGCTTTATCGAGGTAAAAATTAAAGTTTTAATATTTGGAAGCAACGGCCTAGTCGGATCATCGATTGTAAAAAAATTTTCATTAGAAGATAGTTTTGAGGTTATACCATCTGCTAGAAAAGATGTAAATCTTTTCAATTATGAAGAAACTAAAACATTTATTGAGAAAGTTAATCCTAATGTTGTAATAAATGCAGCAGCTAAAGTTGGTGGAATTTTAGCAAATGATAGCCAAAGGTTTGATTTTATTATTGAAAACTTAAAAATAAATATGAACATTTTAGAATCTTTAAAATCAAGATCAGATATTACTATCATTAATTTGGGAAGCAGTTGTATCTATCCAGTGGATATTAAAAATCCAATTAAAGAATCATCAATTATGACGGGAAAGCTTGAGCAAACAAATTCACCGTATGCAATGGCAAAACTTTCTGCTATTGAAATTGGAGATGCAATGAAAAAAGAGTTTGGACATAAAATTATAAATTTAATGCCTACAAACCTTTATGGTCCAAATGATTATTTTAATCCACTAAATAGTCACGTTATCCCAGGAATGATATTTAAATTTCATGAGGCAAAAATTAATAATTTAAGCAAAGTAGATTTATGGGGAGATGGTTCTCCCTTAAGAGAATTCCTTTATGTTGATGATTTAGCTGATTCAATTTTGTTTATAATTAAAAATAATATTTCAGATTCTTTAATTAATATTGGCAGTGGTGAGGAAATTTCAATTTTTGATTTATCAAATAAAATTAAAAATGTTTTGGAATTTTCAGGAGAAATAAATTTTGATATTTTAAAACCAAATGGCATAAAAAGAAAATTTTTAGATTCATCACTAATATTTTCTTATGGATGGAAACCTAAAACTAGTTTGGAAAAAGGTTTAGAGCAAACATATGATTGGTTTACAAAAAATTACGAAAAAATAAGAGTTTGATTTAGGGCTTTTTATAGTTTTCCCATGAAGGTTCAATTAAGCCTTCATTTAATAATATCTTTTCACTTTTTGCCATTTCGAGATCACTATCTATCATCATTTGAATTAATTCATTAAAATTAGTTTTAGGCTTCCAGTCAAGTTCATCTCTTGCTTTAGTAGAGTCTCCAAGTAAATAATTAACTTCGTTTGGTCGAAAATACTTATCTGAAATAACAACATAATCTTCGTAGTTTAAATTTACATATTCAAAAGCAGTTTTTACAAACTCTTTGACTGAATGAGATTCTCCAGTTGCTATTACAAAGTCATCTGCTTCTGAATGGTTTAAAATTTTCCACATTGCCTCTACGTAATCACCGGCAAAACCCCAATCTCTTTCCGCATCAAGATTTCCAAGTGTTAATTTTTCCTGTATTCCTACTGAAATTCTTCCAACTGCACGTGTAATTTTTCTTGTAACAAATGTTTCACCCCTAAATGGCGATTCATGATTAAATAAGATTCCATTACTACAAAACATCCCATAAGATTCTCTATATATTTTGGTCGAATTAAATGAAAAAACTTTCGAAGCTGCATACGGACTTTTGGGGTTAAACTCTGATTGTTCGTTTAATAATTCTTTTTTCTCCCCTCCGTACATTTCTGATGAAGATGCTTGATAAAATTTTGAGGGTTTATCAAGGTTTCTTAAGGCTTCTAAAATTGAAATAGTACCTAAGTTCCCTGACTGTGTTGTGTATATAGGGTTTTGGAATGATACTGCAACATGTGACTGTGCTGCTAGATTATAGATTTCATCTGGAGAAATTTTTGAGATTAGATTTCCCAATGATGAAGAATCTAAAAGATCTGAATAATACAAATTCAATTTATTTTCCTGAGAGTATTTTGATATTAATGGATCAATTCTTGTGGTATTAAAGTTCGAAGCTCTTCTAATTATTCCATGTACTTGATAATCTTTTTCTAAAAGGAGTTTGGATAAATAATAACCATCTTGACCAGTAATTCCTGTAATGAAAGCCTTCTTCATGTATATTTATTTTAATCAGATGAAAGAATATAGCCCAGAAAACTTAAAAATATAAATGGGAAATGCACACCTTCCATTGTTACGTCAAGACTTGAAACAATCAATATTGGAAGAAAGAGCTTTATAAAATCAATTTTTTTATAACCTTTTTTAATCCATATAGTAAAAATCGATATGTAGAAAGATAGAAATAATAATAATTGTAAAATACCACCTCTTCCAAGGATATTAAAAAAATAATTATGAACATGCTCGTTTAATCCATCTCTACCAAGTCTTCCAGGCTGAGAGGGATCATTCATAATTTCAAAAGGTTCAAGATAGCCAAATCCTAAAGATAATTTATTTTTTAAATTAAGATCATCAATTAAATCTTGCCATATGTCTAATCGCCAGTCAGTAGTTGCATCTAAAGATTTAAGCCGACCATCTTCAATGTAGAATGTTAAGAAGCCAGATCTTGGCTCTTTTTCTGTAAGTATATTATCTATAATTCCAGAGTTTGCATCTGAAAAATTATCTGGAAGCAAATCTTCATCAACAGAAATGAACGCAATTGCATAAGACGATCCATAAAATAATAAAGAAGCAATCATAGTGTAAATAATTGATATAAGTATATTTTTGAAAATAAATCTTCTGTATGCCAATAAGGAAAGACTAAAAAATAGTAAGGCAGCAAGTAAGGAACCCCTACTTTGATAAATATAATACGGAAGAAATAAGCCGAAGGAAAATATTAGAATAGCAAATTTTATATTTTCGCTCAATTTTGAATATTTTTCAATAAGAAAATTTAATAAAACAAATATAAGTAAGGAATCAGCAGCTTTGATTAATTGAAATTTATCTGAGTTTGAAATGAATATATCAATTATAAAATTTGGGTAATTTATGATACTTACAAAGTAAAGTGCAAATGCAGATAAAGATATAACAAGTAATATCAATTCTTTCTTTAGTTTGCTTAGGAAGTAATACCCCATAACACAATAGCCCAATGACCAAATGTAGCTACTTGATCTAAAGACATATAAATCAGTATTAAATCCATTTACTAATAGATTCAGTAAGAAAGCAAAAAAAATCAATAATAAAATATTTATTACTGATTTGAAGTTACTTTCAATTTTATCTTTAAATATATAATTTAAGATAAATACACTTAAAAAGAATAATGCACCAATTAAAACAATCCCTTTACCTATTTGTTGATTAAAAATGTATATTCCAACAAATGGTCTTCCAAACACGATAGTTAAAGACAAAATTAATAAATAAAACATGGCTAAAAAATAAATATATTTATTTTGATTACTTGGTAGTAAGTTTGATTTGAAATTGTTAAATTTATTAATTAATTTCATGTTTCTTAACATATTAAAGTATCTTAGTATTGTGAAACAAATTATATTTATTTTTAATGAAGGCCGAACAGCTCGTCTAAATGAAGAACCTAACGGTCCAAAAGAATTTTTTTATTCATATCAGGAGTTTAAAAAAAATAAACAAAATGTTGATTTAGTTGAGTCAAATTTGAAAAATAGAAGTATATTCAAACCATTATTTAGGCTTACAAGAAAAATTACAAAACTACCTATTTACACGGAAAATTTCATAAGCCTGAAAAGTATAAAAAAGATTTTTGATTCAGAAACAATTTTTGCAACAAATCAAAATCTTGGTTTTTCTATACTTCCAATTTTATATCTTAAAAAGATTTTTAAAAAATCAAATTTTTATGTCTTTGCAATGGGGCTTCTTGAAAATAATTCTGAAAAACAGGGCAAATTTTTATTTAACTCATTTATTGATAACACAACGAAAATATTTTTTATAAGTAAAAGCGAACTAATTGAAGCTAAAAAAATTTTTCCCCAATACAAAGACAAATTTATATATATTCCATTTTCAATTGATACAGAGTATTGGAAATCAGCATCAGAAAATATAAAAAAAGAATACATACTTTTTATTGGCAATGATATGAATAGAGACTACGAATTTGTATCTAAATTATCTGAAAAAATGCAAAATCAAAAATTCATATTAATTTCTGAAAAAATTAGCAAACCCCATCTCTCTAATGTTGAAGTCATAAATGGCAACTGGAATAAATTATTGTTAAGTGATGATGAAATCAAAGAATATTATAAAAAAAGTTTGATGACAATATTACCATTAAAACAGACATTTCAGCCAAGTGGACAAAGTGTTGCATTACAGTCCATCTCTACGGGGACTCCAGTGTTGATAACCTCAACTAAAGGTTTTTGGGACAATGAAAATTTTAAAGATAACGAAAATATTCTTTTTATCAATGAAAACAAAATTGAAATTTGGGAAGAAAAAATAAATAACCTACTAACAGATAGTCAGTTATACAGCAGAATTATTGAAAATGGAAAAAGTTTAATTGAACAAGAGTACAATTTAAACTTAATGTACTCAAGAATTTTAGATGCAACAACTAAATCTTAAATTTATAGATAATTTTTTTAAGCCAGCTCTTTTTTTTATTTTCCCGATTTTTTAATAATATTGATTTTTTCAAAATTAAATCATTAAAAAAAGCTAAAAATTCATTGCACATCTTTGTTGCATTTTTATCGTAAGTTTTAATTCTTTCAAAATATTTTTCATAATTGTTATAAACTTCAAATATTTTATTTTCGAGATTTTCTATATTATATTCAACTCCGAAACCTTCACAATATTCTTTCACACCCCCACTATCAATATACATTATTGGAAGACCACATTGTGCTGCCTCAATGTGATGGTTTCCAGATGGTTCGTTTATTGTACCTGTTATATATAAATCATTTTGTTTTAATGCACTAGCTAGTTCTTCGCCTACTTTTGGTTCTATAACATTTATATTTTGAAAAATTAGATTTTCTGGAAGTCTTCCGATGAAACTAAATTCAAATTTATCACTAAATCCTTTTTTATTTAATAAATTATCCAATTCTTTATATACGTCGAAACCTTTATTCCAATTATTGCTCCAGTGATGCGTAACTAATTTTAATTTATTTTCTTTATTCCATTTACTATGATTATTTGGATTAAAAATATTTTCATTTGCTCCTGCAAGAATAACTTTATGAGGCTTACTCTTCAGTTCCTCGAATTGCATATATAAATCCTTTATCCAAGAACTTACAAAAACTGTTGCATCTGCACATTTATTAGCATAAGCAATATATTTGTTTATAAAATTTGTGTCTTTATGTTCGTCACATTCGTTAACCCTATGAACTACAAGTGCGTCTGGATTTATGTACGTTACATAATCTAGAACATCATAATTAGTAAAAGCTGATGAAGGAGAAGTCTTTCTTGGTTCAGTTAGCAAAATAATATCAATATCATTATCTTTAAGGTCAAAGACTACTTGTATTCCTTTATTTATTAAATAGTTTTTGAAATTGATTGCGAAAAGATTACCTCCACCCCATGGACCATCTTTTATATTTGTTCCAATACTTATTTTCAAATTTTCTCCATAAATTTAATAAATCTTGGCATGCTTACATCCATAATAAATTTTTGTACGTTATTATAAGCTACTTTTGTGTTTGGACTTGCTTTACTAAATTCATTCATATTAAAAATAGATTCGTCTGATAAAATTTCATTTGCAATTCCAACATTTGTAGAGATTATTGGAGTTTTCGTTAATGCACACTCATATATAGATTGTGGTCCACCCTCAAATCTTGAAGCAACTATGTATAGATCTAGCAAATTATAAAGTTCATTCAATTTATTTAAATCTACCATTTCAAAATATAAATACTTGATATCTAAATTTTTAAGCTCATTAATTATATAATTTCTTCTTTTTCCAGAAAGAATAACTAATATGTTTTTCCCTTCTTCTTTATATAGTTTCAATATTTTGATAAATTGATCAGGTCCTTTAGATAGTTTTGGAGTACTCAAATTTGAGCCCTCTGAATCCCTTTGAAACGAACCAATTATGAATGCATCGTTGTCAATATCATAATTCTTTCTTAAAGATTCTTTATCTTCAATTTCAAACCAATTTTTAGAATTTACCCAAAAAGGTTCAACATATATTTCTTTATCAGTTAATTTTTGAAGCTGTTTTTTAGTTCCTTGGTTTGTAACATGATATTTATCTACATAATTATCTCTTTTTTTAAAAGAATTAATTTGATCTTTGAGCTTGTATTCATCTATATGATGGATTGTGCAAATTACTTTTTTATTTTTAAGATGTTTTTTATTTATATTTTCCCATGTCCATGGAGCAATGATCCATATAAGATTTGAATTGTATTGAAAATTTGTGACAATTTTTTTGTTTCTTGATATAAACTCATTTCTTTGTCTATCAACAATCCAATTTTCGCTTATTTTATTTATATATATTCTTAAGTTTTTATTCAATATATTTATATTATGTTTTTTTTTAAGAAAAGTACTTAATTTTATTTTTAAGGACTTCTTGAACTACGTACACAATTTGCGTAATAGTTTTGTTCCTTTTTTTTCAAAGTTGATATATTATTTTCTGTATTGAGAACATAAAAAACATTTTTCAGTATTGCTAACTTATAATTGGATTTAATCATGTCACTTAATAGTTTGTAATCTTGAGCATAATAAAAATTTTCATCATATTTTCCTATATCAATTAATACTTGTCTTTTTAACATCAAAGTACCGTGAATAAATGGATTTCTATATTTAATTACAAAATGTAACGGAAGTCTACTCTTTAAATTATTTACTACTTTATCTGATTGTTTTGAGACAGATAAAGTACCGCAACCATCTAATTTATTTTTAATAATAAAGTCTATTTGTTCACTAAATCTAGATTGCAAGCTTTCATCATCTGAGTCTTGCCTGGCAATGAATGTACCTTTGGAATAATCAATTAATTTATTTAAAGACCTAGTAAGTCCAATGTTTTTTTCATTTTTAAATAATTTAACTCTGTCATCGTTCATAGTATATTTTTCAACTTTTTTAAATGTGTTGTCTGAAGACCCATCATCCATAATTAAAAATTCAAAATTTTCAAAATTTTGACTTAAAATACTTTGAATTGATTTCTCAACAGTTTTTTCAGCATTTAAAACGCTCATAATTACAGAAATTTTTGTCATAACTTACACAAATATGTTTCTAAATAGTTCGAGAATCTTTTTCTCTTCTAATATCTCTGATATAAAACTTTTATTTTCTTTGCCAGTATCTGACCTCATACTATCCGTTAGTACAATTTCTAGTTTTTCTTCTAATGAATCATAATTATATTGTTCAAATGACAAAGGGTAGCTCTTAGGAAAAAACTCATTTATTCCTCCTGTATCTGGAAATATCGAAGGAACACTTAAAGAGGAAGCTTCACACAATAAAGTTGGTTGTCCTTCATATAGCTTTGTTGAGGTTACAACTGATATAGAGTTATTAATTATTGATAGAACTTCTTTATTACTCAAGCTACCCAAAAATTCTATATTTGAGTTTTTATATTTTTCTTTTAATGATTTTAAAAGAGGACCATTACCAATTATTTTTAAAGAAATGTCTTTGTCAATTCTTTTTGTAAACGACTTTATTAGTTCTTCTATGCCTTTTTCTTTAGAAATTCTTCCTGCGTATACAAAATAATTTTGATTAATAGTATTTCTTTCAAAATTTTTAATTTTTAAATAATTTGGAACAACGAAAATTTTTTCTTTATTAAATCCTAATTCTTTTAAAAATTCTTTATGAAAATTGGTTAAAACTACTAACTTTAGCGATGTATCATTTAATATTTTATTAAATTTTTTTCCATAAATTATCCCAAAGAATGACTTAATGTAAGAATCGTTGAAATATTTATTAAATATTTTATATTTTTCCTTACTTAGTCCACAGGCTTGACAAATCAGAGACCCTTTTAAATGTTTTTTTAATGAAAAAGTGTTTGTGCAGAAATACCTGAAATTATGTAATTTCAACACTGTTGGAATATTATATTTTTTAATAATTTTAAAGATCCCAAGTGATACTTTATACCATGTATTGTGAATATAAATTATATCTGGTTTGAAATCCTCGATTGTATTTGAAAGTTCTCTGTTAAAATTTAAGTTATTATTAAAAAGTATTGTAAAAATATCGTTTAAAGGTTTTTCAATATTGTTTGTTTTAATTAGAGTCTTTACTTCGTATTCTTGATTTAATAATTCAATTTCATTTTTCACAGACTGGTCTTCACCGCCAAAATTTTGATATTTTGTATGAATTAATAGAACTCTGTTCATTTATACTAATCTAATATTTATTTGATCTTATTTACTATTAAAATAATAACTGTGAAGATTCTATTTTTGTTCACTTATGGAACATCATTAAAAAATTGGTCCGATTCAGGGTATATTTCCAGAGAAATAGATTTTTTTAAAAAGATGAATGAATCTTATGGAGTAAAGTTCTCACTCCTTACTTTTGGGGATTCCAATGATTTAAATTTATTAAGTCAATATGAATATTTAGAAGTTATTCCAATTTATAAATATTTGAATAAAAAAAAGAATAAATTTTTGAATTTTTTCTACATTTTATTGAACTTAAAAAAAATTTTAATAAATCTAAATCTTAATTTTGATCTAATTAAAACAAATCAACTTTTTGGATCCTGGATAGCTATATATTTAAAAATATTTTTTAAAAAGCCTCTTATATTAAGAACTGGCTACGATTTATTTTTATTTAGTATAAAAGACAGAAAAAATATTTTTAAAATTATCGCATATTATTTTTTAACTTTAATCTCACTAAATATATCAGACCTCTACACCGTAACCTCTCAAAGCGACATGAAATTTATTAGTAAGTTTTATGTATTTAAAAAGAATAAGTTGGTATTAAGGAGAAACTGGGTGAACAATATATCAGAAAATAAAAATATAAACAATATTTTAATTGAACAAGATAACTGTCTTTCTGTTGGACGACTTGAAATTCAAAAAGATTTTGAATATTTAATTAGGTCATTTAATTCTAGTTCTTTTAATTTAGATATAGTTGGAGAGGGATCTTTACTTCCTAACTTAAAAAATATATCTAATGAAAACATTAACTTCTTAGGAAATATAGAATTTAGTCATCTAGAGGACTTATATTCAGAATATATTTTTTTTGTATCAGCAACAAATTACGAAGGAAATCCTAAATCAATATTAGAAGCAATGTCAAAAGGATGTATTGTAATAGCTCCTGATATACCAAATATCTCTGAAATAATTAAAGATAAATCTAATGGAATTTTATATGATAAAAAATTAGATGATGTTCACAGCATTATTTGTAATTTAAAAAAAGACACAGATAAATTAATGGAAATATCAAAAAATGCAATAAGTTATGTCAAAACAAATAATTCATTAGATTTATTTACTAAAGAAGAATTTGGTGATTACGAACTAGTAATTGCAAATTAGAAGTGTGTTAAGCTAATTTTCATGACATATTTTAAAAAATTAAAAGATTTATTTGTTAAAACAATTTATATTTCAGAATTCACATATGTCAAAAATAAAACATTAAGAATATTTGCTTCGATATTGCTAGCAAATCTCTCAGTTGCCTTTGATATCTTAATAATAATTACATTTTCAAACATTTTGATAGGAGAGATAAGTTATCAAAATTCTTTAATCCTTGGTTCTATGGAATTAATTGATAGATATACTTTTTTATTCCCGCTTCTCGTAATTTTTAGATTTTTGTTTTTATTTATTGAAAAAACTAATTTAGAGTTTCTAGCTTTAAATGTTCAACAAAATCTTAAGAACAAGCTAATTCAACAAGTTTTTTCAAAAAAGAATATGTCTACAAGTGATATTTATTATTATGTGAATGCGGTATCTGTTGCTATTGGTCAATTCTATAAATCTTTTTCATATTTCTTAAATTATTTTTTCCAGTCAATTGTTTATTCAATATTTTTATTTATCACCAAACCTGATCTTTTTGTTATCTTTATATTTGCTGGATTATTTATAATTGGTCCTACAAAATATTTTGTAAGCCGTGGAAAAAATTATCAGCATATTTCTTTCAATGAAGATCAAGATTTAAATAAATTAATACAAAGAATTGTTGACAATTTATTTATAATAAAAATTTTATCCACAATAGATAAAGAACTTTTAAGATTTCAAAACAAAACCAAAAATTATATTAATGCACAAAAATATAATAATGTTTTTGGGGGGCTTAATAGTATTTTTCCAAGTATGTTTACAATTCTGATTTTGTCAATAATACTTGTTGCCTTTGATGTTTCAAATTTAATTTCACTAGAATTCATTGCAATCTTAATTAGGCTTTTTCAATCTCTTGGCTTGATGAATAACGGAGTAGGGCTTGTCCTTAATTCAAGTGTATATGTTGAAGAACTTTATAAATTTAATGAAGAAAATCCAAATATAGACAAAGAAAGTTATTTAATAGATAATGATTATAAAAAAGTTGTTGAATTTGAAAATGTTGAATTTAAATATTTCAATTCAGATGATGAAATTTTTCAAAATTTAAATTTAGAATTTGCCAGTGGAAAGCATACTGTTATAACGGGTCCAAATGGTTCTGGTAAAAGTACCCTCCTGGGATTGATTGCAGGTCTATACACCCCCTCAAAAGGTCTAATAAAATTGAATACTTCAAACATTGGTTATGTAGGAGTTACACCTTTAGTTTTTGAAGGAACAATAAAAGAAAATCTTTTGTATGGAAATATGAAGAAAATTGATGATGAAGAACTATTAGAAATATTGAATGAATTTAGTTTTTTTAATGAAGAAGAAATTAGTCTAGATTATCAAGTAAATAATAAAACCTTGTCATCTGGGCAACTCCAAAAGATTTCATTCATGAGATCACTTTTGAATGATACAAAACTTCTGTTGCTTGATGAGTCAACTTCAAATATTGATAGTTCTTCAAAAAACCATATAAAGAATATTTTAAAAAATAGAAAAATAACTGTAATTAACTGTACTCACAATATAGAAGATTTTGATTTTGATGAAAGACTTATCATTGATTTACAGGAAGGTTCTAGGAAAGTAAAAAAACTTAATTAGGGTAAAACATTGGAAAATGTGATAGATAAGATTGAAAGTTATGCAAAAAAATTATCATTAATCCAGTGATTATTGAAGCATAAACTTTCTTATTTTTTAGCTTTTCCAATGAAATAGCAGAAATAAATACAATTAAATTCAAGGCCTGTGTCATATAAGTAGCCTTTATAGTATCTCCTTGAGATCCTGTTTGATATAGTACAACCCATACAAAATATCCAACTAATGAAAAAATTACAGAGAAGTTAATTAAACAAATAGTTGGATCATTATTAAATGAACGAACAGTTGCAATATAGAATATGACGATTGAAACTGTAGTAATTAAACTTAAAAAGTTCACATTTCCTAGATATTTACCGATTTCCATTTGGTTTCGTCCAATATCTAAAAACCTACTTGTAAAGCTAAAATATCCCCAATAGTCACCCCAAGTATCAGAGTAAAAAATTGGAAAAAACTGTTTCATAAAAAAAGGCCTTATTGGGTTTTCAAAAATATAGTCACCAACATTTTTAAATGAAAGAAATTCAATAAAATTATCCAATTCAAGATTAGTATTTCTTTTTGTATTGAATGCAGTTAAAGATCCATATTTAATTAAGTTATCAAAATAAAACCAACTTGATAACAAGAAGCCAAACAAAAATGATAAAGATATAAATTTAAGATAGTTTTTTTGTTTTCTTTAATTTTGAAATAAACAATAAAGAAAGCAGGGAAAATAAGAAAAACCCATTGTCTAGTTAAAGCAAGACAGGCAATTATTAATCCAAACTTAATGACATCATTTTTATTAAAATCAAAGTTTTTCATTTGAACATTTAAAAATATATTTATCATCAAACTTATAAAAAACAATATATAAATTTCCCCTTTTATGATTGATACCGTTCTGTAATTTACAGCCAACATCATAGTAAAGATTAAAAAACTCAAATTTAGAGAATTAGAATTCTTAAAATTTCTAAGAGTTTTTAAATTTATATATATTGATGATATAAACAAAATATTTTGAAATACTTGTGTCAAATTACCATATATCGGTTGGCAAAATTTTAATAAATTTTCACTATTCGATATATTTCTACAAATTACCTGAATGATAGATGGAAATAGGTAAGGTATTGGAGGACTAAAAAATTCTCTACTTTCTGATTCAGTTGGTAAATGAATTGATCTAGGTAAATATCTTGAAAAAGTATCAATATATGAATAATGAGCTTCTGCATCATATCCAAGAATTGGATCAAAATGTAATACGTTATAAATTAATATAAAAAGTAAACTTACAGTTAAAAATCCAAATAAAGTTTTTTCAAAAAGATTTAAATTTTTAAGCATATGAAGTAAATTATATTGTTAAATTTGAATATTCATACATTAATTTTTAAATCATACAACTGATGTTTTTCACCACCAAAGTTAAATTTATATTTTTCTTCACCTTTAAGAAAATCAAAATACTGTTTACTTTTTTTGATGCTGTTTTGTAAAAGTTGATCATTTAAGTAAGTACCAGTATTAAATTCATCTAAATTATGATCTCTACATGAGTTATAT
>MDTB01022444.1_pt1 | contig 43993 bp, 37 predicted proteins | sample 811161 | NCBI WGS metagenome assembly MDTB01 (sample SAMN05326650, study PRJNA326480) | marine metagenome | isolation source: seawater | place: Mediterranean Sea | collected 2009 | reverse complement strand
TAACAAGATTATAAAAAATATCTAAGGATATTAATCTTTTTTAAGACTTATTAATCTGTCATTTTAATTATTGTATATACTATGTATTCTTTTTTATTAATATTATATAGTATAATTAAAGTGTTCATATGTTTATAAATTATTTTAACAAGTAATAAACAATAAATAAACTTATAAGTAACTGATTACTAGATGTTTATATTAACAATAGAGTTTTTATAAAAATTTAGGTTAACAACTAAATGTTAATATATTTTGGATTTTGTTTCAATAATTTACAATTGTTCTTCTTCTAAACTGTTAAACAAAATATCAACAGTATTATTAACATTAAAAATAAAATCTTCAATTACCCAATTTGATCTTATTTCTATTTCATTTTCATTATAGATTATATCTTCTCCTGAGTTTTTATATAATATAGATCCAACATCTATCTTATTGTTATTATTTATATCGTTATATATTCTTAAATAATATTTTCCAGGAGGAATATTAATAAAATTGAATTTAGGATTTATATTTCTATTTTTATATACTCTTTTAAAATCTATAGATATAAGTTCTGTAACTAAGTTTTTCCTTCCTAAAGTATCAATAATAGTACCATTAATCTGACCGTAAAAATCCGAACCATTAAACGTAAAATCTTGTTTGATTTGACCTAAAGTATCACCTTCAATTGAAAAAACTTTTCCTTTCTCTATTATAAAACTTATTTTATTTCTACTAATTCCTTGATAATACTTATTAAGTAGATTTGTCAAGGAATCATTATTTAGGTTTTTAGAGTAAATGTTTTTATGATTATCTAAGAAAACACTGGATATGTTTTGATTAAGTTTAAACAAACCCTTAAAACTATTTAGTTCTTTATATAACTTAAAAAAATATAACGAATCTGGGATTTTAATTGTGTCTAAAACGAAACGGTATATTAAATCTTTGTTTAACACCGGTTTGCTTAAATCAATATTGAAATTAACAGTATCCTCTAATTCTTTTTTAAAATATGAGTTAAAAGTATAATTAAACTCTTCTTTAAACTCATTCTCATCATTAAAAGTAATGTAAATGCTGTCTTTTGATGTGTTTCCAGATAAATCAAACGCTTCAATTATTACAAGCAAAGAGTCTGTAGCCAGGGTGTCTCTATATATGACAACATTTTTGTTATCGTTTAAAGCGTATTTTAAACCTAAGCTTTCGGTTAATCGTATGTTTTCTAATTTTTTCGAATACATCACCTCGTAAACGTTTCCCCTGCTTCTTTTTCTAATTAATCGAAGCTCTGAAAGATCTTCTTTGTTTAGATTTAATTTTATTTTATCAGTATTATTATTTACCTCAACAGTGTTTCTAAAAAAACCGAAAGCTTCGTTTTTAAACTCAGCAATAAAGTTTTTATTTTCATCTAAAAAAGCATATATGTTGTATTTGTCCGGTTTTACGTTATTAATTTCATACCTCCCCGCTTTATCAGAAAAAGTAAAATAAACAGGTTTTTTATGAAACAAATCTAAAGAATCAACACCTTGATATAAACCAACTAAAGCACCCTCCACTCTTTTGTTTTCATTCGGATTATAAACCACACCTGAAATCGAAGCGGAGTCTATATATTCACCTGTAGAAAAAATTAATTTCGAGTTAGATAGGTCGTTTCCTTCTGTAACATCGCTTATTCCACCAGCAAAATTAATGATGTAGGTCGTATTGTCGTCAAATAGCGTGTCGAAAGATATTGATACCTCATTTTTTTTGAACTTTACTTCTTTTTTACCTGAAAAAAAAGGGGAGATAATTATACTTTCTTGAAGTTTAGAGGCGTCAATTAATTCATCAAAAGCGAAATAAAATTGGTTAGGGTTCACGTTTGTGGAGTTTCCGGGCGGAATTGATGTAATTAAGTTAGGTGGTATTGTGTCTTTGTAACCTCCGGTAAGTGGGCTCATTTGTGCACACCCTATTAAAAAAGAAAAAATCAAAAAGAAAAAAGTATTTTTCATTTTTTTAATATATAAATAATACTTGAGGGTTGTCTGTTAAATAATGACAAAATGTTTGAGATTAAACCAATCAAAATACCCCTAGCGGTTGAAAAGTAGCTTTTCTTGTTTCTTTCACTAAGTATGGACACATAAAAGGCATCTAGAAGAAGCGGTTTTCTTTTTATTAATTTTAGCCCAATTCGTTTTGTCAAAAATGTAATTGACGGCACATTAAAGTGGAATAAATGTCTAGGAACATCAAACGCAGCCCAATCTTTTCCATAATAAGTGTTATCGTATGAATCGTAGTTTGGTAAAGCTAACACCATCACGCCGTTATCATGCAGCTTATTATAAAGTTTCTTTAACAGACCAATTGGGTCCTCAGTATGTTCTAGAACATGCCAAATGGTTATGCAGTCAAATTTATAACTTTTGAACCCAGACATGTTTTTCTTTATTCTTTTGTTTTTTAAATTGTTTATGGGTTCAACCCCCCAACCATCATACCCTTTTTTGTTAATGTGTTTTATAAACTCACCCGATCCAGCACCGAAATCTAAAACCTTTTGTACATTTAATTTTTTTATAATTGACTCCTTGTAGTTATTGTTGATTCTTTGTGCTAGTTTGTAGATGAAAGAAAAAAAAGATTTCTTTTTTTGATATGAGTCATAGTCCTCATCATAAAAAACCCTCAAATTTATGGGTTTAGGGTGTGTAGACATCGTTTTACAATAGTGACATTTTTTTATAACATAAAAGTCACCAATAAATTTTGTGCATTCTATTTTGTAATTATAATCGTCAAGCTTAGAACCACAAACCTTACACCTTAAGTTATTCATTTTTTCATGTGAACCATTAATATTGATACATCTGACGGGGAAACACCACTTATTCTTGAGGCTTGTCCTATAGACTTAGGTCTAATTGCTGATAATTTCTCTAAAGCTTCTGCTGAAAGTGATTTTATTTTTTTGTAGTTATAATTTTCTGGAATCACACTATCTTCCAGCCTTTTCATTTTGTCAACAGTTTCCATTTCTTTATCAATATAACTCTCATATTTTGTGTTAATTTCAACCTGTTCTAATTCTTCAGGCTTTTTGTTTATTTTTCCTGTGAAAAGTTTAAAGTCTTTTAAGTGGATATTCGGCCTTTTTATTAAATCAACTACCGATTTACTTTCTTTTAAGGGCGACGACTCTTTTAACTTTAATAAAGGATTTATGTCTTTTGGTTTAATTTTTATCTTTTTTATCTCTTCTGTTATTTGTACTATACCCCTTTTCTTTTTTTCTACCTGAACCATTCTTTTTTCTGATGCTAAACCAATTTTATAACCTAACTCTGTTAACCTTAAATCAGCATTATCTTGTCTTAGTAATATTCTGTGTTCTGCCCTAGATGTAAACATTCTATAAGGCTCATCGGTTCCTTTATTTATTAAATCATCTATTAAAACACCAATATAAGCGTCAGAACGCCTCAAAACAAAGCTATCTTTTTCGTTGATTTTGTTGTGCGAGTTTATTCCAGCAATTAGACCCTGACACGCAGCCTCCTCATAACCTGTTGTACCGTTTATCTGACCTGCAAAAAATAAGTTTTGAATTGGTTTTGTTTCCAGTGTTGGTTTTAACTGTGTTGGTGGAAAATAATCATACTCAATCGCATAACCAGGTCTAAACATTTTAACCTTTTCAAAACCTTTTATCGTACGAAGCGCCTTAAGTTGTATTTCCTCTGGGAGTGATGTAGAAAAACCATTTACATATACCTCAACAGTATTCCACCCTTCTGGCTCGACAAAGATTTGATGCCTTTCTTTGTCTTTAAATCTAGTGATTTTATCTTCAATTGATGGGCAGTAACGAGGCCCAATTGATTTTATTCTTCCGTTGAACATAGGTGACCGATCAAACCCTCCCTCTAAACACTCATGCGTAGAGCTGTTGGTATAGGTTATATGACAGGCAAGTTGTTTTTTTAGTCTTTTCTTACTTAAAAAAGAGAAAAAACCATGATTACTGTCACCAGGTTGTTTTTCCATAGTTTTATAGTTTAGTGATCTACCATCAACCCTAGGTGGCGTTCCTGTTTTCATTCTACCCGAAATAAAACCTAAACCTTCAAGCTGCTCTGTTATTCCTTTTGATGCTTTTTCACCACTTCTTCCACCACCAAAGTTTTTTTCACCAACATGAATAAGGCCATTTAAAAAAGTTCCATTGGTTAAAATAACCGACTTTGAATAAATCTCAACCCCTAGAGCAGTTTTTATACCAACTACCCTATCCTTATTAACTAATATTTGGCTGACCATTTCTTGCCAGAAATCTACATTTTTGTTCTTCTCTAAAACCAAACGCCACTCCTCTGCAAACCTAAACCTATCACTCTGCGCTCTTGGAGACCACATCGCGGGTCCTTTAGATCTATTTAACATTCTAAACTGAACCATTGTTTTGTCTGTTACACGACCAGTATAACCACCTAGAGCGTCTACTTCTCTAACAATTTGACCTTTAGCAACCCCACCGATTGCTGGATTACAAGACATTTGACCTATTGTTCCCATGTTCATTGTTGCCAACAAAACTTTTGAACCCATGTTTGCTGCAGCTGCCGCAGCTTCACAACCTGCGTGCCCAGCACCAACAACTATAATGTCATATTTATTAAACATATCTAAATGTTCCACGTGGAACTTTATAAACTTTTATACAAAGAAAGGTATTTATTTTCTAAGCTCCTCATCCTTTTTTTTTCTTTTTCAGATCCATCTTCATACCCAATTAAATGTAGTAGACCGTGTATTACTACACGTATTAATTCTTTTGAAAATGAAACCTTATATTTTTTTGCGTTATCCTCAACCCTCTCAACACTTATGTATAAATCACCTTCAGCTGTGTTGTTGCTTTCAGAAAAATCAAATGTTATTATATCTGTTAGGAAGTTGTGACCTAGGTGTTTTTCGTTGATTTCAAGAAGATATTTATCTGTACAGAAGATGTAATTTAAGAAACTTAAACCAATACCTTCTTTTTTACAAATTTCTTTAACCAATAATCTTATTTTTTTCTTTTGGTCAACTTTAAATGCTTTTTTTTCAGAGAAAAAGTTTACTAAATGCATTTTAAAGTTTGAACAACATGTCTACAACACGCCCCCCATTTTTAAATTTGGTTTTATCAGAAAGGTTTTTTATCAAAAATATACCTCTACCCTTTATTTTTTCAATATTTTCGGGGCTTGTAGGGTCTGGGAGATTATTATAATCAAAACCTATACCCTCATCCTCTATGACAAACCTTACACTTTTTTTGTTTTTATAAAGAATGATTTTAACTTTTTTATTTTTATCCTCCTTATTACCGTGAACTATGGCGTTGTTAACAGCTTCTGTAACAGAAACAAGAACATTTCCATATACACTATCTTTAATTTCTATCTTATCTCCAGCATTCTCAATAAAGCTCTCAACTATTGAAACATTTTCTTTTATAGAAGGTATCTTAACAAACATGTTATCGTATAAATTTTATTGCGTAATTGATTTAAGTATATCTCTAATTATATACGATTTTTAATATACTCTGGTTATGATTGAAGTTAAGATTTACTTTTAATTACTAGCTGTGGCGGTTCCTAATGCTGTTGTGGCACATCTAAATCCTATTGTTGCTGCAGATGAGTCTTGGTCTAAAAATCTTCTTGTACCTGGAGATAACCACATAGCTCCATCAGCCCATGAGCCTCCTTTATAAACCCTTGAGGCATCGCTTATCATTGAGTTAAAATTATCATAATCGTAATCTTCCTCATCGTCAAGAAATCCACTTTTTCTTATTGGATTTAAATCTTCCATATCTTGAAAGTTTAATGGTCTATATATGTCAAAAACCCACTCATTAACATTACCAGCCATATTGTATAAACCAAAATCATTTGGCGCATACTCATATATTGAGGTTGTAACAAACCCAGCATCATTTAGAGCACCTGCAATACCAGCATAATCTCCTCTGCCTCTTTTAAAATTAGCTTGGAATTTTCCAACACTACCACTTTTTGAACTTCTTATAGTTCTTCCGTCCCACGGATATAATCTTCTTTGGGTTTGGTTTTCATCTAGGAATTGGTTTCCTATCTGTCCATATGCAGCATATTCCCATTCTGCTTCTGTTGGTAGTCTAAATTCTGGTAAATAAACCCCAGATTCAATTGGTGGTAAATCGCCTTCAACATAATCTTCACCATAATATTCTATAGCTTTTTGCTTATTAACAGCTTCAGTTCTCCACCTACAGTAGTCTGCTGCTTGGTTCCAGCTTATTCCTACAACCGGATAATATCTAAACCCAGGGTATCTTAAATAATTACTTACATACGGTGTGTTATAGGCTAATTCTTTGTCCCATACCGTTGTATCTGGTAGTGCGCTTTGATAAAAAGCTTCACTTGAATCTCTTCTGATGTAAAATAGGTATTCTAACCAATGAATATTTGCAATTTCAGTTTGATCTAGATAAAATGACTGTACTGTTACTGTCCTCTCTACATTATCGTGTGTGAAAAAAACATCTTCTTCATATGTTCCAAGAACAGCTCTTCCACCTTGAACAAAGATTTGATTAGGTCCAGGTGTTTGACCATCGAAACCTGCTACAACAAAACCATCCTCATCTTCAGCAAAAGCATCAGAGAAATATTCTAAATTAGTTGTTGTACTTGTGGTGCCTGGGTTTCTTGCTGAGGGGTTTGAGTTTCCAAAGGGTAGTATTGAACAACCTTCAAGCATGAGACCAATCAATATTAAATTCATGTAATAAGATACCTTCATCTTAAATCTTATATTTTAGCAAAAATACAAAAAATTAACCTTTTGAGAGCATATAACAATTAAAGTAAGAAATTATTGTCTTTAATTACTTGTTTTTTTAAGAATTTCCATGGTTTTTTCAAGGTTTTGGTCACCAAAAAGCTTTATTATTATTTGATTACTTCTATCAACAACAGAATATTTTTTTTTCATGCTTTCAAAAACATCAACTATGTTTTTAAAGGTTTTTGTTTTTAGATCTTCTGATTTTGATTTAAAGAAAACAAAACGAAGCACATCTTTTTTAATTGATATTTTATCAATACCACATTTAGCTCCTAACGATTTAACCCTCATGCATTTTAATAAGTTTTTGACTTCATCAGGTATTGGTCCAAAACGATCTTCAAGATTCTCCTTGATTTCTTTAAACAAACCATCTTTAGACTTTTCTTCTATGAGGCCATACGTTTTAAGTCTTTCGTCAGAATTTTGTATATAATCCTTAGGAATTATGGTTTTTTCGTGAGGATCAACTAAACAGTTCATGTTAGGTTTTATTTTTTTTATGTTATTTCTCTCAAAATCTTTTTCATTTTCTTCAACTTCACCTAGAGCTTCATCAAGAATTTTATTGTATGTATCAAAACCCAATTCGTTTATAAAACCACTTTGTTCGCCGCCGAGTAGATTACCTGCGCCTCTTATATCTAAGTCTTTTAAAGCTATATCTAAACCATCACCAAGCCCAGAAAACTCTTCTAAAACAATTAACCTCTTTCTAGCATCGTTAGTTAAAAGAGATGTTTTTGGTGTTAAAAGGTAGCAAAAAGCCTTTTTATTTGATCGTCCAACCCGACCCCTCATTTGATGAAGATCCGATAAGCCAAACATTTGCGCCTGGTTAATTATTATTGTGTTGGCGTTTGGTATATCTAAACCAGATTCAATTATGTTTGTTGAAACTAATATATCATACTGACCCTCAATAAACCTAAGCATTGTTTTTTCAAGTTGATTTCCTTTTTGCTGTCCGTGCGCAACCGTAACTTTTGAATCTGGAAGAAGCCTGTTTATAATATTCGCTATTTCATAAATATTTTCAACCCTATTGTGTACAAAAAAGACTTGACCAAATCGCATCAGTTCATTTTTTATAATATCCCTAATTTTTTTTTCATCAAAATGTAAGAGTTCTGTATGAACAGATTGTCTGTTTTTTGGTGCGGTCTTAATAATACTTATGTCCCTTACTCCAATTAATGAAAAGTGGAGCGTCCTTGGAATCGGTGTGGCTGTAAGTGTTAAACAATCTAGGTTAGTTTTTTTCTTTTTAATTTTTTCTTTTAGAGCAACACCAAATTTTTGTTCTTCATCAATTACAAGTAAGCCTAAATCTTTAAACTTGTATTTATCATTTAAAGCCGTATGAGTTCCTATTAAAATATCTATATCTCCTTTTTTTATTTTATTTATTACACCTTCTTTTTCATTGTTTTTTCTGAATCTTGAAACATAATCAATATTAACAGGAAAACTTTCAAGTCTTTTTGTAAAGGTTTTGTAGTGTTGAAACGCAAGTATCGTAGTTGGAACAATAATTAAAACCTGTTTATTAGAACACACTGCTTTAAACGCAGCTCTAACTGCTATTTCCGTTTTTCCAAAACCAACATCACCACACACCAACCTATCCATAGGGTATCTACTTTCCATATCTTTTTTGACCTCTTCTGTAGTTTTGATTTGATCTGGTGTGTCTTGATAAATAAAGGAAGACTCTAATTCAATTTGAAGATAATTGTCCTTTTCAAACGCAAAGCCCTGTGTGTCTCTTCTTTCTAAATATAGTTTTATTAAATCATCAGCAATATCAACAAGTCTTTTTTTAATTTTTTTCTTTTTCTTTTCCCACTCTATGTTGCTTAAACTGTTTAGGTTTGGTGTTTGAGATGATCCGGTATATTTTGATATCTTATGTAGTGAGTTAATATCTGTGTAGACAAAGTCGTTGTTTTTGTATACTAACCTTAAAACCTCTCTTTCAACATCTTGTGAAATAATCTTTTCTAAACCAACAAAACGACCAACACCGTGATCAATGTGTACAACGTAATCACCTACCGATAATTCAGAACTTTTTTTAATGTAGTTTTTTTGTTTTTTTACAATCTTTTTTTGGTGTGCATATCTAAAATACCTATTAAATATTTCATGATCTGTTAAAACCACACGTTTGTTTTCTAAGTCAATAAAACCCTCACTCACCTTTGAAAGATAAGGTGTGTATTCTACTAATGACCCTGTTGACTCGAAGTAATTGTTGAGTTTTAAAATTTGTTCATCTGATTGAAATGATATTATAACAGAATAACCGTTTAAATTATATTCTTTAATTTCCTTTTCAAGTAATGCTAGGTTTTTATTAAAGTTTTTAGGTGGTTTTGAATTAAAGTTAAGGTTTATTTTTGTTTTTTTGTTGTTAAGGTGAACAACCTTACGACCTTTGATTTTATTTAAAAAAGACTTTTTATTTGTAAAAATAATTTTAGGTTCATGTGGCAGTATAATTTTTGTTTTTTTTTTCATTTCATTAAATATATCTACAGCTTCTAAAAACTTTTGATCAATAATGTTAGCGGATAAACTCAAATTATCTAACCAAAACGTCCATTTTTCACCCATAAAATCAAATAATGACGTAAAAGCCTTATTCTTTTTGTCTTTTTGTATATTCGAAAGAAGTTTGATGTTTTCTAATTCTTTAATTGTCAGCTGTGTCTCAACATCAAACTCTTTAATTTTAGCGATAAAATCATCATCAGATTCTATTCTAATTGGATGAATATTAGTAAATGAAAACACATCTAGTATATTACCCCTTAATGCATACTCTCCAGGATTTTTAACAAAATCTACCCTTGTGAAACCTTGGGTGTTCAAATTGTCTAAAATTGACTTTTGACTAATTTTTTCATTCAAACCTATATTATAGGATAACTTATCACTTGTTTTTTTATCTGGATAAAGTTCAACTAATCCTTCTGGATATGTTACTAAATATGTTTTTTCACCATTGTTTTCTTTTAGGTGCTGTATTGTCTCTGTTCTCATTATAACATTTGCGTTATTAATGAGCTCGTCATCATAAGGTTTTCTGTTTGAGTAAGGAAAGAAAAAGACTTTTTCGTTATTTAGGTAGTTGCATAAGTTGCTGTAGTATAGCATCGCTTCCTTTTTGTCTGAACATATAAAACAATGATTGTTTTCGTTGAGGTATGATATAGAGAGGGGTATTATAACTTTCAAGTTTCCACATAGTCCACCTAGAGAAACCTCATTTTCTGTTTGTAATGATTTAGACAACTCTATAGTTTTTAAGTCTCGGGAATATCTATCTAAAAGTTTGTTAGGTAACATTTTATTTAAAACTACTGAAACAAAGAATAGTTTACAAAAAAGGATATTTTTGTTCTATAAAGAAACAAAATGAAAGTTTTAGTTACAGGCGCTTCAAGGGGTATTGGATATGAAATAAGTAAAGGATTACTAGAATCTAATCACAATGTTGTGATGCACTGCAATCGAAATAAGAAAGCATTAGAAGGCTTACAAAAAAAACATTCTAATAAATCCCACGTTGTAACCGCTGATTTATCTAATCTGAAAGAAATCAAAGAATTAATTAATACTACAATTAATAAATTTGATTTTCCAGACGCAATTATTAACAATGCTGGTATTGCGGAATCCTCATACATTAATAACGCAATTGAAGAGTGGTCTAATCTTTATGATAGAACCATCAATATTAATTTAAAGGCTCCTTCTTTACTGTGTAAGGAGTTTATAATGATAAAAAGAGAGAAAGCAATTAAGTCTAAATTTAGAATAATAAATATAGCATCTCGCGCCGCATTTAGAGGTGAAGAAGAAGATTTTATTTCCTATGCGTGTTCAAAGGGTGGTATGATTTCTTTAACAAAAACATTATCAAGATCATTTGGAAAAAAAGATAACGTTATCCCTTTTAGTATTGCTCCAGGTTTTGTGAAGACAGAAATGGCACAAAGTTTTATTGATCAACACGGAGAAGGTATGGCCAGCAAAGGAATTGTTTTAGGCGAACTTACAGAACCAAAAGATATTGCACCATTAGTTAATTTTATTGTATCTGGAAAAATGGATCATTGTGTTGGTTCAACTATTGATGTTAATGGTGGTAGTTATTTGAGATAGTTAAGAAGCAAAGATTTGATCCCTGTCTTTAAATGTTTTAAATTCTAACGCATTCCCACTTGGATCTAAAAAAAACATTGTGCCTTGTTCTCCCACCTTACCCTCAAACCTGATATATGGTTCTACTATAAAATTTGTATTAATTTCTTTTAACTTTCTTGATAAAACCTGCCAGTCGTTCCATTCCAAAATCACACCGAAGTGTCTAACAGGAACGCTTTTACCATCTACCTCATTTTTTTTAGTTTCATTCAGTTCATCTGGTTTTAAATGTGCCGAAAGTTGATGACCAAAAAAATTGAAATCTACCCACTTTTTATCTTCTCGTCCAATTTTACAACCCAAGATATCCCGATAGAATGATTTTGTTTCTTTAATATCTAACACAGGAAAGGCTAAATGAAATGGTTTTTTCATCTAATTAATTTATTTTTAGTAAAAATAAATATTTTATGTCATCTGATAAAGTTTCTCTAGTATTATCAAGTGGGGGTGCGCGTGGTTTTGCTCATATTAGTATAATTGATTCAATTTTGAATGATGGTTACGATATTGTTGAGATATCTGGCACATCAATAGGGTCATTAATTGCAGCTTTTTATGCTTGTGGAAAGCTTGATAAATTCAAGGAGTGGGTTCTCACTTTAGACAAACTTAAAACTTTTTCTTTAATGGACTTTACGGTTTCACAAAGTGGTATTATTAAAGGTGACAAGGTATTTTCTTTTCTTAAAAAAATAATAAAAGATGAAAAAATTGAGAACCTTAATATTCCTATTTCAATTGTTGCAACGGATATTGATAACAATAAAGAGGTTGTTATAAGAGAGGGTAGTATGTATGATGCTATTCGCGCTTCATGCTCTATTCCTGGTCTGGTTAAACCTTATAACCTTAATGGCATTGATTATGTAGACGGAGGTGTATTGAACCCTCTACCAATTAACAAACTCACTCATAAAGAGAATATAATAACAGTAAATTTAAATGGACACTCTACAACATTACTTTCGGGAAAAAAAACTAATAGAAGATCATATTTAAATTACTTCAATTCTTTAAAAAGCTATTTTTCAAATAACCAAAGCACTAAACATTTAGGGATTTATGATATAACCTACAGGTCAGTTCACATGATTCAAAATCAACTATCAATGATGCAAATTGAAAAATACAATACATTTAAAAATATCAACATTCCCTGTGACGTTTGTCATCCACTAGAGTTTTATAAAGCAAAAGAGATACTTGAAAAGGGTACCAAGTTTTATATGGAAACAAAAAATAATTATTAACCCTTAATTATATTTGTAAAAAATTTTTTGAATATGGAAATGTTAATTTTAATAATTGTGCTCTTTGTTTCAGCTATCTTAAGTGCAATATTTATTCCAAATGATAAAGTCAGTAATCACGCAAAAGACTCTGATGTTTAATTCTTTTTGGTTTGTCTATAATCGATAATTGATATAGCTCCTGCAAGACTTATAAGGACAACAACTATCCAAACAAAAATTTCAACACCATTTGTAACTGCCGGATTTGTTGGGAACATAATTTTTATTTCGAAAATATATATTAATTTTTTAAATCTAAAATTTAAAAAGAAATACTTCCTAGTGTTATTTCAACTGTCGATGGATTTTCGTTTTCAATTATATTCGAAACATACGAATACCTAATGCCTAAATCAAAAATTGAGGATTGTCTAAAAAAGTTAACGTCAAATTTTAACTCCAAACCTAAGGATAATGGTTTTTCTTCTAACCTATTATTATTTGCATTCAATTTACCGATGACATTTCCATAATTAACAAATGTAATTAATCGAACCCTTTGGATATAGATAATTGGACCAATGCTTATCTCAGGATAAATTAAAGGGTTTTCATATTCGACCCCAAATCCTTTAAAATCTCTAAATAAAAAATTATTTGAATATCCATAAATAAAATCTATATTTCTTCTGAAACTATAATTTATGTGTTTTTGCATTTCATACCTAAATTTTGTTCTTATTGAATGGTTCTTGAAAAGTCCAGGAAAAGCAAGATATATATCAGATCTAAAATAATGACCGTTATAATCACTACTGTTTAATGTTTTTTTGGTCTCAACTAAAAAAGTCTGTTCGTACGGAAAGTATACTGCTCTTTTTGGTTTTTTAAATTTTCTAGAATAGTAAGCCAAACTGCTGATATAATTTCTTCTTCTCTCAACATTTAGCGGAAACCTTCCAGATGAGCTTGCTAGTGCTTTTGTGTAATAATCATAATAATGACTTAATGTATATCCGGACTTAACAAAGAAGTCAGTGAAATATTTTCCCTTGGTGTATGACAAGGGAAGCCTTATTCCAAAATTTAAGTCTTTTGCCTTAAAATTTATATCAGCATTATTGACGGTATCAATAGGTGTCCCTTCTGGGTCATTTAGAATTAGATCCTGCAAATAAAAATCATTTGAGCCCTCAATTGAGAAGTCTATTATAGGATAAAATCTTTGCAAACTAATTCCAAAAAATCTTTTATTTTTTTTATCTCTTGTATCAATTTTATAACCACCATTAAAAACTACGGTTCCAAATAAGTTTTTTGACTCCAACCCTAAAGTGATATAATCCATACCCTTTATGTCTAACCCATAATCTACTATTCCCCAATTAATTGGCCTTAAAAAATGAAAAAATGGATTTAGTTTTTTTGATTCATACTTTTTTATTGAATAGTTTAAAGTTTGAGATAAGCCTTCTTCATACTCAACTTTTTTAAAAATATTTTTATCAATTTTTAGTTTTTTTATATCAAAACCATTTTTGGTCATTTCACTAAAAAATACAAACTTTTCATCTTGAGAAATTGAGGGGTAATATCTACCGATAGTGTTTCCAGGAATTATATAATCTTCTCCACTTAAAATATTAAAAAAGAAAATCTCTTCTAAACCTTTATTTTCTGAGGTGTAAATTAACCAATCTCCTGTTAAGCTTGGCCACCCAATATTTCTGGATGTTTCTTTAACGCAATTAAATGTGTTTTTATTTAAATCTAGTACAAAAACTGTTTTTATTCCTTTGGATGTTTTAATACCAATCATACTGTTTTCTGAAACAAATTTTAAAGAAGAATATACACCTCCCTTCAGATCCAAACTTTTTTTGAGATTAAACTCATTGTCAAATTCTAGTAATGATTGTGAGCCATCCAAATTGTTATTTAAGGCTACTATTTTTTTGCCCGATTTTGACAAGTCAAAAGAAGAATAAAAGTTTTTTTTACTTTTTTTAATAATCTTCTTTTTTTTTATGTCAAATAATTTTATAACGGAATATATTCTTTTATCCCATCTAGGATCCTTCTCAAATTCAATCCAACCTATTATATTATTTGAGTAAGGAATTTTTTCAATATCCTTAATCATTCCAGGAATTACAAGTTTATTATTTTTACTACTATTATCTATTAGGTGAATTTCTTTATAGCTACCCATACCTTGTTTTATAAAGACAACTTGTCCGTCTTTTAACTCTTTTGGGTATTTGAAATCTGAATATGTTTTGCTATTTCTTGAGTGGATTGCTTTTACATTACTCTCAAAACTATATTTTATCCCTTCATTTAGACTTACGTTGTAAAGGCCCTTATAATTAAGACCGGTTTCTTTTTTTAGTGCTCTGTAGAAAGGCAGTGGAAGGAATGATTGTTTATTTGCCTTATTGACAATTTTATTAAAGTTGTCCAAACCGAAATTATCTTTCAAATATTTAACCATCAGATATCCAGACTCATATACATTTGGTGTCTTGTTTTTATAACTGCCAAGTATTTGTTTGTCATATTTTACATTATTAAAAGCCTTATTCATTTTTGATGTAAGTGTGAATTTTGGTATTTTGCCTCTGCCAAAACCACCTTCCCTTGTTTCATAATCAACAGCATCACCCTCCCAATACCACGTAGGCATGGTGAATCTCGAAAGTGCACTTGCTGTTGATTGCCCAAATAAAAAATGAACAATTTTATTGAATTTATTATTGTATGCTAATTCTCTCTGAACGAGATGTCGGTACTCATGATTTACTAGCAAATCAATCCAATTATTATTATGAAGAAAATGGCTTGATTCAGGCCTAGCATTTGCATAAAACTCACTTCTCCTAGGGGAAGATGTTACAAATGCATTAGATACGCTATTTTCTCCGTGAAGTAATATATTCGTCTTACGGATTCTATCATCTGGGTTTTGTTTTATTTTATTTTGATTGTTTTCCAGGTAATTTATAGTGTAGTTGGCCAAAGAATCCATGCCTTTATAAAAAAAAACATTGAAGTTTGGACTCTGCATTTTGTGCCATTTAACCTTAAATGGTGCTGATTCTGATTTAGGAAATTGTGAAAAAAGGTTTGATCCTGAAACCAATAAAAGTATTGATATTAATACTAATATTCTATGCATTTTCAGAAACACATTCAAATAACTTTAATACGTCTCTCTCTGTATTATACACTGATGGAGAAACCCTAATTATATCTCCCCTTAATGATATGTAAATATTTTTTTCTCTTATTTTTTTTAGAATTTTTTTCAGATTATTTTTTGGTCTTAATCCGAATAAGTGGCCACCTCTGTATTCATCTTCTTCAAACCAAACTTTAGATTTATCTAACATATCAAAATATTTTGTAGAGATAGTTTTTATGTAATTGTAGACATTATCAACCCTCCACTTATTGATTTGTTTAATTCCCTCGTTTAACATCTCAACATTTATAAAATTACTTTGTTGACCAACACTATACCGTTTTGCAAATTTTGCGTACTCATCTTGATAATTTATAAGGTTTGAAAAATCATCACTACCTTTTCTATTGATCCAACTTTCTTCAATTGGTTTACCATCATCAAAATATTTTCCATAGTATGCTAAACCAGAACCGTAAGGACCCATTAACCATTTATAACCAGCGCAAACCAGCGCATCCGGTTTTATTTCATTTAGATCAAATGGCATTGAGCCTATTGATTGAGTACCATCAATAATTAGTAGTGCATTGTTCTCATTAGTTTTTTTTCTAATTTTTTTCATGTCAAATATTGTTCCATCAGCCCAGTGAACAATTCCCATTGAAACCACTTTTGTTTTTTTAGTAATTGCTTTTAGTATGTCTTCATTCCATTTTCTTCCTGGATTTTTTGATGAGGCATCTTTAAGAACAAAATTTAAATTGCCTTTATATTTTTTTGTCAAATTCATCCAAGGATAAACATTACTTGGAAACTGGTCTCCTACCACCACAACATTTTCTCCCTTTTCTAATTTAATGTTGTTTGTAACATTTGCTAGACCATAGGATGCTGCAGGCACGTATGCTATCCTGTCAGGGTTTTTACAGTTTATAAGCTTCGCGAAAGATTTTTTTATTTCTTCAATATTATTAAAAAAATGTTCAGGCATTATTTTATCTGGTTTTCTCTGAAAGTGGATTCCTCTTATACCAGCCTTCTCAACTTTTTTAAGCATAGGGGACATGTATGCACAATTAAGGTAAACTTTTTTACCCGTCATATTAAATTTATTTTTTTGACATTTCATTTTATTCAAAACCTGGAGGAATTTTTTTGTGGTAATTAGTTTTATTTTGTAATATATCAGCAAAATAAAGAATTTTATGTTCTTCATAATAATTTCCAATCAAAGAAATGCTAGTTGGTCTTTTCTTGTTATCAAATCCATTAGGAACGGATATCGCTGGGTGCCCGGTTAAGTTGGTTATCATTAATTGATTTTTACCAAAAGATGGTGACAATATAATGTCAAAACTATCAAATAAACTTTTTACTTCTTCAATTAAAACCGATCTGTATCTATTAGCTTGGATGTACTCAACAGCTGGTATAAGTCTTGACTGTCTTAGCGAATTAGCTCTAGATCGCTCTCCTTGCTCTACCATTGTTGAATCTAAATTATTAAGAATAAAATTATCAAAAAAAGCACCTGCCTCAGCTCTTAGAATGATATCAAAAACCCCGAAAGGGTAATTGGATGGGAGTTTTATCGGTGTGAGGTTGAATGTTTCTCTAATTAAATCTAATGTCAATTGATTATTTTGTTTATATCTTGAGGTGTCTTCATCAAATAAATTTTTCAGATAACCTACTTTTAATTTTTTCGAATTTAATTTAAAGTTTTCTTGAATTAATGCACCTGAATCATTTTTTTTTATTGCATTAAAAACTAACGCACAATCAACTGCACTTTTTGCAATTGGACCTACTTTGTCCATGCTCCAAGATAATGTCATAAAACCGTCTGTGCTGACAGACCCATATGTGGGTCTCAATCCAGTGACTCCGCATCTAGTTGATGGTGAAATTATAGAACCGAGTGTTTCGGTGCCAATAGTGAATGGTAGTAAAGATGCAGCAGTAGCAGAGGCTGATCCTGCAGATGAACCACTTGACCCTTGATCCAGGTCCCAAGGGTTGAGGGTTTTGCCCCCATGCCAAACGTCGCCTCTCGCTAAAGAACCTGATGACAATTTGCACAACATAACAGCTCCAGACTCTTCAAGTCTTTTAATTACATTTGCCTTTTCATCCAATATTTGATTTTTGTATGGGTTAGCACCCCAGGTTGTAGGGTATCCTGGGTAGGAGGCTAAATCTTTAATTCCATATGGTATTCCGTGAAGAGGACCCCTATATATTCCAGACGCTATTTCTTCATCAGCTTCTTTTGCTTGTAAAAAAGCAACAGAATCTGTTAGCGTAACAACTGCATTAATTTTTTTGTTGTATTTGTTAATTCGATGCAAAAAGATTTTAGTTAATTCCTGCGAAGTTATTTTTTTATTTTTAATCAAATAAGCCAATTCGCGTATTGAATAAAAAGCAAGATCATTGTAATCCGTTGGTAGCTCAACCTCTTTTAAATCAAACTTTAAATCATAATCATAAGCTCTCTCATTTTCTAATCTAAAAGCGATAGCAGGTTTAACATCATTTTTAATGCTTCCCTCTCTCAATTCTTTATATCCTTTTCTATTTCTGGATAAGTAATTTTTTAAAGTTTCTATGTGCTCGTCTTTGATATTAATATCAATAAGGTAAAGAGCTTTTCTGATATCATCTGTTGATAGTTTTCTATCTATTAATGTGTAGCCAAAGGCAACACCACTTAACACAAATACAGAAATTAAAATTTTAATTTTGTTGTTCATAAATTATTTTAATCTAATATACATATTAATTTTATTCATTATAATTTATCCTTTGGAAACAAGAAATAAAGTTTTTCTTTTAGATGCAATGGCTCTTATTTACAGAGCTCATTTTGCTTTCAGTAAAAACCCCATTATGAATTCTAAGGGCATGAATACAAGCCCTATTTACGGTTTTCTAAATACACTTATTGAGTTAATTAGAAAAGAAGAACCAACTCATCTTGCTGTCGTATTTGATACAAAGGCGCCCACCTTTAGGTCAGAAATCTTTGTTGACTATAAAGCAAACAGAGAGAGACAACCTGAGGATATTCAGATATCAATTCCATTTATTAAAAAAATTCTTCAATTATTAAGTATTAAAATATTAGAAAAAGATGGTTTTGAAGCTGACGACGTAATTGGCTCTTTGGCAACTCAGTTAGCCTCTGATGTTGATACTGTTATATATATGATGACACCAGATAAAGATTTTGCCCAATTAGTTTCAAAAAATATTTTTTTATATAAACCAGCCTTTATGGGACGGGGAGTTGATATTTTGGGGGTCGATGAGGTATTAAAAAAATTTAAAATAAGACGTGTTGATCAAGTAGTTGATTTTCTTGGTCTTCAGGGTGATAGTGTAGATAATATACCAGGAGTTCAAGGCGTCGGTCCAAAAACAGCCCAGACACTTCTTGAAAAATATGATACGGTTGAAGGTATAATTGAAAATCAAAACGAAATCAAGGGAGCAATTGGTGAAAAAATTAGAGCCAACACTGATGATGCAAAAATGTCGAAGGTCTTAGCTAAAATTAAAACAGATGTTGACCTTGATGTAAACCTTAATGCACTAAAGATAGATAAACCAAATAACAAAGAATTAATATCTATTCTTGATGAACTTGAGTTTAGAACAATTAAAGAAAGATTAGAAAGGATTGGTCTTTTAAAGCAGGCTAAAGATGAGCAATTGAGTGTCTTTGATAATGACAATAAAACAACAAAAGTAAAGGTTGATTATAAAATTATAGATGAGAATAAGGTTGACAGCCTTATTAAAAAATTAAAAGTACAGAAAGAGATATGCTTTGACACAGAAACCTCTAGCCTTGATATTCAATCTGCTAAATTGGCTGGAATTGCTTTTTCATGTGAAGAGGGTAAGGCATATTATGTTCCAACCCTTTCCAATACTGAAGAGATACTAAAAAAACTATCTCCATTATTTTCTGATTCAAATGTTTTACTGATTGGACACAACCTCAAGTATGATATTCAAATCTTATCAAAATATGGTATTTTATTTCATGAAAATGTATTTGATACTATGCTTGCTCACTATGTCATTAGCCCAGAAGGTAGTCAAAAATTGGACGTTTTATCTGAAAATTACCTAAATCACAAGTGTATTCCAATAGAAGATGTGATTGGTAAAAAAGGTGTAAACCAGATGAGTATGATTGACATACCAGTTGAAAATGTTTATGAGTATGCTTGTGAGGATGCAGATATTACTTTGCGACTAAAAAATATTTTTGCTAAGGAGATAGAGAAAAAAGGTTATCAAAAGCTGTTTTATGAAATTGAGATTCCACTTTTATTTGTTTTAGCAAACATTGAGCAGAATGGTGTTAAAATAGATTCTGAATTTCTAAAGAAAATGTCAGGATCATTATCGCAGAAAATCAATGACACCGAAAGGTTAATCTTTGAAACCTCTGGTGAGGAGTTTAATGTAGGCTCTCCAAAACAATTAGGGATAATTTTATTTGATAAATTGAAAATCACTGAAAACCCTAAAAAAACTAAATCTGGTCAATATTCTACGAGTGAAGATGTTCTAAATAAATTATCCAATGAACATGAAATTGTTGAACAGGTCTTAAGTTTTAGAGAGTTTAAAAAACTGCAGTCAACTTATGTAGACGCTTTACCTGATATGGTTTCAAAGACAGACGGCCTTATTCATACGGATTATGCACAGGCAGTTACCGCCACCGGTCGTCTTAGCTCTAACAACCCTAATCTTCAAAATATCCCCATCAGAACTGATTTAGGCAGAAAGACGAGACAAGCCTTCATACCTAGGTATCCAAAAAACATCATTCTAGCTGCTGATTATTCACAGATTGAGTTAAGAATAATTGCTGAGTTTAGTAAGGACCGTGACATGATTAGTGCCTTTAAAGAAAATAAAGATATTCACAGCCTAACAGCTGCAAAAGTTTTTAAAGTTGATTTGGATAAGGTAACTCCTGATATGAGAAGAAGAGCCAAAGAGGTAAACTTTGGAATTATTTATGGAATTTCTGCATTTGGTTTGTCACAAAACCTCAACATACCAAGGTCAGAGGCCAAGGAAATAATTGATTCATATTTTGAGGAGTTTAAAAGCATAAAGGAGTATATGGATAATTCTATAGAAAAAGCCAGAAAAAATAAATATGTTGAGACTATTTTTGGGAGAAGGAGATTCCTTAGAGATATCGATTCTCGTAATTTTACACTGAGAGGGTTTGCAGAAAGAAATGCGATTAACTCACCAATTCAAGGTTCAGCAGCAGATATTATTAAGCTTGCAATGATTAAAGTATTGAAGTGGATTAATGATAATCAACTAAAAAGTAAAATGATTATGCAGGTTCACGATGAGCTTGTATTTGATATACACAATGAGGAGTTAGATTTATTCAAAAAAAATATAAAGTCAATTATGGAAAATGTAATTGAGACAGAAGTTCCATTAAAGGTAGATATTGGACACGGAAAAAATTGGTTAGAAGCGCATTAAATGAATTACAATAAAGAAGATATTATTGAGTCACATAATAGAATATCCAAGTGGATACACAGAACCCCAATACATCAATCCTCAAGTATCAATAAAATAGCAGGAGCAGAGATTTATTTTAAGTGTGAAAATTTTCAAAAAATTGGTGCGTTTAAAATGAGGGGAGCTTTGAATGCTGTAATGTCAACAAAAAAACAAAATTTAAAAAAAGGTTTTGTTACTCACTCATCAGGAAATCACGCTCAAGCAGTAGCACTTTCATCAAATATTGCTAATACAAAAGCATATATCGTAATGCCAAAAGGAGCTCCAAAAATTAAAATTAAAGCAGTTAGAGGATATGGTGCTGAAGTAACACTGTGTGAAAACAATGAAGACTCTCGTGTGAGAACATGTAATAAAATTATTAAAGAGAAAGGAGCAAACTTTATTCACCCATTTGATAATGACGATGTTATATTGGGACAGTCTACCTGTGCAAAAGAAATTTACGAAGAGCTTCCTGACCTTGATTATATTATATCTCCGGTGGGTGGAGGCGGACTTGCATCAGGTACGATATTGTCAACTAAATTTTTTTCAGAGAACACTAAAGTTGTTTTGGCAGAGCCTCAGAAAGCAAATGATGCATTCGAATCTTTTATTAACAAGCGATTAATTCCTGTATCAAATCCAAATACTATTGCTGATGGCTTAAAAACTTCCCTTTCAGAAAAAACTTTTAAAATAATTTTGGATGGAACCGATCAAATTGTTACTATAGAAGAAGAGGAAATAGTTAATTCTATGAAGTTAATATGGGAAAGGTTAAAAATTGTATGTGAGCCATCTTGTTCATTGCCACTTGCGGCGGTATTAAAAAATAAAGAAAAGTTTAAAGGAAAAAAAATTGGTTTAATCTTAACTGGTGGCAATATTGATGTTAGTAATTTACCTTTTTAATTTGTGAACTTTTCAAAGTCTGATTTGAGTTCTACCCTAGGAAAGTTGTTGTCATCCATATTGACGTCAGCGGTTTCTTTGTTTGGATCAAGTTTGATGTTTTTAACAATTTTTTCCTTTACAAACACCTTTGAAACAACCGTCTCATTTAACCTCCATATTTCTGCAGGAAGTTTCTCAATTTCAATGGACCCATCTTCGTATGTCCATTCAATAATAAGGGGTGTTACTAACCCTCCTTTATTTTCGAAGGTAACTTCGTAAAAGTTTTTATTTGAGTTCTGAATTTTAATTTTGTCGTCATCTACTTGGTTCATGAACTCTCTGTACTCGTTTTTATTTGTACTTGAAAAATAAAATTCAGACGGTTCAAAAGGCATTGTATATTTAGGGTCGTCTGATTGAGTTTTTTTGCCTTTAATATCTTTATTTTCCACCTTTGCTTTATTCTCAAAAGGCTTATCAAAATTTTTCATTTTAAACCACTTAACTCCCTCTACAGAAACATCAACATTGTCAGTTGAATAAAACCAACCTCTCCAAAACCAGTCTAAGTCTATGGCACTTGCGTCTTCCATTGTTCTAAAAAAGTCAGCAGGATCAGGGTGTTTGAATGCCCACCTTCTTGAATATTCTTTAAAAGCATAATCAAATAGCTCAGGCCCCATAATTGTCTCTCTTAAAACACTTAATGCTGAAGCTGGTTTTCCGTATGCGTTATTGCCAAACTCTCTGCCCGCTATCTGTTCAGAATTTGTCATTATTGGCCTAAGCATATCTTTCGGGGATCTCATGTAATCCACAATGCCTTCAGCGGTCCCTCTTCTTAGTGGCATGTCTTTGTAATATTCTTTCTGTGTTAACGACTGAACAAATGTATTTAAACCTTCATCCATCCAAGTCCATTGTCTTTCGTCAGAATTTATTATCATGGGTATAAAGAAATGACCTACCTCATGAATAATTACGCTAATCATTCTCCATTTTGTTGCATCAGAATATGTACCGTCATCGTTTGGTCTACCGAAATTAAAACAAATCATAGGATATTCCATTCCTATAGATGCGGCATGAACGGATATGGCTACGGGGTAAGGATATTCAATTGTATGCTTAGAATAGGTTTTTAGAGTATAAGCAACAGCTTTAGTAGACTCTTTTTCCCATAATGGGTTTCCTTCCTTTGAATAGTATGACATTGCAAGTGGTGTGTAATTGTCCAATTTTACTGCCATCGCGTCCCATATAAATTTCCTCGATGCAGCAAATGCGACATCCCTAACCATCTCTGCTTTATATTTCCACGTTTTAGTCTTATTCTTTACAGGGTTGTTCTCTTTTTTAATTGCTTCTTCTTGTGTCGTAATTATTATCGGTTTATCGAATGTATTCTTTGCCTTTTCATATCTTTCAAGCTCCTTTCTTGTGAGGACTTCTTCAGGATTTTGAAGACTTCCTGTTGCCGCAACTATAAAATCAGCAGGAACAGTTACATTTAATTCATAATCTCCAAACGCAAGAGCAAACTCACCTCTTCCTAGAAACTGTTTGTTTTGCCACCCTTCTTTATCATCATACACCGCCATTCTTGGAAACCACTGTGCAATCGTATAGCTAAAGTTTTTATCTTTTGGAAAATATTCGTATCCACCTCTTCCGCCTATTTTCATCCTATCGTTTATCTCAAAAGACCATTTAATTTTAAATGTATATGAGTCTCCAGTTGACATAGGTTTATCCAAATCAATTCTCATCATCGTACTCACCACTGAATAATTAAGGTCCTTATTGTCTAAGTCTTTCACATAAGAGATTTCATAACCTCCATTATATTTTTCTCCTCTAACATTTGTGTAAGAGTTTGTAAGGCTTTGTAAGCTTTTACCGCTGTAGGAATTTGACATTTCAGATGGTGTTACTAGGGGAGTGTTAGAGTCATTTGCTCTTACATTCTGATCAAGTTGAACCCATAGGTATGTTAATACATCTGGTGAATTATTAAAGTATGTTATAACTTCTTCTCCATAAAGCATTTGATTTTGGTCGTCGATGGTAACATCTATTTTATAGTCAGCTCGTTGTTGCCAGTAGCCAACACCAGGTGCTCCCGAGGCAGTTCTGTAAGTATTTGGTGTAGGAAGCATTGTTCCTAACTGCTCAAACTTTTGATTCCATGCACCATAAGACCCTTGACCAAAAATATTGTTTGAAAAAAATATAAATAGTATTAAAAGTATTCTTGACATTTTACCAGAATTTTGCATTTGACATTAAAATTAAACTTATTCCCATAATTAGTGAAGAAATAAATAATATCCAATCTTCTCTCTTTGAAAAAATGAATCTAGAAAAGAGAAAACTTAAAAACAAGAAAAAAACGACCAAGATAATTTGAGCTGCTTCAATTCCAATATTGAAAGAGAATAGCTCTGTAACAATATTCCCTTTAAATAATAAAGCTTTCAGGTAGTTAGCAAAGCCGAGCCCATGAACTAAACCAAAAAATAAGCCTATTATATAATTTGAGCTTACAAATTTTTTATTAGATTCTTTCCTGTTAACAATGTTGTTTGTTGCTGTTAAGAAAATTGTTAATGGGATACAAAACTCTATAATTTTTTGATTGAAGTTTATAAACTCAAGCGCTGACAGTACTAATGTTACGGAATGTCCAATAGTAAAAGCAGTAACCAAGAAAATAATTTTTTTTAGTTGACTTGAATTATAAGCAACCACCAAAGCTAAAATAAAAAGCGTATGGTCAAGCGCTTGAATATCTATTATGTGTTCAAAACCTATAAAGAACCAAGTCTTAAATTCATCCATTCGTTACAAATAAGTTAAATTGAATTTAAATTTATTAAAAAAATTGCATGAATACTGTTTTTTACCTTATTGCTTTCTTTTCATTCCACGAGTTTTTTGTTAGCACATCCTATATGGAGTATAATGATAAGAAGCAATCTATTCAAGTTCAAAAAAAAATATTTTTTGATGATTTCGAGATTGCCCTCAGAAAATTTACGGGTGATGAATATTTTGATATCATCAAATCTAATGAGGATAAAATAAATCTTTACATTAATGATTATTTGAGTGACAACCTAAGCATTAAAGTGAATGGAAAATCTTTCAAATTAAAATACCTTGGCCACGAGTATAAAAATGGTGTTATTAACTGTTTCTTTGAATATTTGAAAATCAAAAAAATATCCTCGTTAGAAATACAAGACCTTTCTTTAATTTCGAATTTTGAGGGTCAAGAAAATTTGATTTATTTTGAGAAAGACAATAAAGTTTCAACGCTGCGAATTACAGAGTTTAACTTGTCAGCAGAAATTAAATTTTAATACACTAATATGAGAATATTTTTTCTATTAATTTTTTTTACACAATTAAGTGTTTATTCACAAAATCCCACCATTAAAAGCTTTACTAAAGGTTTTCAGAAAAAAAAAGGTTTTATAGATTACTATTGGGATGACTATAGAGGAAGGCTTTACATTGAGGTAAAAGAGTTAGAGAAAGAACTTCTCTACGTAAATTACCTATCAGCAGGGGTCGGATCAAATGATATTGGTTTGGATAGAGGTCAAATTGGTGGTACCAGAATAATAAAGTTTGTAAAAAAGGGCCCTAAGGTTTTAATGGTACAGCCCAACTATAAATACAGAGCAGTGTCTTATAATAATGAGGAGATAAAATCTGTAGGTGATGCTTTTGCTAAATCTACAATCTGGGGCTTTAAGGTTGTTGCAAGTTCAAACCAAAGCATTTTAATTGATGCCACCGAGTTCATTTTAAGAGACTCTCATATGATTTCTGCAAGACTTGCTCAAAGGAATCAAGGTGATTTTAAAATTGATAATTCAAGTTCGTCTTTTGAAAGTTCTCTCTCAAAAAATTTTCCTCTAAATACAGAGTTGGAGTCCTTTTTAACTTTTAGAGGCAAAGCAAAAGGTTCATGGCTTCTTTCTGTATCACCTAATAGCGAATCTTTTTCAGTAAGGACAAGACACTCCTTTGTTAGCCTTCCTGACGACAGCTATAAGCCAAGAAAGTTTGATCCACGAGCAGGCTATGGTGCTATGACATTTTATGATTATGCTAGTCCAATTGAAGATGATTTGCATGTGAAATACATAAGAAGACACAGGTTGATAAAAAAATATCCAGAAAAGGAAATGAGTGAAGCAGTTGAACCTATTATTTATTATTTGGACAGAGGTGTTCCGGAGCCAATTAAATCAGCTCTACTTGATGGAGGTGCTTGGTGGAATGAAGCTTTTGAGGCTGCAGGCTTTAAGAATGCATTTCAAATTAAAGTTTTACCTGAGGGAGCTGATATGTTAGATGTTAGGTATAATGTAATTCAGTGGGTACACAGATCTACTCGAGGCTGGTCATATGGTTCTTCAGTTGTAGATCCAAGAACAGGAGAAATAATTAAGGGGCATGTATCGTTAGGATCTTTACGTGTTAGGCAAGACTATTTAATTGCCGAGGGCTTGTTACGCCCTTATGGAAAAGAAAACCTTTCGGATGATTTGATGAAAGAGATGGCAATTAAAAGGTTAAGACAATTATCTGCACATGAAATTGGACACACTCTTGGACTTTCTCATAACTTTATTTCTAGCGCAAGAGATAGAAAGTCTGTAATGGATTATCCTCATCCCTTAATTAAATTTTCAGAAAATAAAATTGATCTTTCCGAAGCTTATGATGATGGTATAGGAGATTGGGATAAATTAGCAATTAACTGGGGTTATCGTCAGTTTAGTGCTAATGAAAACTCGGGTTTAGAAAAAATTCTACAAGATGGATACGAAGATGATATATATTTTATTTCTGATCAAGATTCGAGGCCATTGGGCAGTTCTCATCCACGAGCTCACTTATGGGACAATTCATATAGTGCAGCAGATGAATTAAACAGAATGCTTGATATTAGAAGACATATTTTAGATAATTTTCAAGATAAGGCTATTAAATCTGGTGAGCCAATGTCAAGTATTGAGGAGGTATTGGTTCCTATGTATTTGTTACACAGGTATCAGATTGAGGCTGCCTCTAAAGTTTTAGGAGGTCTGGAATATAACTATGCTTTAAAGGGCGATGGTCAGTTAATAACGAAACTTATTTCAAAAGAAGAACAAAATAAAGCTTTAAAATCTTTACTAAATTCTATTCATCCTAAGAACTTATCGTTACCGGAAGAGCTTATAAATTTAATCCCTCCTAGGGCTTTTGGCTTTCCAAGAACAAGAGAAACATTTAATTCAAGAACCGGGTTGACTTTTGATTACTTAGCAGCGGCTGAGACTGCAACTAATTTAACTCTTAAGATGTTATTTAACACCGATAGGGCTTCTAGATTAGTTACCTTAGGAGCACGCGATAAAAAGTCACAGCCTGGTCTGAAAAATATTTTAAATCAAATCATAAATATGACAATTTTAAAAGAGATGTCAGATGAAAATGATTATGAGAGACTCTCTAATGTCGAAAAAGAAATATCAAAAATGATAAATTATAATGTTTTAAATCATTTGTTTATCCTTGCTAGCAGTAAAAAAACCCATGAGGAGGTAAATGCTATATCTCATTCTGTGCTTAGAAAAATTACATCAGAGTTAGAGAAATATAAATTTGAAAAAGATCAACATCACCACTATAACTACTTAACTCATAAAATTGCCAAGTTTTTTTCTGGAGATTATGAGTTAGATTTTCAGGAAGAATTGAAACCTCCTGACGGTTCTCCTATTGGTTCTGATGTCCACATGCATTTATCTTGTGAAAGTGAATTATAGTTTTTCTTCGTGAAGGGCTGTACCCGTTCCGTCTACTATTAATTTTTTGTTTTTATCAAAAATTTGAGTTTTAAATATCCCAAAGTGTTTTTCTTTGATAATTTTTACCAACTCAATATAGACACGGTATTCTTTATCTGGATACAAGGGTCTTTTAAAGCTAAGATTTTGACTAACATGGATAGCGCCATGACCAGGGAATTTTGTTCCCATTACCTTTCCAAATGAGGTAACTGAAAAAAGCCCGTGAACTATGGGTCTTTTGAATCTTGTTTTAGCTGCAAAATCTTTATCAACGTGGAGTGGGTTTTTATCTCCACTTAATTCAGCAAATTTGTTAACCATATCTTGAGTGATAATAAATTTTTCAGAATAATTATCACCTACTTTAAGTTTCATGATAGATTGTTATTTATATTTTGAAAGATTTTATTTGAAGAAGTAATTATACTTGGAAATATAGACGCAACTGTTGAAATTATCAAGACAATTAATGTAATTGATGTTAAATCAAATATATTAATTTTAACGGGGTAAGCATCAATTAGTGAATTTGGTAGATTAATTCTTACTAATCCTGTTTCCTGTTGAACATATGAAATTAATACGCCTAAACATATACCTACTGTAGTACCGATAATACCAATTAATGCTCCTTGTAGTAAAAATGCATTTCTTATTGTGGTTTTTTTTATACCCAAAGAATATAGTATAGAGATATCTTTTGTTTTTTCTACAGACATCATTATTAGAAGAAAAAAAATATTCAATGAGCTTAGCGCTAGAACCATTGAAAAAATAGCATAAACCACTAACTTTTCAGTTTCTAAAACTTTATATAAGCCCTCTCTTATTTCTTCAAAACTCATCACTAAATAATTATCACCTATTAATTTATTTATTTCTTCTTTTATAGCATTCAGATTGGCATTGTCATTTAATTTAATTTCGTACCCACTTATCATCATGTCTTTCTTTAAAATTTTTTGTGCATTCTTTAGTGAAGTAAAAATATAATTATTATCAAAATCGTTCTCAATAGCAAACACCCCCACAACATTTAAATTATTTTTCTCATATATATTTTGATTTAACATTTGAGGTGATATTTTAATAGAATCATTTAAAACATATGCTGAAATACTTTCAAAGTTAGATTTAGGGTTTATTCCTAATGAGTATTTGATACCCCTACCAATAACAGTATTTTTTGTTTTATTATCAAAAACATTAAAGCTTCCCTCTGTCAAATTATTTATTATTCTTTCTTGATTAATAAATGTTTTATCTACACCCTTAATGAAAGAAACAACCTCTTTGTCATTGCTTTGAAGTAAACTCTTTGTTTCTATATATGCTGTCACGACATCTACATTATTAGCAGATAAAATAATGTTGGAAATTTTGTTTTTGAAAAATTTTTTATCCTTACTTATTATTTTAATATCAGGATCAAAATCGCGATAAATTGATTTCAAGCTTTCTTCTAGACCATTAAAAACTGAAAGTATAATAACCATTGCTGCTGTTCCAATAGATAAGCTTGCAATTGAAAAAATTGAAAGAAAATTTATGAAAGTTTTATTTTTTTTTGAGAAAATATACTTGCTAGCAAGTTTTAAAGAAAGGAACATTATTTTTTTTTCGGTGGTGTATTAAGGTTTGATAATATTTTATCAATTCTGGATGCTTCATGTTCTGTGCTATCAATTATAAATTTTATTTCTGGGATCTTTCGAATTTTCTTTCCAATGGATCTCGATATAAAGTTTTTAATAACCTTCTTTCTTTCATACATAGCTTTTTCAACAAATTTGGATTTGGAGTTGTTAAGAACACTAATATATATTAATGCAATACTAAGATCAGGAGATAATTTTATACCCATTATCGTTATAAACTCATTTTTTAGAAATGATTTCCCCTCTCTTATTAAATATTCATTTATTGTTTGGTGAATAAGGCTTTCATGCCTTTCAATTCTGTGCCTTTTCATTCACTTAGATCTATTTTTTCAACTCGTAACTCATGTCTCCCCCCCTCAAATTTAGAATTAAAAAAAGCGTTTAAAATTTTCGTCTGATCTTCCTTAGATATAAACCTTGCTGGTATGCATATTATATTTGCATTGTTATGGGTAGCAGCTAATTCTGCTGTTTTCTCGTTCCAACATATTGCAGCTCTTATTCCCTTGTGTTTATTTGCTGTTATTGCAACACCATTTGCGCTTCCACATATTAGAACACCCTTATTTTTAGAGTTTTTTTGAACTTCTTTAGCAACAGCGTGCGCGTAATCTGGATAATCTACGGAGTCGCAATTGTTTGTTCCTAAGTCATTAAAATTTATCCCTTTAACACTTAAATATTCATTGAGAGACTTTTTATATTCAAAGCCCGCATGATCACAGCCAACTATTACTTTCATTTGTATTACTTTTTAACCTTGCTCGATATTAATATACTTATTTCATAAAGACCAACCAAAGGTATAGCCATAACAATTTGACTAAAAGGATCAGGAGGAGTTAGCATAGCTCCAAAAACAAGTATTACAACTATCGCGTGTTTTCTATAACTTCTTAAAATTTCTTTGTTAACTATTCCAGCCTTAGTTAAAAATAATATAATCATAGGAAGTTGAAACAAAAGACCTGAGGCAAGGACAAGAGTCGTAATTGTTCCAACATATGATATGATATCAAACTCATTTAGAATAGATGGATCAAGTTGGTAATTAGCTAAAAAGTTAATAGAGATAGGGGTTAAAATAAAGTATCCAAAAAATACGCCTATAAAGAATAATATTGAAACGTAGAAGGTTGCACCTCTTGCTGCTTTTCTCTCGTTAGGATAAAGACCAGGGGATATAAATCTCCAAAATTCCCAAAAAGCATAAGGAAATGCACATATTATCCCTATCACAAAGGAGGATGAAATATGCATCATAAACTGTCCAGCCATTTGTCTACTCTGAATTATAAATGGTAGTTCTTTTATACAAAAAGATGATACACCAATATTTTTTCCAAGATCACACAGAACCTTGTAAGTCCAAAAATCACTCTTTGATGGCCCCAGTAAAATAACTCCAAAAACAATATCTTTTGAAATGAATGCTATTATCGCAAATAACAAAATCGAGCCGATAGATCTTATTAGATGCCACCTCAATTCTTCGAGGTGGTCTAGAAAAGACATTTCTTTCTCTTTACTCATTTCTTATGAAGTGGAAACTTATTAGCCCATTCGTTGACTTCTTTTTGTATACTATTAAAGTCGTTTTCAGTTAATGTTTTATCTATAAAGTCAACAATTTTTATCATATCATCTTCTACCATTCCTCTTGATGTAACCGCAGCTGTTCCTATTCTCATTCCCGATGTTACGAAAGGGGATTGTGTATCAAATGGAACCATGTTTTTATTTATTGTTATATCGGCCTCACCAAGGTTTTCTTCGGCTTCTTTTCCAGTAATACCTTTGTTTCTTAAGTCTATTAACATAAGGTGGTTATCTGTTCCACCAGATATTATTTCATAATCTCTTTCTACAAATTCCTTAGCCATTGCTGTCGCATTTTTTTTGACTTGGATTACATATTCAAGATAGCTGTCAGATAATGCTTCTTTAAAAGCAACTGCCTTTGCTGCAATGATATGTTCAAGTGGTCCACCTTGAGTTCCTGGGAAAACTCCAGAATCTAGTAATGATGATACTTTTCTAGTTACACCTTTTGGTGTTTTAATTCCGAATGGATTTTCAAAGTCTTCACGCATCATAATTATCCCCCCCCTTGGCCCACGTAAAGTTTTATGAGTTGTTGATGTTACTACGTGGCAATAGTTCAAGGGATCATTAAGTAAACCTCTTGATATTAATCCAGAAGGATGTGCTATATCGGCTAATAATAAGGCTCCAATTTCATCAGTAATCTCTCTTATTTTTTTATAATCCCAGTCTCTACTATAAGAGGATGCTCCACATATTATCATTTGAGGTCTTTCCTTTTTTGCAGTTTTTTCCAAAGAACTATAATCTATTAAACCGTCTTCTTTTTTTACTCCATAAAAAAATGATTTATAAATTTTTCCTGAAAAATTAACAGTGGATCCATGCGTCAAATGTCCTCCGTGCGCAAGATCAAACCCTAATATTTTATCTCCAGGATTTAGTAAGGCTAACATTACTGCTGCATTTGCCTGAGCTCCTGAGTGAGGCTGAACGTTAACCCAAGACGCATCAAAAAGTTTTTTTAATCTTTCTCGACACAAATCTTCTATTTCATCAACCACAGCGCAGCCTCCATAATACCTTTTTCCTGGTAGTCCCTCTGCATATTTATTTGTAAGAATACTTCCAGATGCAGCCATAACCTCATCTGATGCATAATTTTCTGAAGCTATAAGTTCTATCCCTTCTGTTTGTCTCTTCTTTTCTAGGTCAATTAGATTAAATAATTTTTTATCTTCCATAATGCTGTAATTATTCTTTATTTTAGGAATATAATTGCTAAAGTTTTTAAAATATAAATTCTAACTCAAAAGTAATGAACATTGAAGAATTAAGAACTAAAATCGATAAAATTGACTCAGAAATTCTTAAACTTTTAAATGATAGAATGGATGTTGTTCATGAGATTGGTGTGATTAAGTCTGCCTCTAATGAGAGTGTTTACAGGCCAGAGCGAGAGAAAGAAATTATTAATAGGTTGGTCCAGTTGACTGAGGGAAGAATGAAATTATCATCAATAAAGCCAATTTTTCAGGAGATATTTGCTGCCGCAAGAAATATTGAGTTGCCAGAAAGAATTGCATTTTTGGGTCCTGAAGGCAGCTTCACCCACCAAGCTGCTGAAAGTAATTTTGGTTCAAGTGGAAAATATCTTTCTTTAAATTCCATTAGCTCAGTTTTTGATTCAGTACAAAAAAAACAATCCAAATACGGAATTATTCCTTTGGAAAACAATCAGGAAGGAATAGTGCAAGAGACGGTTGATTTATTGGGAAGCTCTCAACTCAAAATAATAGCTGAACTTCCCATGTCTATAAGTTTATCTTTTTCAACTAGAGCCAATGACGTAAAAAAAGTAAGAAAAATATATTCTAAAGACATAGCATTTAAGCAGTGTAAAGACTTTATAGAAAACTATTTTGATGAAAAGGTTGAGTTAATTCCAGTAAATAGCACGAGTGCAGCTGTCAAGTTTGCGGACTCCAATGCTGACTGTGCTTCTATATGCTCTCGATTTGCAGCAGTTCAGAGAAATGTTCCTATCTTATTTGATAATATAGAAGACTCAAAAAATAATCACACAAGATTTGTCGTCTTATCTTTATTGGAGAATAAGGTAAAATCAAAAAATGATAAGACATCTATTCTTGTTAACCTAACCGATGGACATGGTGTATTAGCTAAATTTCTTCAAGAGTTTCATGACGCAAAAATAAATCTAACAAAACTTGAAAGTAGGCCTGCAAAAAAAGGTGTTGATTTTAAGTATGTATTTTACATAGACTTTGAAGGTCATTATCTTGATTCTAATTTCCAAATTATTTATAAAAGATATAAAGACAATATCAAGCTTTTAGGAAGCTACCCTAGAATGATTTAATAACTTTTTGGCACCTCATATTTTCGCCATTTACCAAGTATATTTTTCATGTCATTCGGCATTTCACTATCAAAGAATACTTCCTTTTTTTTTGTGGGGTGAATGAATCCAAGGCTTTTGGCATGCAGCGCTTGCCTTTCAATAATTTTAAAACTGTTTTCAACAAAATTTTTATAGTTCGTAAATCGGTTTCCCTTGACAACAAGTTTTCCTCCGTATGCTCTATCACAGAAGATAGGATGTCCAATATGTTTCATGTGTGCTCTAATTTGATGGGTTCTTCCTGTCTCAAGCTCACATTCTAGTAATGATATGTAGTGTATTTTTTCTACTACTTTGTAATGTGTAATAGCTTTTTTCCCTATAGTATTATTAGCATACCCCTCAACAATTCTTCTGTCTTTTGGTGACCTCCCAAGATTAACATCAATTATTCCTTCTTCTTTTTTAGGGTTACCCCAGACAATAGCTTGGTATTTTCTTTTAATACTATGATTATAAAACTGTTCTGCTAAGGAGTTCATAGCGTTCTCATTTTTCGCAATCACGAGTAGACCTGATGTGTCTTTATCTATTCTATGAACAAGACCAGGCCTACCCTCATTCCCTTTCATTTCGGGTAGGTCTTTTAGGTAATATAAAAGTGCATTAACAAGGGTTCCTTCCCAATTTTCGTGTGCGGGATGGACCACCATTCCTGGTTTTTTGTTAACGATTAAAATGTCTTTGTCTTCATACACAATATTTAATTTAATGTTCTCTGGAAGAATTTTTTCATCTCTTTTTTCTTTGAATATTTCCACAATTACTTCGTCATTTGGCTTTACCTTATAACTCGGTTTAATCTTATTTCCGTTCACGCATACTCTACCTAATTTAATTCCATCTTGAATCTTACTTCTTGTTACGTTAGGCATTTTATCAAATAAAAATTTATCTATTCTTATAAGTTCTTGATTATTATCTACAGCCAAATGTATTGTCTCTTTCTTTTTAACCATGAATTTTTTTTGAGCTATCCCAGTATTTATTCATTTCATTAAGACTCATTTCTTTTAGATTTTTCTTATCTATGGCAATCCTCTCCTCCATATATTGAAACCTATTTATGAACTTGATATTTGTAGATTCAAGCGCTTCCTCTGGGTCAATATTTATAAACCTTGCCATATTTATAACAGAGAAAATTAAATCGCCTAACTCTTGTTTTATTTTTTTTTCATCATTGAATTTTAACTCTTCTTTTAATTCTTTAATCTCTTCATAAACCTTTTCAATCACCTCTTCTTTTTTATCCCAATCAAAACCTACACTTTTTACTTTTTCTTGAATTCTCATAGCTTTGACCATAGGTGGAATGGTTTTGGGAATATTTTTGAGCGTGCCTTTATTTTTTCTTTTTTTCTGTTTAATGCTCTCCCAGTTTTCTTTGACCTCTTCTGCAGTTTTTATTTTTTTTGTTCCATAGATATGTGGATGTCTTTCAATCAGTTTTTTTGAAATTTTTTTACATATAGATTCTAAATTAAAAATCTTCTTTTCACTTCCCATTTGAGCATAAAAAAGCACATGTAAAAGAAGATCACCAAGTTCCTCCTCAATATTCTTATTATTCCTGTTTGTTATAGCTTCTGAGAGTTCGTAGACTTCTTCAATTGTAAGTGTCCTTAGGCTTTTCATGGTTTGTTTTTTATCCCAGGGACACTTTTCTCTCAATTCTTTTACTATACTAATCAGTCTTTCTAATTCTTTTATTCCTTTTTTCATAACCGTTAAAGAAAAGGGGATTATTAATTAAAGATAATCAACCGTTTTAATAACTTTGTTGTATGACAGAAACAATAGTAGCAATTTTATTGGTAGCATTTTTTTTCTTAGCTCTTTCTCTGAGATTGGTATTAATTAAAGATGGCGAATTCAAAGGAACCTGCGCTTCTCAAAACCCATTTCTTGGCTCTGGTGAAAAAGAATGTAGCTACTGTGGTAAAACAGTTTCACCAGGATCTGATTGTAAAAAAGATTAATCATGCCACTGATTAAATCAATATCTGGAATAAGAGGAACCCTTGAAAATATTCCAGGCGAATCTTTGTCTGATTATGATATCAAACAATTTGCACTTGCTTATCTAGAGGAAATAATCTTATACGAATCATCAAAAACAATTTTAGTCGGAAGAGACGCAAGGAAGTCAGGTGAAAGAATTTCAAATATCATAATTGATGTGGTATTAAATGAAGGTTATAATGTTGTTGATCTTGGGCTTGTAACAACACCAACAATAGGAATTGCAGTAAAAAAACACAAAACGGCTGGTGCAATTATGATATCTGCAAGTCATAATGATGAAAAATGGAATGCTCTTAAACTCCTTAATAGTAATGGTGAGTTTTTACATCCAGGAGAGGTTCAAAAAGTTATTAAAGAGATGAAGCGCACACCATCTAACAAAGAAAAACCAGGAAACCTTTCCTCTTATGCTAATGCACTTGATGATCATATCAATTTAATTTTATCTCAAAATTTTATTAACAAAAATGATATTGCCTCAAGGTCAATTGCAGTTGCTGTTGACGGTATTAATTCTGTTGGTGGGGTTGCTATCCCCACGTTTTTGGAGAGTTTAGGTATTAAAAAGATTAAAAAAATAAACTGTAATCCAGATGGAAATTTTAATCATAACCCAGAACCAATCCCAGAAAATATTACTGATTTGTGTTCTGAAGTGAAAAGTGGAAAGTATCAGTTAGGTATTGTTGTAGATCCTGATGCTGACAGGTTGGTTCTTGTTGATGAAAGAGGTCAACCGTTTGGAGAAGAGTATACTCTGGTTGCTGCCGCAGAATACCTTTTATCAAAAAATCATGGCGCTTCAACTTGCTCAAATTTATCATCAACACTAGCTCTGAAAAATATAACGGAAAAATATGGTGGTACATATTTTTCATCAGCTGTAGGAGAAATAAATGTTGTGCAAATGATGAAAGAAAAAAAATGTATAATTGGAGGAGAGGGCAATGGAGGTGTTATTTATCCTATGACACATTATGGAAGAGATTCATTAATTGGCATCGCATTGATTATTTCTCTTTTGGTTGAAAAAAACATATCACTTTCGGAATTAAAAAAAGATTTACCTGATTACCATATATTCAAAACGAAGCTTAATTATAAGGGTGAAATATCCTCAATTATAAATGATGTAAAAAAATCATATGATGAAAGTTTAATAGATACTACTGATGGTGTTAAAATAAATTTTTCTAATTCATGGATTCATATCAGGAAATCAAATACTGAACCAGTTATAAGGATCATATCAGAGGCATCCTCTATGTTTGAGGCAGAAAAGATATGTAAAGAGATAATGTCTAAATTACGAATAGTATGAATGTATATTTTGATAATGCTGCAACCACTCCAATAGATAAAACGGTATTGGAAAAAATGCTACCATACCTTGAGAATGGTTTTGGAAACCCATCCTCAATTCATAAGAAAGGAAGAGAAATTAAGTCTGTAATTGAAAAATGTAGATCAAAGATAGCATCTCTTTTATCCTGTGAGCCAGGAGAAATATTCTTTACTTCTGGTGGCACCGAGGCTGATAACATGTTCATTTTAAATACCGCTATTGAAAAAAAGCTTGATACGATAATAACATCCAAGCTAGAACATCACGCTGTTTTGCATTGTTGTGAATATCTTGAGAGATCGTATAAAAAAAATATAAGGTTTGTTGAATCCGATGAACAAGGAGTTATTGATTTAGACCACCTTGAGAGTTTAATGAGAGCTACTCCAAATTCGTTGGTGACAATAATGCACGGTAATAATGAGATAGGCAATTTAAACGATATAAAAAAAATTTCGAGAATATGTGAGCAATATAAAACTATTTTTCATTCGGATACTGTCCAAACGGTAGGACATTATAATTTAAATTTAAATGATCTTAATATTCATGGTCTTGTAGGTTCAGCTCACAAGTTTCATGGTCCAAAAGGAGTAGGTTTTTTGTACCTCAATAATAAGCATAAAATATCCCCATTCATTCATGGTGGAGCTCAAGAAAGAAATATGAGAGGTGGTACAGAAAATGTTTATGGAATTGTGGGCTTGGCAGAGGCTTTAGAGTTATCAATTTCTAAAATGGCAGATCATTCAAAAAAGATTTCTAATCTTAAAAAACATATGATAGAAAAATTAATGCATGCCGTAGATGGGATAAAGTTTAATGGACAATCGTCAGATTTAAATAATAGTCTCTATACAGTTTTAAATGTATCTATTCCCAATATGAATGATCAACAAATGTTTTTATTTAACCTAGATATCAATAACATTGCCGCTTCTGCTGGTAGTGCTTGCACTAGTGGTTCAGAAGTTGGATCCCATGTTTTGGCTCAGATCAAGAAAAATGAAGGACACGTCTCAGCTAGATTCTCATTTAGCAAAATGAACACCAGAGAAGAGGTTGATTATACAGTTAATAAGGTTTGTGAAATATTAAATATCTAAAAAGGATGGGCCAACCAAATAAAAAACCCATAGATAGCATACCTGACAAATCTTGCTAAAGAATAGAACAAGTACTTATTTCTTTGAAAGCCAATTGCTCCTATAACAGCGCAAGTTGCTGAAAATGGTAATGGAGTAATAGCGGCAACAATAATAACAAGCCAACCATAAGAGTTTATTTTTTTTTCGTATTTACCGATAATATTTTTTCTCATAAATTCATAAACTATAGATTTGTGGAGGTATTTACCGAATAAATAAGCTACAAACCCTGCAGTGTAAGAAATTAAGGAAAAAGCTAAAACATAAAACAAATAAGATCCAAGTGGCCTTGAAGTTATTGCCCATATCATAAATAGCTCAGGAGGAATTATGCCAAGTACTACTTCTGACATGAAGAAGAGAATTAAAACAAATGTTGTAGGAAAATCAAATAAAATCTGATCTTTTAAACTTGACAAATCCAGATAACTAAAGGTTATTTTATAGAATATAATTGCAATTACAAAAAATAGAATTCCTCTTAAAAAATTTTTTAGAAAAAAGTATAACCTTACTCGATTTCTTTTTAGCATTTTAATTGGCTGTAAATTAGTCTCAAAATATAAACTAATTATGTATATTTTTGTTTCATTATGAATAAAATGTCGTTAAAAGCAGATTCTATTTTAAAGTCCTATGGTTCAAAAGTAGTGGTTAACAACGTATCTATCACTGTTGATCAGGGAGAAATTGTCGGTCTTTTAGGTCCCAACGGAGCGGGAAAAACAACAACATTTTATTCAATAGTAGGTTTAATTAAACCTGATGCTGGGTCAGTATATCTGGATGAAAAGAATATAACAAGATTACCCATGTATCAAAGAGCTAGAAGAGGTATTGGATATTTAGCTCAAGAAGCTTCTGTTTTTAGAAATTTGAGTGTGAGAGATAATATTTTAGCTGTACTAGAACATCAAGGAATTTCTAAACAAAAACAATATGAAAAAGCAGAGTCCTTAATGATTGAATTTGGTTTAAATAATATTGAAAATAGCATGGGAAAAGTACTATCTGGTGGAGAGCGCCGTAGAACAGAAATTGCTAGAGCTCTTGCAACTGATCCAAAATTCATTTTATTAGACGAGCCTTTTGCAGGTGTAGACCCCATAGCAGTCGAGGAGATACAAAGTATTGTAAACTCTTTAAAGAAAAAAGATATCGGGATATTGATCACAGATCATAATGTAGATGAGACCTTATCAATTACCGATAGATCTTATCTTATGTTTGAAGGGAAGCTTCTAAAATCGGGTACTTCTGAAGAACTTGCCTCTGACGAAAAGGTAAGAAAATTATATTTAGGACAAAAGTTTGAGTTAAAGAGAAAAATTTAGAATGGGAGTTTTTTCTAAGTTAACTTCTATCTATCTATCAAATAGAATAAGATCAATTAACTATAGTAAGGAGGAAGCCAGTAAAGGCCAAACTATTTTATTAAAAGAACTTTTAAATGTTGGAAAAAATAGTAATTACGGTATAAAATATAATTTTCATAAAGTTAAAGATTATAAAACATTTAAAGATTTAGCCCCAGTAGTTGAATATGAAGATTTAATTAGTGATATAAGTAAAACATTAAAAGGAGAGAAAAAAGTTCTTTGGCCAGAACACTTTAAGTGGTTTGCAAAATCATCAGGCACTACAAACGATAAAAGCAAATTTATTCCAGTAAGTATTGATTCACTTACAATGAATCATTATAAAGCGGGTCAAGATTTATTATCTCAATACATAAATAATAATAAAAGTTCTAAAATTTTTGATGGCTATGCTCTTGCTTTGGGGGGGAGTCAGCAGATAACACCTTACTCATCAAATTCAGATATATACATTGGTGATATATCAGCTGTTTTATTAAAAAATTTACCTATTTGGGCTAGAATTTACAGAACACCTTCAATAGATATTGCTTTAAATCCTGATTGGGAAAAGAAAATCGAAACCATGGCAATGGTAACATCTAAGCAAAACATAACAAGTATTTCAGGTGTTCCAACTTGGACCATTGTTTTAATTAAAAAAGTATTAGAACTCACGAGGAGCAAAAATATTCTAGATGTCTGGCCAAATTTAGAGTTATTTATACACGGCGGAGTTTCTTTTAATCCATACAGGAAGTTGTTTAAGGAGCTTATACCAAAAGAAGGTATGAATTATCTTGAGACTTATAATGCTTCAGAAGGCTTTTTTGCTTTTCAGGACACTTCTGATTCTAACGCAATGCTGTTAATGACTAATCATGGAATCTTTTACGAGTTTGAAGATTTAAAGTCTGGGGAGATATTGAACTTGGAAAATATCAAGGTTGATAAACAATATGCACTTATAATATCAACATATTCTGGATTATGGAGATATAAACTTGGAGACACAATCTTATTTACCTCTACAAACCCATACAGAGTCGTAGTCACAGGAAGGACAAAACAATTCATTAACGCTTTTGGTGAAGAGGTTATAGTTCAAAATTCTGATAAAGCTATTTCTAATGCATGTGAAAAAACAAACTCATTATTTTATAACTATACCGCAGCTCCATTGTATATCTCGTCAGATAAAAAGGGATCCCATGAGTGGATTATTGAGTTTATAAAAGAACCTAAGGACAGAAAAGTTTTTGCAAGAGTTCTAGATAAAGAATTAATGAAATTAAATTCAGATTATGAGGCAAAAAGATATAAAAATATTGCAATTGGTCCGCCCAAAATCAACTTTGTTAAAAATGGATTTTTTGATTACTGGCTAAAGTCAAAAAAGAAACTTGGTGGTCAACATAAAGTTCCTAGACTAAGTAACGAAAGGAATTATATTGAAGAAATGAAAAAATATATTTCTATGTTTTTATAAAATCAAATGTTGAAAGTATGACTGGCTCATTATCTATTACGGCCACGTTATGTTCAAAATGTGCAGAAGGCTTTCTATCCTTTGTTATTACAGTCCATCCGTCTTTAGCTTGTTCTACTTCTTTTGAACCTAAATTTATCATGGGTTCAATAGCAACAACTAATCCATTTTTTATTTTTGGTCCAGTATTTTTAATGCCAAAGTTCGGTATGTCTGGTTCTTCGTGTAATTCTCTTCCTAAACCGTGACCCACAAGCTCTCTCACAACACCATAACCAAAACTCTCTGTGAAAGTTTGAATTTCATTACTTACGTCTCCTATTTGATTTCCTACCCTGAGTTTATTGATACCCCTGTAGAGTGAATCTTTCGTTACATCAAGTAATTGCCTTAGGTCTTTGCTTATCTCTCCAACTGAGAACGTGTATGCATGATCACCAAAGAAGTCGTTCATTAAAACTCCGCAGTCTATAGATATTATATCTCCGTCTTTTAACGGTTTTTTATTAGGTATTCCGTGCACAACCTCTTCATTAAGTGAGATACAAAGAGTATTTGGGAAATCATACATACCTAAAAAGCCAGGTTTCCCTTTATTGTCTCGAATGAAGGTTTCTGCTATTCTGTCTAGTTCTAACGGTACTGCTCCAGGTTTGATATGGTTGCTTAATTCTCCTAAAGTTTTAGATACCAATCTAGAACTTTGCCTTATTAACCCTATCTCTTCCTCTGTTTTGTAATGGATCATCTGATTATCCAATCATCTTATTAGGATCAACCCATTTATCGAAATCATTCTCTTTAACTAACTTTAATTCTATAGCAGCTTCTTTAAGATTAATTCCATCTTTGTGAGCTTTTTTGGCAATTTTAGCAGCATTATCATATCCAATGTGAGTATTTAATGCTGTCACTAACATTAATGATTTCTCTAGCTGATCTTTAATAGCCTTCTTATTTGGTTTAATTCCAATAACACAATTATTAGTAAATGAAGAGCAAGCATCACCAAGTAACCTTGCTGAGTTTAATGTGTTATGTGCAATCATTGGCTTAAATACATTTAACTCAAAATGACCACTCATTCCTCCAACACTTACAGCCACATCGTTACCAATTACTTGTGAACAAACCATTGTTACCGCTTCACACTGAGTTGGATTGACTTTACCAGGCATAATTGATGACCCAGGCTCGTTTGCTGGTAGGCTAATTTCACCAATCCCACTTCTAGGCCCCGAGGATAACATTCTTATATCGTTAGCTATTTTCATTAATGAGACGGCTGTATTTTTAAGAGAGCTTGATGCTCTAACTACAGCATCATTTGCTGCTAATGCCTCAAATTTATTTTTGGCCGTAACAAATTTATACCCAGTAATTTCAGATATTTTTTTTGCAACTATTTTATCATATCCTTTAGGGGTGTTTAGTCCAGTTCCTACTGCGGTACCGCCAAGTGCTAATTCAGAAAGATGAGGTAATGACTCTTTTACTCCCTTTATACAGTTTTTTAGTTGGGTTACATACCCACTAAATTCCATTCCTAATGTTAGTGGAGTAGCATCCATAAAGTGAGTTCTTCCTATTTTTACAATCTTTTTAAATTCTTTGGCTTTATTATCAAGTTCATTGGCTAATTTTTCTAGGCAAGGAATAGTATAACTTGTGAGTATGTGATAGGTTGCCATGCTCATTGCAGTTGGGAAGGTATCATTTGATGATTGAGATTTATTCACGTCATCGTTTGGATGAATTTTCTTCGACTTATCTGTCAATTTGCCACCCATCTTTACATGACATCTGTTTGCAATCACTTCATTAACATTCATATTTGACTGCGTTCCAGAGCCGGTCTGCCAGACGGATAAAGGAAAGTGATCAATAAGCTTACCATCTAATATTTCTCCGCAAACTGAAGTTATAATTTTCATTTTTTCTTTAGTTAAAACCCCAAGCTCATGATTTGTATCTGCAGCTGCCATTTTGAGAACAGCAAAGGCTTCAATAACTTCCCATGGCATTTTCTCAAAGCCAATATCAAAATTTTCTAAAGATCTCTGAGTTTGTGCTCCCCAAAATTTATTAGAATCAACCTTTATTTCACCAATCGAATCTCTTTCAGTTCTTTTTGTCATACTGCAAAATTAATGATAAAAACTTTCCTTTGTCTTAATATTCTTTATTAAGTGTTAGTTTGTTTTTAATACAGAATTTATTTACTTGCAGTTTAGAATTAATCTAAATAAGAAAAAATGAAAAAAATATTATTCTTTTTATCAATTACAGTATTTTCTTGTTCAACGAATAAGGAGTCGAGCAATGAGGTTAACCTATATAGTCAAAGGCATTATTTAGTTGATGAATTACAATACAAAAACTTTACACAAAAAACAGGTATAAAAGTTAATGTAGTAAAAGCAAATGCAGATGAATTGATAGAGAGATTGAAAAATGAAGGTGAGAATTCTCCTGCAGATTTATTTGTAACTGTAGATGCTGGAAAATTATATAATGCTAGACAATCTGGTGTGCTTCAGCAAATCCCTAGTAATGCTATCAATGAAAATATTAGAAGAGATATACTAGACAATGAAAACTATTGGGCTCCAATAACATATAGATCTAGAATAGTTGTCTACAGTAATGAGAGAGTGCAAAAATCTGAGTTATCTACATATGAGGATTTAGCAAATCCAAAATGGAAAAAAAGATTACTGGTTAGATCTTCATCAAATGCTTACAATCAAGCCCTCATGTCATCAATTGTTGCAAACTTAGGTACTGAAGCTACAGAAAACTGGTCATTTGGAGTAGTAGCTAATTTTGCTAGAGATCCAAAAGGTAGTGATAGAGATCAGGTCAAAGCGATTGCCGCGGGACAAGGTGATTTAGCAATTGTAAATTCTTATTATATTGGTTTGTTATTAGCCTCAGAGAAGGAAGAAGAAATTAATGCGGGTAAATCAGTGTCTGTATTTTTCCCAAATCAAGGACCTGGTGACAGAGGAAGTCATATAAATATATCTGCTTTAGGTTTAACCAAAAACTCTCCAAATCGAGAAAATGCTATTAAATTAATTGAGTATCTTACAAGCGAGGAAGCTCAGGAGGTATACGTTAATAATAGCTACGAGTACCCTGCCAAC
>MDTB01026451.1_pt1 | contig 44005 bp, 44 predicted proteins | sample 811161 | NCBI WGS metagenome assembly MDTB01 (sample SAMN05326650, study PRJNA326480) | marine metagenome | isolation source: seawater | place: Mediterranean Sea | collected 2009 | reverse complement strand
TGACGAGCGCGCACGCATCGTCGCGGCACACGAACCGTTTGAATTAAACCCGTTCGGTGACCCAAGCGACGTTGATAAAAGCGGCGCACGCAGCGGGCGCAATTTCGCCGATATCCGCGCCAAGCCAGATGCAGACATATTCGGCGCACTTGCCACTCATATCAAAGAAATACGCGCAGATGTTAACGGCCCGATTTTAATTGCTGGTTACTCTAAAGGCGCGCGAGAGCGTATCCACACGATGATGGAAGCTGCCAATTTCACCAATATGGTGAAATGCGATGATATAAAAGCCGTTAAAAAACTCGCCCAAGGTGCGATTGGTCTTATTATCTTGCCGCTTGAACATGGATTTGTTGCGCCTGACCTTGCCATTTGTACGGAGCGCGATATTTTAGGCGATCGCCTGACTCGTAAATCCTCGGCACGCAAGCGTAAGGCTGATAATTTCATTACGGAGATTTCATCACTAAATGTCGGTGATTTGGTTGTTCATGTCGATCATGGCATCGGGCGCTTTGTTAGCCTTGAAACGCTTGATATTGGTGGGGCGAAGCATGATTGCCTCAAACTTATTTATGCCAATGACGACAAATTATTCCTGCCCGTTGAAAACATCGAATTGCTTTCGCGCTTCGGCAGCGAAGAAGGCGCAGTGCAGCTTGATAAACTAGGCGGCGCAGGCTGGCAAGCGCGTAAAGCAAAAGCTAAACGCAACCTCATGGAAATTGCCGACCACTTGCTAAAAACAGCCGCGGCGCGCGAGCTGAAAAAAGCAGATAAGCTAGAGGTCAGCGCCGAAGTTTACAACGAATTTGCTGCCACCTTCCCCTATCACGAAACCGATGATCAGCTTAGCGCGATCAACAGTGTTGTCGAAGACCTCGCGATGGAGCGTCCAATGGATCGTCTAATTTGCGGCGATGTTGGTTTTGGCAAAACGGAAATTGCGCTGCGCGCGGCCTATGTCGCGGCGATGAGCGGTGTACAGGTTGCCATTGTTGCGCCGACAACATTATTGGTGCGCCAGCATTACCAAAACTTCATGAAACGTTTTCATGGCACGAATATTCGCATTGACCAATTATCACGTCTTGTGACCGGCAAGCGCGCAAAAGCCATTAAAGAAAACATTGCCGATGGCAGCGTTAACATTGTGATTGGCACACATGCGCTCTTCGCCAAGTCGATAAAGTTTAATAACCTAGGCCTATTAGTGGTTGATGAAGAACAGCGTTTCGGCGTAAAGCAAAAAGAACGCCTCAAAGAAATTAAGGATAATGTGCATGTCCTGACCCTTACGGCAACGCCAATACCGCGCACATTGCAAATGTCACTCACTGGCGTAAAACAGATGAGCATTATTGCCACACCGCCTGTTGATCGCCTTGCAACGCGCAGCTTTGTGCTGCCAACCGACCCGATGGTGATACGCGAAGCGCTACTGCGTGAACATTATCGCGGCGGGCAGAGTTTTTATGTTGTTCCGCGCTTAAAACATCTGCAAGAGATTGAAGACATGCTGCGCGATCTTGTCCCTGAAATTCGCGTTATCAGCGCCCATGGGCAAATGCCACCGACAGATTTAGAAGACCGCATGACAGCCTTTTATGAAGGGCAATATGACTTGCTGCTGGCGACAAATATTATTGAAAGCGGCATTGATATCCCCCGCGCCAACACCATGATAATCCACCATGCGGAGATGTTCGGCCTCTCTCAGCTTTACCAAATTCGCGGGCGGATTGGTCGTTCAAAATTACGTGCATATTGTTATCTGACCTACCCTGTCGGACAAAAACTGACCGACCATGCGCAAAAGCGTTTAGAAGTTCTCGAAACATTAGACAGCCTTGGCGCAGGGTTTCAGCTTGCTAGCCATGATTTGGATATTCGCGGTGCGGGTAATTTACTCGGCGATCAGCAATCAGGTCATATTCGTGAAATTGGCGTTGAACTATACCAACAAATGCTTGAAGAAGCCGTTGCCGCAGCGCGCGCAGGAGTTGATATAAATGACATTGACCAAGCAGATGATGCCAAATGGGTGCCAAATATTAATATGGGCGCAGCTGTTCTTATCCCTGAAGACTATGTTGCGGATTTAGGTCTGCGCATGAGCCTATATCGCCGCCTTGCCGATATTGAATCTGATGATGACATTGAAAACTTCGCCGCTGAGCTGATTGACCGCTTTGGTGACCTGCCCAGTGAAGTTGATAATTTACTGGATACTGTGCGCCTTAAATTAATGTGTAAAGCCGCCAATATTGACCGCGTTGATGCCGGGCCAAAAGGCGCAATCATTGGTTTCCACAATGATATGCCGCCTAGCGTTGATAAATTATTTGCATGGCTACAACAGCGCAAAGGCGCGGTGAAGCTGCGCCCTGATCAGAAAATCAGCGCCGTCAAAAACTGGCCGAATGTTGATAAACGTATTCAAGGCCTGCGTGTATTGCTCAAAGAGATACTTTCCGCCCTACAATAGGGATTAATATCAACTAGGGGTGTTCAATGCTTATGCAGCATGTTAAGGTCATGATGTAAGACTGAAATTTAAAAAAGCTAAGGAATTATTATGCCTACACACGCAAAAATCGCTGGTGATCTGTTAAGAGAAGCCGCAAACTTCTTCAAAAGCGTTGCAGAACAAAACCCTGCTATCGCACCACAAATGACAGAAAACGCTGAAATATACATGCAAGCTGCAGATCTTATCGAAAACGATCCTACAGGCGAAATTGCTGATCAGCCGGTACAGGAACAGTAGGCCTTTAAGCTTACAACAGATAAAAAATTAAAAATTAAGGCGCAATAATTTGCGCCTTTTTTCTTATCCTCTTGATTAAAAAAAAATTTAGGTTGCGTCTTCCGCTGGCGTATCATCGATCCATACGGCATTAGCATCTTCTTCTTCCTGACGCTTTGTTTCAATCAGCTTGCCCATTAAATCTTCCGCGGCAATCACCATTTCACTAAATATTGGCTTTTCTGGGCGGTAACGTACATCATAATTTTGTTCCAAAGCATTAATCTGCGCATTAAGCTTCGCAAGGCGCGTGCGCGCGGATTCTGCTTCTTTCGCTTCGGGGTCAGAACGTAGCAACTCTTCTTGGCGCAGCTTTTCATTCGCCAAACCAATAGAAAAGCTCAACTGGATCCCTTCAAGGAATGCCGCGCATGAGCCAATAAGCTGCGGCAAGAAAATCGTCTGCCCATCTTTACCTTTCTTTGCTACGCGGTAATTAAATGTTGTGGTTTTCCCTGCGCCGCGCAAGACAACGCCGCAGCGCCCATCATCATCTTTTAGGTTTACGACCAAGGCGACGTTCCCATCATGTTTAATGGTGATTTTCTTGCCGTATTGTTCAAATATTTTTTCTGCATAGGTAATCGCCGCATCATAATTATCAGAATGCTTATGGTCACATTGTTCCAGTACATCAAAGAACATGTGATGTTCACCATATTCATATACAATTTTACCCTTGGAATAAATAACCAGCCACATATCAGGATGGTATTTCGCATCATGATCTTCAATCAGGCGCATCCACGCTTCGTTCCAATCAAAAGCATCACCATCACGCACTAATAATGGCCCTTTATCCAAAAAGGCATGTACAATGCGCGCCGCCATGCGAATACAGCTATGCATATATTGACCGCGTATAACAAAGCGTTCACCAATATCACCCGCATTATCAAGTAACGGCACAACAAGCCGGTTACTCATTGCCGTAAGAGGTTCGCCTTTTAGGTTATCCTCACGACCTTCGTAAATATCAAATTTTTCTCTTAATAATGATCCGCTAAAATCCACGAATTAAAGCCCCTTGAGCGTTAGAAGTAGTATTACGCGTAAAAGCGTCTTTATGATAATAACACAGAATATCCGCTATGTGGATAGCGATACGCATGTTATTTATGATGTTATTTGCTGGCCCCGCTAACAATTTTTAACATTTGAGAGCCATAGGCTTCACGCACTTTACTGTGAATGCTCGGCCAGCTCTCACTGCCTTCCTCGCTTACATGCAGATCATTAACTGATGGTGCATATTCATAGGGCGTTTCAGCATCCCACAGCATCGCGCCGCGTAATTGTATTTTGTATTTTTCGGGATTCTTTAAGCCATAGCGCAATATCGGGCGTCCAATAGATGCCGCAATCGCGTTATAGGCAGATAGGTCCTTATAAGTTTCGTGGGCGGCGGCATTTTTGCTTTTTACGCGCCCTGCGCTTCTCTCTAACTCTACATTATCATCACTCGCAGACACATCATCACGCGGAATAACTGTAAAACGCGCTTGGTCAACTGATGATCGCAGTCGTGAAGCCAAATATAAAAACAAGGCTTTATCCTGCTGCCCCGCATCAAAATAATGCTGCGCCGCCCATATCATCGCTAGCGGTGATGCCTTTGATAAATCACGGTCTAAAATCTGTAGCGCATTTTGAGTGGCGGGGTTTTCAAGCCCGTAAGTCAGTTCTTTGAGCCAAGGCCATTGTGAGAGACTAGAGAGCGCAGGAAAGTGCTCCCCCTCGGCAAGTACAACGCCACTTGATTTATAGACAAACTCTTTTGGTGTCTCAGGCTCAGCGTCAGCCGGCGTGACATTAGGCGCGGCAATCACGTCCTGCGCATCAGGCAAATATGCAGTCTTGTTTGCGCCGCTTGTATCACTTGTTTCTTCAGCGTTTTCAGCATCACCATCCATTTTTTTAGACATTTTTTTGGGATCGACAACATAATGGTTCATGCCGCTTGGTTCCGCGCTCTTATCAAGGCGCATATGCTGCATTTTTGTTGGCTTATTATAATCGCTGACAAAGTCCTGCAATGGCTGCGCGGCGCTTGGCTGCGCGATTATCACAGTCACCGCCATACTAAAGCAGCACATGGAGCGTGAAAAAGCAGTGTTGAAAATTAATCGTGTCATGGCGAAACCTTCTTTTGTTTACGCGTCCCGATAAACCGTATAAAGCGCAAGTTCCTGCATCAACGTTTTAAGCGCACTATCTGGGCAGGTTTCTAAATCTTGCACCGCTTTATTGGCAAAGTCTTTGGCGATAGCGAGGCCAGAATTTAGCGAATCATGGGCGTTTAAAATATCTAATGCGCGCGCAAGATCGCCCTCTTCTTGCTTGAGACTCTGCATGGTTTTCTTCCAAAAGGCTTTTTCTTCGCTGCTCGCATTTTGCAGCGCTAAAATCACCGGCGCGGTCAGCTTTCCTTCACGGAAGTCATCGCCAATCGCTTTACCAAGTTTGGCGCGATCCGCATTATAATCAAGCACATCATCCGCGATTTGGAATGCCATACCAAGGTGATAACCATAGCGGCGCAGCGCATCAATTTCTGATTCCTTTTGCCCCGTAATTACAGGGCCAATTTCACAGGCAGCCTCAAACAATGCTGCGGTTTTCGCGGCGATCACTTTGAAATACGCATCCATTGTAAGGTCAATATTACCCTGCGCAGAAAGTTGAAGCACCTCGCCCTCCGCGATAACAGCAGATGCTGTGGACAAAATGCGCAACACATCTAACGACCCGTCACCAACCATTTGCTGGAAAGCACGGGAGAATAAAAAGTCGCCGACCAACACGCTGGCCTGATTACCAAAGACCAAATTCGCGGGCGCTTTACCGCGGCGCTCTTCTGAGCCATCGACCACATCATCATGTAGTAAGGTCGCGGTGTGAATAAACTCAACAGCCGCTGCCAATGGGTATGGGCGCTGCGTTTCGCTGTCAAACAAACGGGTCGCTGCCAAAGTCAATAAAGGGCGTATACGTTTACCGCCTGCGGATATTAAGTAACCGGCAAGCTTAGGAATAAGCGGCACCTCAGATTGCATCCGCGCGATAATCTCGCTATCAACCTGCGCCATATCAGCGGCTAACAAAGCAGACAGACGCTGCGCTGGCGACTCACCGTTGCTGAGGGTCGTCACTTCGAAATCATTTTTTTCTTGCACTTGGCTTGCTCTATCACTCATAACAATGTCATGATTAAACGAGTTTGAGCATCGCAGCAAGAGAGAACATGCCAGAAATCTATGTATTAGACAAAAAATTGCGCCTTTTACAGCCAGAGCAAGGGTTTCGTACATCGCTTGATACCATCATGCTCGCTGCGGCCTGCCCTGCGAAAAATGGCGACCATTTGCTCGATGCAGGATGCGGCGTGGGCGCTGCGGGTTTTTGTGTTGCACAGCGTTTAGACACGCTAAAATTAACCGGCGTTGATGTGGACGCTGAGTTTATTGAAATGGCGAGAAAAAATGCCGAAATCAACAATTTCTCAGAAGGTCGCGCGGCTTTTCACTGCGCTGATATCGACCAGTTTCGCCGCCAAGACACGCCAATCTTTGATCACATCATTTCAAACCCACCCTATTTAAACGCAGGGGAATATCTTAACTCCCCGCATGAGAAAAAAGCGATTGCCATTGGGCATGAAGGATCAGGCTTTACTTTGGAAGGCTGGATACGCGCTTTGCACCGCCTCGTGAAGCCCAAGGGTGGCGTCACGATTATTCACCGCGCAGATTATACAGACCAAATCATCAAGGCATTTGGACATCGCTTTGGCGCGGTTGAGATCATCCCTCTTTGGCCTAAACAAGGCCGGCAAGCCAAGCGCGTGATTATTCGCGCATTAAAAGACCGCAAGGACCCGTGCAAGATTTTATCAGGGGTGCTGCTGCATAAAGATGATGATACATATAGTGATATTGCAGAAGATATTCTGCGTGGGCGCGCGATTATTGCTTAAGGCTGCTGTTTTGGCGTAGCGGCGCTTTTTTCATTTTGAGCTTTTGCGGCTTTTAATGTGTTTTGCATTAACATCGCAATTGTCATCGGGCCAACGCCGCCAGGTACAGGGGTAATATATCCCGCTTTTGCCGCAACGGCATTAAAATCAACATCGCCGACAAGCTTACCATCAGCGCCGCGATTAATGCCGACATCAATCACGAAAGCGCCATCTTTAACCCAGTCAGCCTTGACCATCTGTGCACGCCCAACCGCCGCGATAACAATATCCGCCTGCTGACACAACGCCTTCAAGCCCACCGTTTTCGAATGGCACTGCATTACTGTGCAGTCGTTCTGCAGCAGCATCTGCGCCATAGGCTTACCAAATAACTCTGAGCGTCCAATAACAATAGCAAGCTTCCCTGCCAATGATGAAAATTCTTGTTTAAGGAGAATTTCACAGCCACTTGGCGTGCATGGGCGCAAGCCCTCAGCGCCGGCAACTAAACGCCCCATATTTTGATAAGTCAGCCCATCAACATCTTTGGCGGGGCTGATTTGTTCGATTAATGCCGCGCTATCCATGCCCTCAGGCAATGGAAGCTGCAACAAGATGCCATTAACCTTCGGGTCATTATTAAGCTTCGTAATGACAGCTTCAAGATCCGCAAGGCTGCTATTTGCTGGCAGGACATGTTCCACGCTATCGATCCCCACATTTGCACAGGCGCGCACTTTATTGCGGACATAGACTTCGGATGCAGGATTATCGCCGACAAGCACCACCGCCAAAGCAGGTGTGTAAGACAGCGCAGCAATCTCCGTTTTGAGTTGCGCGCTTAAATCCTGTGCTATTTTTTTGCCGTCGATAATTTTACTCATAAGATAGTCTTACTCAATTTTCTTATAAAAAAGCAAAGTTTTTATATGAATAAGCCAATAAAGAAAACATTGATAAGGTAGCCGATAAGCTGCAAACCAATAATCACAACGATTGGCGTAATATCTATGCCACCTATTGGCGGTACATATTTACGCACGCGATCCATTACCGGTGATGTTGCGCGGTTCAAAAGGCCGATAAGGTTTTGCGCTTGTGGGGAGCGTGCTTTGATTACTTCAAAAGCAATCAACCAGTGAATAATGATTTCAACAATGATAATAGTGATGTAAATCCCTATTGCTGTATTCACAATGTAAGATAATCCGTGAAGTAAAAACATGGGTGTGCTCCTGATGCTTAATTTAAGCGAAAATATAAATTTATGTTCGTTGACTAGATTTTATTAAAGATATTACTTTAAGATGAAAAGAGTTTTTTTTATTCATCAGCAATTTCAGCATTTTAAGGCAAAGCAGTTACAATGACAATCAAAACTATAATCCAACGCATAGTTCTTAAACAAAACCTGCTGTTTTTTGCTTTGTGTCTGGCGTTCGTTCTACCGACTGCGCCTAGCTTGGCGCAAAATCACAGTGATTGGTGCTACCCGCGTTCAGCCGCACGCATTGATATTGTTCCCAGCACAGATGATATAACTTTTGATTTCAGCAAATCAGAAAAAGAGCTTAATAATTTTAAAATTGATACCGTGAACCCGTACGGCAAAGAGGTCATTGTGGATGTGGGCGGCCTGATGGCGGGCGGCATTCAATTAAACCACCGCGCAAATATTGGTTACGTCACCAACCCGAATTATGATTTAAGCTGCCTGTGGTATGACAGCTTACAAATTGACATTGGCATCAAGCCGACAATTTACATCGCGCGTGAATATAATAAAGGCACATGTATGCATAATGCCATCATGGAGCATGAAATGAAGCATATCCAAGTCGACATTGACATCGTCAACAAATATGCGAATAAAATAGGCTATGAGATTAACAAAAAACTGACAGCTGAGTATATTTATGGGCCCGCCCCCGCCGCGCAAACCGCGCAAATTCAGCAGCAAATGATGAGCAGCATCACCGACATTATCATGCGTTATGTCGAAGAATTAAAAGAAGCGCGCCGCGCCGCCCAGCAAAAAGTTGACAGCCGCCAAGAATATGACAGAGTCAGCGCCCTGTGCAAAAAGGGCGTAAAAAAGCTTAAAAGCCGTTATCACTAGTCACCGTAGAATTATTTTCACTTGCTATTCCATAAGGTTTTACTTGAAATTTTCGTAAAAAATGCGCATATCTAAGCATTAAATAATTCAAACTTTTAAGTCACGTTGGAAAAAAGGTAATAAAATGGCTGAAGCTGCACAAAATAAAACAGATAATAATACAGTAAATAACGAGATTGTTGGCAACCCAAAGGCAGCTAAGGAAGCTAATCGCGATGCACTTATAAAGGCAGGCATCGACCCGTATTTACACGAGTACCGCCCAACGCATTTAGCGGCTGATCTCCAAGCCAAATATGAAGACTTAGCGGATGGAAGTGAAACAGAAGACGAAGTTTGCGTTGCAGGGCGTATCATGGCGCTGCGTAATAATGGTATGTTTATTGACCTGCAAGATAATAGCGGCAAAATCCAAATATTCTCTCATAAAGGCAATGCGAATTTAGACCCAGAAACACTGGAACGTCTGAAACTATTCGACCTTGGTGATATTATTGGCGTTAAAGGCACAATGCGCCGCACCCCACGCGGAGAGCTTTCTATCCGCAGTTTTGACATCACAATGCTGACGAAATCTCTGCAGCCTTTGCCAGATAAACATAAAGGCCTGAATGACGTCGAAATGCGTTACCGCCAGCGTTACGTTGATTTAATCGCGAACCCCGAAGCGCGCGATGTTTTGCGTATGCGTTCAAAAATCGTGAGCGAAATTCGCCGCTACTTAAGTGAAACATGGGGCGGCATGGAAGTAGAAACGCCTTTGCTAAACCCGATCATGGGCGGCGCGTCAGCAAAACCGTTCATTACCCACCACAATGCATTAGACACAGATTTCTTTCTGCGCGTTGCGCCAGAGCTTTACTTGAAGCGCCTGATTGTTGGCGGGCTGAATGATTGCGTTTTTGAAATTGGCCGTAACTTCCGTAATGAAGGGCTTTCAACAAGACACAACCCTGAATTTACCGCCGTTGAGCTTTACAAAGCTTACACCGATTACACTGACATGATGGATATGACGGAAGGCTTAATGAAGCATCTGGGGCATGTCGTACACGGCAAAGGCGTGTTTAATTTCGGCGAACATGAAATTAATGTCGATCAGCCATGGGTGCGCAAGCCAATGGCGCAGTTCGTATTAGAAGAAACTGGCCTTGATTTCATGGCGATTGATAATGACGCAGATGCAAAAGCAGCAGCTGAGAGTGTTGGCCTAAAAATCGAGCCCCATATGAAATGGGGTCACATTCTGGCCTTCGTGTTTGAAGAACGCGTTGAACATAAACTTATTCAGCCTACACATGTGACAGACTTCCCTGTTGAAGTGTCGCCCCTTGCCAAGCAGCACCGTAATGACCCGCGTCTTGTTGAACGTTTTGAAAGTTATATTAACGGCTGGGAACTTGCGAACGCTTTTACTGAGCTTAACGACCCTACAATCCAGTATGAACGCTTCCTTGATCAAGTCAAAGCCGCAGAAGCTGGCGATGAAGAAGCACAGATGCTTGATGAAGACTTTGTCACCGCGCTGGAATACGGCCTTCCGCCAACAGGTGGCTGGGGTCTGGGCATTGACCGCACTGTGATGATTTTAACAAACAGCACAACCATTCGTGACGTATTGTTATTCCCAACATTAAAGCCAAAAAGTTAAATAATACTGTTGCTTTAGGCCATCAAAATATTAAAGCCTGCAGCATGTTTCTGCAGGCTTTTTTATCGTTCTAAGTCCTCTAAGCCCTCACAAACACTCAGTTAAACTGTTTAAATTTGCTTTTTGCATACAAAATGTAAGATAATGTATACAACGCCATATAATCGTAACTTAATATTAAGGTTATACCGTTATTATATAAAGGAATTTAAAGAAAGGGTTTATTAGGGTTTAAATGGGTTGGTTTGACGATGCAAAGAATTGGGCAAGTGAAGCAGCAGACGCCGTAGGTGACACGGTCTCTGCGGCAGCCAGTTCCGTGACACATGCCGTTACACATCCTGTTGAGACGTATAATAAAGCATCCGCAGTTGTGTCTGAAGCGGCGACAGCAACAGCTGAGTACGTTGCGGAACGTGGCGTCCTTGGAACGCTGGAAGACGGCGCACGCGGCATTGGCTTTGCCGCACAGGGCGCAGCCTCTGGTTTAGGGTCAGGCATCGCAAGTATTGGCGACTTAGCTGTTAATGTCGGTTATAACTGGACAGCGCGCCATGCCATTAACGCCTTTCGCGATGAGCCACTTGAATCTTATGATAGCAATTTAGCAGGTAAAGCAGGCGCAGCCCTAAGAATTTTTGAACCAAAGAATGATTTTGAACGCGCTATGATGGCTGGCGGACAGGTTGTAGGCGAAGTGGGCGCGTTTGTAGCCCTTACCGTTGCAACAGCGGGCGTTGGCGGCGCAGCAATTGGCGCAACGGCTGCGGCGGCACGCGGCACAACCGTTGCTACACGAACAGTAAGCGCCTTAACCACATCAGCAGAAACCCTTGCAAGTGGCGGACGCGTTGCTCAAACATTTGCAAAAGCCGCCCAAGGCAGCGCAAATCTATTAACAAACGGCAACACCCTGCAAACCGCATCGCAAGCGGCAAATGCAACAGCAAGGATGCTAAACCCACTCGCGAATAATACCGCCTTGGGGCTAGAGGTCGGGCTTGGCACCTATAAAGCTGGTGAAATTTTCAATCAAGATAAGGCTAATGATCAAGCTGCAAGCCAAATACTCGCAGATAAAATTGAAGCAGATTCAGAGGCCTCTATTGAAAAGGACAACTTTGTTCAAGCGAAAGACGAATTACTGCAATTAGAAATGTCAGATATTGAAGCCACGCTTAACCAGTTTGAAAATGGCGAAATTGAACTGACCGAAGCACAATACAACGCGCAGATCGCGCGCGTACAGGAATTAATACAAGCAGATAGTGATCTTGCCGAGCTCAACAGCAACGATATCACCCCTGAGCGTGAAGCCGAGCTACGTGAAAAACTAAACGAGACTTTGCCCGAACAAGACAAACAAGCTGCACTGGCAGAGGATCAAATCTCGCTAGACGACATTCAAGGCGCAAGCATTGTGCGGATGCAAGATGATGCCTCGCTATCTGCGCAAACCAATACAGAGCGCCCGACATTAGAAACAAAATTAGAAACAACGTTAAACGTATAAATACACTGATTAAGGAAGATAACAATGGCAGTTAAATATGGTATAGAATTAGTTGAGCAGCTTATAAAAGGCGGTACAAAATTATCTGCCGAAGCTGTCGAAACGCTCATGAAAAACCATGGCGACGATCTCGCCCAAGCCCTTAATTCAAAAAGCCCTGAAAGCTTTTCGAGGATTGCTGCGAGTATGGGCGATTCACCTGCCGCAGGCATAGTCAGCAAACTCGGCAGTAATGTTGATGGCCTAAAAGCCGTCGAAACCGCCATGCGATCTGGCCAAGAAGTCACACCTGAGCTACTCGGCAGATTGGGTTTAAATGTTAGTGATGAAGCCGCAGAAAACATTGCAAAGAGCTTAGCTCGCGCCAGTCAAGAAGCCGCAGAGACATCTGCAGGACGAAGCCGGACGGGCGAAATGCTTGGCAACCTTAGAGATCGCCTTGCAAGACCTTTTGAAAACTTTTCAGCCAAACGCGCAGCAAATGCAGAAGCGCGCGCAGCAGACGACCTTGAAAAAGGCCTTCAAGCATCAGCAGATGAATTTGCCGCAGCGCGCGGCGGCACCACCACAGATGACGTCGCTAATGCTGGCGTAAAAACTGGCGATGATGCTATTACAGCTGGCGCAAAAGCTGACGCAAAAAAACCAAGAAGCTGGAAAGGCACAGCAGCCACCGTAGTGGCAGCTGGCGCTATCGGTCTCGGGCTAAACGGTATGGATGGTGATGCCCCTGACCCAAATGAAGTAGGCTTAGGGACAGACGACACGAATGGTAATGACCCTAGCGCCCCTAACGCAGGTAATGGTACAGCAAATACAGGGCAAAACCCCACTGATGGTAAAGTTACGGTGAGTGGCAAGGAGCTTGATGTATCCCAAATACCACTGCACTTGATGACAGACGCAGAAGTTAACGAATTTCTAGCGACACATGCAGGACAAGTTGACCCTGCGGACATAGCGCAAAAGCGCCAAAATGCTCTGATTAAATATGATTTCGCTGAGATTGATGATAAGGGGCTACTGCAAGTAGACAAAGAAAAATGGAAAGCTGCCCGTGAGAAATTTGAAAAAGGCATAGGCGATGGCAAGGACATCAAAGAAGCCGCGCGATTGGCTTTAATTTCTGATGACGCGCCCAAATCTGGCATTAACGGCATGTTTGAAGGTCTACAAGACATGTTCAAAGAAATTGTTGAAATGATCCAAGGCTTCATAAAGACACTTGGCGGTGGCGGCGGTTTGTTTGGTAACTTACAGCGCGGTAGCAACGCCCCGCAGGCTAATCAGCAAAACACAAACACACAGACAGGACAGCAACCAACGCATTCACCAGCGCCGCCCCCTCCTGTATTAACCCCCGAACAGGTCGCGCAGCAGCAAGCACAGCAGGCTGAACAGCAATTACAGCAAGAACACCGCGGCTATGCCCAAAATACGTTTCAAGGCATTGGTGATGGCAGCATCAGCTACGCTGCGATGGATACCACGCAAGTAAAATGGGAGAATGACGAAATCATCACGGGTAATGCCGATATGGAGCGTGTTTACCAAGAAAATATTGACCGTGGCTTTGATGGTGGCACAAAAGGCATGCTGCATATTGATGAAGATGAAGGCCTATTATACATCAATAAAGATGCCAATGGTGACGTTGTCGCTTACCGCGTTAACGACCATATTAATGACATTGGCAACTTAAATGATTTAGCATGGTCAAACAGCAGTCTTTCAGGGTTCGGCAATATTGCCATGGCCAACGACCGTCATACATCAAATTACAACAATCAAGGCGGTATGGTTAAAACTGTCGAATTTGAAGACAGATGGGGAGATGGCAAAGACTTGAAAAACGAAGAGCTACAATTTCACATTCGCGTTGATGCGCAAGGACGCCATAATATTTCCGTCATTAATGATGATTATAAACAAAATAACGGTAGCGCATTAACCACCGCCAAGGGGCAAAGCAACCCAGAAATCGCAAAAGAAGACCCTGGTTTTGATTATTACATTGCAGGTAAAGACCCTGTGCAAGAACGCCTGTTTGATGAACAGCAATCACAGCAACGCCAGCAAAGAGTTAACAATGCGGTTGGCGAAGGCATACGCGATGCAGGCAAAATGGTAGAAGGCATGATCCGAAATGGCGCAACCATCAATATAGGTAATAGTAATTCAGGGATATCTATGGGCAATCGCCGCACTGGCATGTCGCCGACAAGCACTTATGAAGAGCTAGAAAACGAAGCGAGATCAAATAATCGCCTGAACGGTATTGAGCTGTAATTAACGCCAGAGGCACTGCTTATAAATAAGGGGGGATGCGTAATGCACCCCCCCTTATTCGTTTAACGCTCTTTATTTTATTTATGTGTCGATAACGCATATAGGCAGATTGCTGCCGCATTGGATACATTCAAGCTACCGACCGCCCCGCCTGTCGGCAGTTTTATCATTTGGTCGCAGCCATCTTTGGTTAAACGGCGCAGGCCGGGACCTTCTGCGCCAAGTACAAATGCACAGCGCTCAGGCGGTGTGAAGTCTTCTAAACTTTCCTCGCCGCGCTCATCAAGGCCAATCACGTAATAGCCTTTATCTTTTAACTGTTCCATTGTGCGCGCCAAATTGGTTTCATGCGCGACAAGCAAGTGGTCTAAGCCGCCACATGCTGTTTTGCCGACAATGCCCTGTAAGGGCGGCGTATGCTTTTTCTGGACAATCATTCCCGTAATGCCAAAGGCCGAAGCAGAACGGATAATGGCGCCGATATTATGCGGATCTGTCACTTGGTCTAAGATCAAAACAAGGCTGCGTTTGCCTTGCGTCTTTATACGCTCTTCGCCCGCATTAATAATATCCGTCGCGCCATACTCCTCTAACAATGTACTGCGCAGCGCGATACCCTGATGGACAGTGCCTTCTGGGAAAGATGCATCAAGGCGCGAGCGTTCAACTAAAACAGGTTCTGGGCGCTTTAACCCCGCCTTTTTCGCTGCGTGGATATGCTGTTCAAATTCTTCTAACAATGTTGGCGTAATATACAGACCATCAATTTGGCGTACAGGGTTTAACCATGCTTCACGCACCGCATGCATACCAAATAATGTTAAGCGCTCAATTTTTCGTACATTCGCACGTTCGCGCTTAGCGCTACCTTGCCCTCTGCCTTGTCCGCGTGGCTGCGCACCCTCTTGCGCTTGGCGCTGTGGTTTCGTTGTACCATGCGGCTTTTTATCGCGCGTATCACTACGCTTATGATTACTACGCTCACCAGCCGCGCCCTTTTGAGAGCCTTTGCTTTTATGCTTATGATCTTTATTTCTTGGCTTATTCATTATATACCCATCTTTTTTATAAGGCTTATAGATTGCATATTGACAAGGCAAAGGAAATGCTTTTCTTTGGCTCTCAAGAAAAATTGTTATATTTCTTGATTTTCTTATATATAAGCTCTTGATTAAATCTTGAGATTTATATATAAAACAATTCTCTTCTAAGGAGGGGTGGCAGAGCGGTCAAATGCAACGGACTGTAACTCCGTCGTCTCACGACTACGCAGGTTCGAATCCTGCCCCCTCCACCATTGAGCTTTTTCACCCACATATTACGATAAACAGCGAAACACGTTTTTAGCTTTAGACTCATACGCTTAAAATCTTTGATTCCGCAGGCTTGTATGTATGTCTTGCAAAAATGCTCCTGCCTGCCCATACAAACTGGGCACAAGCTCACTCTCTTACCACCCGCTCATTCAATGCCTGTACAGGGCGGGCATTTAAAGGGAACATGGCCTGGAATGCATTCAGCTGTGCTTGGGATATCGTTATGGGCGTTTTTAGGATGTACCATGCGATGTTTTCGGAGCATGGTGGGGTGGCTAATGAGCCTTGATATTTATAGTAATCTAAATTTTCAGGCAGCAGGCTTTGGACGGAGAACGTTATCGCCGCCTGTGTTTGTGCAGCGCTCCATAATGTATTAATTGCGGGGTTTGCATCATCGCCAAGAGTGATAAAAACGGCGACCATGCCAAAGCGGCCATCTTCGGCGCGGTGGAGCATATGCAGTTCCATCGGGTATGGACGAGCATCGACATAATGTTCACTGGGGGTATGAAAATGGAATTGCAGTAAATTGTAATCTTCCTCACCAATCAGTACGCCGCCTGAGCCTTGGGCGTTGACCTGAATGGTACGCCCATTATTTAGCACATCCGCATTGCCCTCTTTATACTCCACGTTTAATGGTGGTAAATCTACGTCTTCTGCATTTTTCAGGTTTATCGGCGATTGTTCTAACCCCGCATTACACAGCGCGTTATCTGCGCTTAAATCAGCCCATGCTTGCGGCGCACTCGCCCCTGTATAGCCCCATTGCGCATCATCCGCATATGAAGGCATTGCAGCAGCCAATAGCGCAAGCGTAGCGGTAAAGGCAAAAGTAAGAAGGTGAGAACGGATCATGAAATTTCCTTTGGTCTAAACAAATGATTTTAAAAATAAAAACAATTATAGCATCACATCTATTGTTAAAAAATTAACACGCCCGCAGAACCGCGAAAGTTAAGGCCGTTATACCTTTTTAACGAATTGTGATTTCAGTCCCATTGGGCCAATGCCTGGAATTTTACAGTCAATGTCATGGTCACCATCAACAAGGCGGATGCCCTTGACCTTTGTGCCCACTTTAACCACGGAAGATGAGCCCTTCACCTTTAAATCTTTAATCACAGTGACGGTATCGCCATCTTGCAGTACATTACCAACAGCGTCTTTGATTTCTTTCGCTCCGCCGTCTTCACCTTCAGGCGCGGCATTTTGTGGCCATTCATGACCACATTCTGGGCAGGCATACATATCTTGTAATTCATAAGTATATGCAGAATTACACTGCGTGCATTTGGGGAGTTCACTCATTTTCAGATCTTTCGTAATTTTAGATGACAAGAACACAGCGCCACTATAGCCTGCATATTTTAGATTGCACAGTACGAAAGTAAACAGGCAAGAAGCATGGCGAAAACTGATGATGCATTAAAAGCGTATGTCGCAGCGCAGAATGGCGCAGCCTTCAACATTTACGTTACGCCAAAAGCAGCCGCGAATAAAATTATTTTGCGCGAAAAAGCTGATGAAAATACTGAACTGCGCGTTTATGTAACCTGCGCCCCCGAAAACGGTAAGGCCAATAAAGCGGTAATTAACGCCCTATCCAAGGCTCTCGGCATAAGTAAGTCTGCCATAAAAATTGTGCGCGGAGAAACTACGCGCACAAAAACGATTCAAATATCTTAAGAGTTACAGCCTACCTTACGCAGGCACTACCAGAATATGAACAGCCAGGATTTGGACAAATCATTTCAGGGGTTGTGCTGCCATCTGTCTGTACAATGCTTACGCCCGTAGGTATTGGCGCAGAACACGCACCTGTTGGCGCAGTCATTGATGAGAAAGTCGTCACAACATCAAAATAATTTGCGGTCGATGCAGCAACGGCTGGCGTATTTAATGAATTAAGAACCTTTGCCCAAACATCTTTATGGTCAAAAAGAATGTTGCCTGCGGCGGCAGCCCCTGAATCAGGACAGCGGTGTGAACCGCCATCAACCCATGATAAACGCGGATCCTTGTCTTTCAACGCATCAAAAACAACCGAGCGTAAGTCCATCATGTTCTTACACTTAAAACCTGTCCACACGCTTTGCTGGGCTTGGCACGCTGAAAATGACTGCGTCGCGTTTGTACTGTATTGCTGAGGCAGTGAGCCACCACCAAGATTACTAGTTGAAATTTGCGCGCCAGAGAGGTATTCGGCCATAGCCCCTTGCGTTACTGTCGTTATTTGCGTTTGCGTTGCTGACCCACTATTTTCCGAATCTGAGAAGATTGCCCCCACAACACCAGCGGCCTTATTGGCCCATGCATCAAAACATGATAGTTCAAGCACACTATCAGGACGGGTTATAATACTTTGGCTGATTTCAACTTCACGCTGCGCTTCCATCCACGCGCGCCCAACCATCGTTTCCCAAATGTTATTATCGCAGACATTCGATTCGAGGTTCTGGGCATGCGCGTTATTAGCTAAAGGTAAAAACGATGTCAGCGTAAATGCCAACATAAACACACAAGTGAGCTGCCCTACTAAACGTAACTTCAAACCGGATTTAAACATATGTGCCCCTAGCTAACTGAATATGACTTATACGGATGCTCACAAGCATCTTTCTTTGCAATTATATACCGCTTATTATTGTACTATATTATGCATTTACTTTGCAATCTTTGGATATATAAACACGTATTTTTAAGGATATATGCTTACTTCAGGAGGTCTTCTTCCAAAATTGACATGTTCAAATCGTATGAAACTTCGCCCTCATCTTCGTCTTTATAGACAAGCGCTATAAATTCGCCGCTCATATAGACTTCAACTGAATCGTCTGCTTTATCGCGGCGACGCAATGTAACTTCTTCGTTGTTAAAGCGTTTTTGCAATGTTTTCTGGACGCGTGTGATTTCTTCACCTGAAAAGCTCATAACTTAATCTTTCTATTCATTTTTTTATTAAACTAACTGATCTATTTTTTACCAGTTTTAATTTATGATACAAGGGGGTTTCTTATTTTTTCTTCACATTGCGCGGCGAGTGCCTTGCGGTCCGCACCACCATCAGCCGCAATTGGCGCATGAAAGACGAGCTCTATCACTGCGCCTTTATGCTGTGCAAACGCCCATAAATGTGGCGCGAGATCCATATCACCATACCACGCATAAAGGTCCCGCAGTTCTTGCGGAGCGCTGGCATCTGCGACGCTTTGTTTATCAACATTTCTGATGCAGACTGAAAAAGGCTGTATGACCGTGTTTTCCAAACCAGCAACAGGTGAAAACAGCGCTGCTTTCATAGCGAGGACATTGCTGCCATCACTAGATGTGCCTTCAGGGAAAATAATAATATTCTTACCCTGTTGTAAATTCTGTTCGATTTGCTCTCCTGCGCGGTGTGCATCGCTGCGTTTGCGCGAAATAAAAATCGTTTGTTGTAATTTTGAGAGAAAGCCAAAAACAGGCCAACTTTCAACTTCACCTTTTGCAACGAAAGATGCTTTCAGCGCAGAGCCGATAACGGGTATATCTAAATAAGAGATATGATTTGAACAAAAAACAGTCTGCGCCGTAGATATAGGCGCACCCGATATAACGACCTTAATGCCGAATATTCTGCACACACCGCGCTGCCAAATATAGGGCAGCGTATAGGCACTTGGCCCCTTGACGAACAATAAGTATATAAATTGAGTTGGCGCACATAATAAGCACCAAAGAAGAAACAAGGCAATTTTAAAGCAGGCTTTAATTTTTGTCATTTGCCTGCATCTCTCTTGCGAATTGAGAGTCCGCCGGCATTAACCCCTGCGTTTTACGCTGGTAATGTTTCAAATAACGTTCCGTCACCAAATGGGTCGGCATAATAATGCAAACATCCACCGTGTTAAACTGCCGGTCAATAATCGCGCCATCACCAATAGAGGCACCAACACGCAAATAGCCCTTAATTAACGGCGGTAAATTAGTGAAAATTTGTTTCATATTATGACTGACTTCATTTTTCGGCAAAATATTCATATCAACGTATAAATCATCAAGCGCCTTTGCCCGCAGCGAGTCTGTCGCGAGGTGGTAGTGATAAAGATAAGATAATTCTTTTTCGATTTTGCTGATATCCGTACCGTTAAAACTCGCGCAGCCAAACATCAAGTCAATCTTATGCTCCGCCAAGTAAGATGCTATCCCCTGCCAGAGTAGTTGCAAGACAGGGCGCGTGCGATATTCTGGCATCACGCAAGAACGGCCAAGTTCCAACAAATCAGCGCCCGATTCCTTTAACTTGTGAATGTCATATTCACTTGCTGTGTAGAAATCATGTTCCGCACCCAGCTTATCTGCACGTAGCATCCGATATGTGCCGACCACACCAAGGTTTTCTTTTTCAGAATGATCAATAACCACAAGATGGTCTGTGATCACATCGTATTTATCAATATCGAGTTTTTCTTTTGCCATTTGTGCCGTGGGCTGTGCGCCATACTCATCATAAAAAACACTATAACGCACACGCTGCGCAGCCTCGATCAGTGCGGGGCTGTCTGCGATTTTCACTTCGATTTCAATTTCGTTTTCACTTTTTGTAGTCATGGCAACTTTCAATTGTATAGAAAAACAACTCTCTTAAATGCAGCGTATAGACAATTTGTATCCTAAGAAAAATCTTGCTAAGGTCAATCTATTCTTTACCCTAACCAACATCTTTAGAGCAAAAAAGCATTAATATGAACATTCTTTTTGTATGCACAGGGAATATATGCCGTTCCCCCAGCGCAGAAGCGCTGCTTAGGCACAAATTAGAGCAGCGCGGCTTAACATCCTATACTATAGATTCTGCTGGCGTTGCAGCTTATCACATTGGCGAGCCGCCAGATCATCGTGCCATTCAATGCGCGCATCAATATGGGGTTGATATGTCGCCGCTACGCGCACGAAAAGTCTGCGCAGATGATTTTAGCTCCTTTGACCTTATTTACGCCATGGATAACGGTCATTTGGAAATATTGCGTAATATATGCCCTGCGCCGCAGCGCCATAAAATAAAACTGTTCAATCAACATATATACGGCGCGCCATCTGACGTTGAAGACCCATATTACGGCGACCAGCGCAATTTCAACAATATGTTCACGAAATTGGATGAATCGTTAGATATATTCATTAAGAATCATACCTAAAGGTATGGAAATATTGTGTTTTCATAGTAAAAAAACGTTGTATTTAATATGCGCAACACATACAATATAATATACAGCATATAGATGTAAGGATAGATCACAAATGGCAAACATTCTGGTAATTGATGATATGGAAGGTATTCGCCAAGCCATCATGAACACACTTGAAAATGAAGGTCACGTTGTCAGCGAAGCTTGCAACGGCGCTGAAGGCCAAGTTGCGATCGAACAAAATGACTATGATTTAATCATCACAGATATGTTTATGCCTGAAAAAGACGGCTTTGATATTATGACTTTTGCCCGCGCACGTGATAAAACCGTGCCGATTATTGTGATTTCTGGCGGCGGCGCAGCCTTAACAGCCGACTGGGCGCTTACTGGCGCAGAGGCCTTTGCAAGCGCGACAATTCAAAAGCCTTTTAAATCAGAAGTTCTTATCCGCACCGTCAATGAACAGCTGGAAAAAGCGCAAAGCTAAGCTTATGGCATCGTGCCCCGTGCATTAAGACAACACAGTGTTTCACAACCCCCATCATTAATGCGTAAACGCAGCGTTTTAAGCTATGGCTTCGGGTCGTAGAAACCCGCATGATCCGTTGGCGCGTAAATGAATCTATGCCCCTCGCCCTCCAGAACGACGCAGCCTAAACGCCCATGCTTGTATATTCCGGCATCAATACCGATACGATGATGCAGCGCTTCTGGCTCTTCAATTATCGTATGTCCATGGATAACGTATTTTTCACATGGCGCTTCCCACGATAAAAACGGCTCGCGTATATAGGTTAAATCTTCTTGCGTTTGCGCTGAAACTGATTTTTCAGGGTCAATGCCTGCATGGGCGAATAAATAATCATCCTCAACATGCACAAGCGGCGCCTTATCAATAAATGCTTTATGCTTTTTCGGCATACGCGCCGAGAGTTCGGTTTGAAGACGCTCAATTTCTGCGGGGCGCAGGGCATCATATTGCACGTCATCAACATTTACGCCATATGACTCTAAAGTATTCAACCCGCCCCATTTAAACCAATTTAATGTATCTGGCCCAATACGATCATCAACGAAATCTTGTAGACAAATGTCATGATTGCCACAAATAAATATGCGGGTAATCCCGGCTTTAATTTTCTGCTGTGCGATCAGATTATCAAGAACACCTGAAGAATCAGGGCCGCGATCAATATAATCACCCAGATAGATGATAAATACCTGAGTGTCTTTTGCTTTGGGATTAATGCCGTCCTGCTTTAAGTCAGCAAATATCGCGGCCTGCATATTTTCTAATGCATCAAGGTAGCCATGAATATCACCAATGGCATAAATACGTTTTCCTGATTTTAAACTCGGCATAATGGCTCACTCTACTCGCTTGCAATATTTAATAGTTTCGGTCATAAGTTTTATATGTTTGACCATATAAAAATATATAGTTCAAAGCTAGGGTTAGCACATGATACGCTTTCAGGCCACCCTGAACGTGCAGAACGTTTGCGCGTTTTGCACGAACTTATCAACAGTGCGCCCTATGATTCTATCCCCCGCAGCGCGCCAAACGCAGCTCTTGACGAAGATATATTGCGCGCCCATTCACCCGCGCATCTGAGCATTATCACCGAAACAGCGCCAAGCGAAGAAGGTGAATATGAGTATATAGATAATGACACAATATTATCTTATGGCAGCCTTGATGCTGCCCGCCATAGCGCGGGCGCGGTTATTGATGCTGTGCAAGACATTCATGCAGGCGCATGTAAGATCGGCCTGTGTATTAACCGCCCGCCAGGGCATCACGCCACTTATAACCAAGCAATGGGATTTTGTATTTTCAACAATGTGATGATCGGCGCGGCTAAGGCCGCCGCATTGGGCTATAAACGCATCGCCATTATTGATTTTGATGTCCATCACGGCAATGGCTGCGCCGATATTTTAAACCATGTTGATTTGCCTTGTTTTTATATATCAACGCATCAGCAGCATCATTACCCAAATACAGGGGTAACGCGCGAAAATATTAATCAAAAAATACTCAACGTTCCCCTGCCCGCACGCAGTAGCGGCAGCGATATCTGCGCAGAGTATACAGATAAAATATTCCCCGCCTTGCATAGATATAAGCCTGATTTTGTATTTATATCCGCAGGATTTGATGGCCACAAAGACGACCCCTATGGTGATTTTAATTTAACTGAACAGGATTATCATTGGCTGAGCATGCAGCTTTACGAAGTTGCGCAGCAATATGCTGACGGGCGGCTCGTTTCTGTATTAGAGGGCGGCTATGACCTAGATGCATTAAAGGGCAGCTACGCTGCCCATATTGATGCCTTTCAATAAAGAATTAAACAAACTTTTTTATTTTAAGCCAGACGCAAACGTGGGCGTTCAATAAACTGTTTATTCACATCAAATTTATGTTTAAGTTTTTGTGTCTGCGATACACGCCAAGCGAAAAGATTCGCTTTTAAATTATTTGTATTTTTATCATTCATAATAAAAGCCTCCTGCCGAAATTGTTTCCATAATATATTATAACGTAAAAGAGGACAAACGAGCCTTGCAATGTTTGCAAGGCACAGACGACAGTTATGCATAACGCGCATAGCCAGCCATCTAACCATAGCGTGACGGAGAGATTATCTGTTTCGGATCAACGGCTTGACCCATCCGCAAATTTAAAGGTGAGACTCCGCTATATAGGCGCTCCAGAGCAAAACTGGGGGCGCGATACGGCGCAAAGCCGCGTTTAAGCCCCTCTTCCATCAAATGTAAGTAACATTTTTGCGCCAGATCAACGCCCGTATCACGCTCATACATCAGGGCAGTAAGGCCAACAAAATAGCTGTCAGCGTAATTTGTGAAGTTATAAGCTGGCGTAATACCGTATTGCGCACAGATATCGTCGAGTAAGGCCTCAAAGCTTTGCACGGCATCTGCTGTCATCGGGATTATCGGCGCATACCAAATAATGCCGCAACCATCGCGCGCAGGGTCAATTGGCATATTTGGCGGCGGCGTTTTACCACTGCGCCAATAAGCAAAACTGAGTATGTCCTCTGATGGCTTGCCATGCATAAAGCTCCAAAGCGATGTTAAAGGCTTTATTTTCTGGCGCATGTTTTGTGGCAAAAATGCCTTAACTTTTTGCAGTAATGCGTAACGATTTTCATTAATCGGTACGTATTTTTTAGCATGAGGCTTTAATGCCCGCCGTAAATCCCTTGCGATACCGCGCGTTAAGGCTTTAGGGCCTGTTACGCTCGCAACGATTGAATATGGCGCAATATCGTTTTCTGACGCGATATCATTTAACTGCGCCGCTGTAAGCGCATGGTTTTCATTCAATAAATCTTTGGGATATGGCACGCCAGATGCGGCCATAATATAGCTTGCATTAAACAGCTTCATCGATAGGCTTGGCGTATCCCAGCGCTGACGCAGCCCTCGCAAAGTTTCTACAACATCGCCTATATTTTTACCATGCACTTCTGCTATAACGACGAGGGATGCATCTGCCTTGCGCGAGAGTTTAACACTCATTTGCGTGACAATGCCAAGGCCGCTTTGAAAAAACAAGCCGTCAGTATATGCGCCAAGGCCGTGACGATATAATTTATCAATCTGCTTACAGCCGAGCTGCGTTAGGACAGGCTCATATACGCTGCCATCACCAAGCACAGCTTGCAGATGCGTTACTGCAGCAGCATGATCCATATGCGGCGCAATGCCAAAGCCGCGCTCCAAATAATTGCCAATTATGGTTGTTTGCGGACTTGAACCTGTTGGGGACATAATATGTGTATCGCCATTAGCGTAGAGAAAATCTGATAATTGCTGCTGAGTCACCCCCGGTTCTAAAGTGATATAGCCGAGATCCGCGTTATACTCATGTATCTTATTCATCAACGAGAGATCGATAACCACGTTATTGTCACGGATAGGAAGCCCATCAGAATAGCCCCAGTTTTTACCGCTGCTTATGGGGTAGAGTTTTATATCCTCGCGCTGCGCAATGGTGACAATTTTTTGGACTTCATCTTGGCTTGCCGGCTTTAACACGCCCAATATTTTTGGCGTATGCCCCGTTGTCGCGGCATAGCTATAATCAGATGCATTGAGAATTTGATCTTGCGGAAGAACAGAGGAGAATAGAGTTTCAATATGCATGGTTACTCACTATAGGCTAACTAAGCGCGCACAAGCGCGATATCGGTTCGGGGCATAGTATATGGCTTTCTATACGCCTTATCAATTTATTGCTCAACTGCGCGCCCATCCGCGTCGCCTTGGTAGTTGCGCTTTGGGTGATTAATGCCCTGATGTTTAATGTCAGCAATAGCGCGAATATACGCGGGGCAAATTCCACGCTGCGTTAAAGCTTTTACAATGCGCCCATGATAGTCCATATAGGGCGCGGCCTGTCCTGTGCAGCCCTTCACTGTATAAATAAGTATCTGCGCTTTGGGGTGATCGTCATGGCTAATGTGAATTTTCATGTAATGATCATCATTAACACCTTCACATTCATCAAGCGTCCCCTCACATTTTGGCGTAATTTCATACAGACACCCCCACACATGGTCTTGCGGATTATCTGTTTTGAATATATTTGCGCCGCTATGTTTCGGGCTAAAAGCGAATCTCCACCCCTGAAGATTCAGATTCCCGACATAAATAGCCTCAGGGCAACGCTTTTTCATCTGCGCTGCGTACATGTTTGAGCCGAAGGAAAAGTAATATTTATGCATCATGCTCCTTTAATGCACTCAATTGTGCGTATTTACCATCTATCATCTTGTACTAAGCCCCATTCTGAAATACAATGCCGATGTTTTAATAATAGTAATGAATAGATGATAAGACATGGCTGAACAGAATATTAAAGACATGAACTTTGAATCCGCGTTAGGTGAGCTCGAGACTCTCGTGCAGAACCTTGAAAGCGGACAGACAAGCTTGGAAGATTCGATTAACGCTTATGAACGTGGTGTGTCACTTAAAAAACACTGTGAGAAGAAGCTGAAAGAAGCTGAGCTAAAAATTGAACAAATCGCCCAGAATGAAGATGGCACAGTCAGCACTGCACCCTTCTCTGCTGAGCAGTAATAAAATATAATAGCGCAGCTTAGCGTAGAGCATAATAATAGATAGATTATAATCAAGGAGTACCCAATATGGCGCCATCCCCAAGATCAGCATCCCCCCGCTTACAAACGGCGATGGATGATGTGGCCGAAGCGTTAGAACGCACATTAACACGTTTATTGCCCGATACAGATTTACCTGAGTCGCCTTTATTCGATGCCATGCGTTACGGCGTATTGGATGGCGGTAAGCGTTTGCGCCCTTTTATGGTCGTTGAAACAGCGAAATTGTTTAATGTTGATTCATACCGCGCACGCCGCGTAGCCGCTGCACTTGAAATGGTGCATTGCTACTCACTTATTCACGATGACTTACCAGCCATGGATAACTCCCCTATGCGCCGCGGTAAAGCATCCGTGCACACACAATATGACGAAGCGACAGCGATCCTTGCAGGTGACGCGCTTTTGACGCTCGCCTTTGAAATTCTTTCGCATTCCGACACACATGAAGACCCACGCGTTAGATGTCAGTTGATTACCGAACTTGCCAAAGCATCAGGCGGTCACGGCATGGTTGGCGGTCAAATGCTCGACCTTATTGGCGAGAACGAAGAATTTGACCTTGGCACAATTAGCCGCCTGCAGCGCATGAAAACAGGCCAACTTATGTGCTTCGCTTGTGAAGCTGGTGCTATCCTTGGTAAAGCGGGTGAACCACAGCGCAAAGCGCTCAAAAACTTTGCCCATGACCTTGGTCTTGCGTTCCAAGTTACTGACGATATTTTGGACGTAGAAGCTGACCCTGCAGAAACAGGTAAGCCTGCAAACCAAGACGATAATGCTGGTAAATCAACCTTCGTTTCTGAAATGGGCATTGACAACGCAAAAGAACGCGCTGAAATGCTTATTGGTCAGGCCGTACGTCATTTGCATATTTTCGGCGGCCGTGCGGACGTATTACGCGACCTTGCTGATTATGTTTTAGGTCGCAGAACCTAAGCGCAATTACAGAGAAGAATACAAAAACCGCCTTATACAGGCGGTTTTTATTTGCCTTTAGCGGCGAAAAAGCCTTTAATCAGGCCACTCAAAAAACAATAAGCGCCAGAATAAGGGATTCAAAGTGCAGAACAAAGCATCAGAAGACAATAACACAACGAACACAGCCGATTTTTTGGATGTCATTTCTAATGATAGCGCCACGCCTTTACTCGATGCGGTAAAAATACCGGCTGATTTGCGCAATTACTCCCTTACGCAGCTTAAACAAATTGCAGATGAACTGCGCTATGAAACGATTGACGCGGTTTCACAAACAGGCGGTCACCTCGGCGCTGGTCTTGGCGTGGTAGAGCTTACCGTCGCGATCCATAGCGTTTTTGACACGCCGCATGACCGCCTGATATGGGACGTTGGTCACCAATGCTACCCGCATAAAATCCTTACCGGTCGGCGTGAGCGTATTCGCACTATCCGCCAAGGCGGCGGGCTTTCCGGCTTTACCAAACGCAGCGAAAGTGAATATGACCCATTTGGCGCAGCGCATAGCTCAACATCAATTTCCGCAGGACTTGGCATGGCGGCGGCAGCTGATTTAAAGGATGATGCAAAAAACGTTATCTGCGTTATCGGCGATGGTTCCATTTCAGCAGGCATGGCGTATGAAGCCCTTAATAATGCAGGCGCGCTAAAGAAAAAAATGATCGTCATTCTTAATGATAATGATATGTCGATTGCCCCGCCAGTTGGCGCAATGAGTAAATATCTCTCTCGCCTTGTGTCATCACGCCCCTATCTCGGCGCGCGTGAGAAAGGTAAGTCGATTACAGATCACCTTCCGCGCCCACTGCGCAACATGGCAAAATCTGTCGAAGAAGGCACGCGTTCAGCGCTTGGTCACGGCACTTTTTTTGAAGATCTCGGCTTTTATTATATTGGGCCGATTAATGGACACGATATGGATGCGCTGATCCCCGTACTGCGCAATTTACGTGATACAGACCAAGAAGGCCCTTTCCTAATTCATGCAATCACGGAAAAAGGCCACGGCTACGCGCCAGCCGAACAAGCGGCAGATAAAATGCATGGCGTGGCGAAATTCGACGTTTCAACAGGCACGCAAAGCAAATCAAAGCCATCTGCGCCGAGTTACACCAAAGTTTTTGCCGACACCTTGACCGCCCTTGCCCATAACGATGATAAAATTGTCGGCATCACTGCGGCAATGCCAGACGGCACGGGCATGAATGTATTTGCAAAGGCCCATCCAGAGCGTATGTTTGATGTTGGCATTGCTGAGCAGCACGCCGTGACATTTTCTGCGGGGCTTGCCACTGAAGGCATGAAACCGTTTTGCGCAATTTATTCTTCGTTCTTACAGCGCGGCTATGACCAATTAGTCCATGACGTAGCGATTCAAAACCTGCCCGTGCGTTTTATATTAGACCGCGCAGGCCTTGTCGGGGCTGATGGTTGTACCCATGCCGGCGCGTTTGATCTCGCTTATTTATGCTGCCTACCAAATATGGTCGTCATGGCGCCATCTGATGAAGCGGAGCTTGCCAAGATGGTAACAACTGCCGCGGCCTATGATGATGGGCCATGCGCGATACGCTACCCACGCGGCGAAGGTATAGGCGTTGCGCTTCCCGCCCTAACGGAGAAAGTTGAAATTGGCAAAGCGCAAATGCGCCGTCAGGGTAAAAAAATTGCGATACTCAACCTTGGCTGCCGTATGCAAGATGCATTGGAGGCGGCGAATGAGGGTGATTATACGCTCATTGATATGCGGTTTGCGAAACCGCTTGATACAGCAATGATTAAACAACTTGCCGCCAGTCATGATGCGCTTATCACCATTGAAGAAGGCGCACAAAACGGCTTTGGCGCGCATGTGTTAGAATATATCTGCAATGCTGGTCTGATGGACGACAAGCCGCTAAAACTGCGCAGCATGACCCTGCCTGATGCCTATCAAGACCAAGACACGCAAGACAAACAATATGCCGAGGCTGGCCTAGATGCCGCATCCATTTTAAAGCTTGCCCAAAGCCTTGTTGAATAGAGTTACTGAGCAATCAAAATGCAAGAGCTAAACATGGACATTGAAAAGCCGACCATCATCCTGCTCGACATGGATGGTACTTTGGTACGTCATCGCAATAAATTTGTGCTGAACATGTTAGAACGGCTAGACGACTTCATACTGCGTTTTGGTCGTATGTTCCGCATATTCCGCATTCGCCTGCGGCGTAATAAGAACATTCCTAAATTCCTGCTGCCTGGCGACGATAGCGGCAAAATGAGCGCTAAGCGTAAGACGATGCTTGTCCACGGTACAATTCACAAATTGCGCCGTAAGGAAGTCAATCAGATTGTCCGCGTATCAAATGGCGCACGTAAGTTTTTAGAAACAGCCAAGGGATATGATATTCCCATGGCGCTTGTAAGTAACGGTCTTGGCGGCGGTTACGGGCATGATATCCTAAAGCGTTTTCAGCTTGAAGATTTCTTTGCAACCACCGTTTTTCGCGAAGATTACGCCTTTGCCAAGCCATATCCTGACCCGCTTTTACGCGCATTGGATAAAATAGGCCGTCCATTACGCCATGATGATGTGATTTGGTATTTGGGGGATCGTAATAAGGATGTTAAAGCCGCTATGGCTGCGCATTATTACCTTTCAAGCCGCGAAGATGCCGTGAAGAAGGTTATTCCTTTTGCTTATGAACTGTTCAGTACAGCGTTTTTTGAAGCCGTTAAACAAGGCCTGCCGCAGCGCCATATTATTGGCTCGTTTAAAGAATATATGCATTTACTTGATTCTCTGTATGAAGGCGCAAATACGCAAAAACCTTCATCCCCCATAGGCGATGAAGCTGAAAAATAATCATATGCGCAAAAAGCTTTGCGCTAAGAATCTATAATTGCGCCAATTTATTGGTATCTGCACCAATAGAATCGTCATTATTCGTGAAATACGCACCAACTTCCTTCGCTGCGCTTTCTGCATCATTTGCAGATAATGTTTCACCACTAATCGCCGCAGATGAAATATCAACGCTATCTTGTATTGCTGTGCTTGAAGGTTTTGTTCCTGTCGTCGATGCTGATTTCTGCGCATTGGCGTTTTCAAGATTCGTTTTTTGAATTGGCACCCCTGCCAATATCTTAGTTACGTCCATGATATCCTCTCATGTGCTGATAACTACTAACCATTTCTATGATGATCACGGCGGGGGCGCATATTACTAAGAAATAATATAGCGCTCCCTAACCGTTAAACCATAAACCCTAATAATTCATAGTAACATAAATAAAACAAATAAGCAAAAATCATCTTTACTTTAGATGCATATTAACTTAGTAAAATATAGGCAAAATCAAGCAATAAAGGATTTTGCAGATGTCAGATAAAACCACCTCAAAAATACAGCCTATAGTTCAGAGCATTCCTGAGGCCTTAACCTTTGATGATGTCCTGCTTATTCCTGGTGAATCTGACGTCCACCCTGCTGATGTACAAACGAAAACACGGTTAACAAAAAGCATCAGCCTTGAAATCCCTGTACTTTCCGCCGCGATGGATACTGTCACAGGCGCAAGAATGGCCATTGCCATGGCGCAAAATGGCGGGCTAGGCATCCTCCACCGTAATATGAGCCCTGACGAACAAGCCGCGCGCGTTAAGCGCGTGAAACGTTTTGAATCAGGCATGGTGATGAATCCGATTACGATTTCGCCTGATGAAACCGTTAAAAACGCCTTGGAATTAAAACGTCAGCATAATATTTCAGGCTTTCCTGTGACCGAAGATGACGGCACGCTAGTCGGTATTTTGACCAATCGTGATATTCGCTTTGTCGAAAACCTTGATACGCCGGTGCGCGCATTAATGACCAGAGATAATTTAATCACAGTCACAGCCAACACATCACGCGATGAAGCAAAAAAACTTTTGCAGCAGCACCGCATTGAAAAGCTCATCATTGTTGATGAAAAAAAGCGCTGCATTGGCCTGATGACAGTCAAGGATATTGAAAAATCTCACCTTTTCCCCCATGCCAGTAAAGATAAAGACGGCAGGCTTCTTGTCGGCGCTGCTGTCGGCACAGGGAACAGCGCGATTGAACGCATAGAGAAAATGGCGGATGTTGGGCTTGATGTTGTATGCATCGATACCGCCCACGGTCACGCCCGTAACGTTATTGAAACGGTAGAGCGCACAAAGAATCTAGGCTATAAGAGCTTACAAATCGTTGCAGGGAATATCGCCACCGCGGGCGCAGCGAAAGCCCTTATTGACGCAGGGGCAGATGCTGTAAAAGTTGGCATAGGCCCAGGGTCAATTTGTACAACGCGCATTGTCGCAGGTGTTGGCGTACCGCAGCTTAGCGCAATTATGAATGTGGTTGAATATTGCGACACGGTCGATATTCCTGTTATTGCCGATGGCGGCATTAAGTATTCTGGCGACCTTGCCAAGGCGATTGCCGCGGGCGCAAGCTGCGTAATGATTGGCTCAATGTTTGCCGGCACAGACGAAGCCCCTGGCGAAGTGATACTTTATCAAGGGCGTTCATATAAGTCTTACCGCGGGATGGGGTCTGTCGGCGCGATGATGCGCGGCTCGGCGGATCGTTATTTCCAAGGCGGCGTGACAGAGGCACAAAAACTTGTTCCTGAAGGCATTGAAGGCCGTGTCCCCTATAAAGGTCACGTCACGGCTGTCACCCATCAAATGGTTGGCGGTTTACGTTCATCAATGGGCTATGTCGGCGCAGCCACAATTGACGAAATGCAGACAAAAGCGCAATTCGTCCGCATGAGCGGTGCAGGATACCGCGAAAGCCACGTACATGATGTAACGATTACAGCAGAAGCGCCCAATTACCGTACAGAAAGTTAGGCTGCACAAAATTATTTTGACATATTACAAAAAGATTTGTATCAGTAAGTCATAAAAATAATAAAGAGGCATAAGATGTTTTTCACAGGGTTACGGTCAGCGTTTTTAAAATCAACAGGTTTTCGCAGCGCGGGATACATTACGCATGATGATGCCAAAGGGATCTCAACCATGAACTGGTTAGAAGCTTCTTACAATTCTGACATCAAAGCGTGGCAGATCAAAGATGCTGCGCGCATCAGCAGCGACACAGGCGGACTTTCTGAAATATTTTATAAATCTGCCCATAGCGCCCTGACATTTAAAGATGCCATCAAAACCCTGCAAGATTTTGAGCAGCAAAAGCGCGATCAAAAAAACACAAGCACATGGCCTTTCGACCGCAACTTGCATGATGCTGAATCCATTTTAAAAGACCAGAAATACAGCCTGCGCCACAAAATCATGAATATTGGGCTTCCAAAACTGTAATATAAAAAAATTTTTCTACCATCTTGCGATTCATTCCCCCGCCCTTTATGTTAGCCTTAAATTAGCAACATAAAAGAGCATCACGATGAACTATACAGCCTCACAATTATGGGACCACACAAGAACAGTCTGGCAAGATGGCCTTTTTGGCGTTGATATCGGGCGCATAGTCATTGCTCTTGCCATTCTATTCGGCTTTATGTTGCTGCGCGGCCTATTTAGCCGTTATGTTCTTGCTAAGCTACATAAATTAAGTGAAAAAACAGCAAATCTTTATGATGACAAAATTATTGATGCACTGAGCCCGCCAATCCGCTTCGTCCCGTTACTGATTGGTATTTTCGTTGCAGGGCATTATGCCGGCTTGGATGAAAAATTCCCTGATATATTCTCACGCGTGACGCGCTCGCTGATTGCCTTTACAATATTCTGGGGCTTATATCGTGTTATTTCACCGCTTTCCCATGCGTTTAAACGCTTAGAACAGATTTTAACGCCGACTATGGTGCAATGGCTGTTTAAATTCCTTGCTGTCATGGTTATCTTCCTTGGCTCTGCGATTATTCTTGAAATTTGGGGCATTAAAGTTGGCCCTCTTCTCGCTGGCCTTGGTATTTTGGGTGCCGCTATTGCCTTTGGCGCGCAGGATCTGTTTAAAAACCTACTGGGCGGCATTACTATTCTGGCTGAACAAAAATTCCATCCAGGGGACTGGATCAAAGTTGACGGCGTTGTTGAAGGCACGGTTGATTCAATTGGTTTTCGCTCCACACAGGTACGCCGCTTTGATAAAGCGCCCGTGCAAGTACCAAATTCTACATTGTCAGATGCAGCCATAACCAATTTCTCACGCATGACCAACCGCCGTATTTACTGGAAAATCGGCGTGGTTTACGGTACAAGCGTCGATCAATTAAAAATCATCCGCGATGGCATTAGTGATTATTTGAAAAACAGTGATGATATCGAACAGCCGCCGAAAGTCGCGCAGTTTGTCCGCGTTGATGCATTTAACGATAGCTCTATCGACTTTATGATTTACACCTTTACCAAAACAACGGATTGGGGTGAGTGGCTGAAAGTCAAAGAAGAATTCGCATTCTTTATCAAAGAACTGGTTGAGGAAAAAGCAGGCACAGGATTCGCCTTCCCAAGCACATCTATTTACGTAGAATCAATGCCCGACGCAGACGCGCCAGAAACGTTCGTGCCGCCAAGCGCAACAAACGACGCAGCTTAAAAGCGAATATACCAAACAGACGCTTTTACGTGATTAACTCTGCCGCGGCGCTTGCCCGCGCGGGGCGATAACTGCTAGTAATAGACCATGTCCATCACCGAAGCATTACATGCTGAAAATAACGGCGCGCGGGATAGTTATATGCCCGACATCAAGCTGCCCCATATCCCTGCGATATGGGCAACGCATAGCGCTGTGCATGTGCTGACCGTTGAAGGTGAGGTTAAAGCCTATCCACTTTCGCAGGCAATGCAGATTTTACATGGTAAAGCTGTGCTTGTTTGCCATGCGCCATATACGTTGAAACGTTTGCCGCGCCTTAAAGTACAATGTTTTGACTTGCTTGATTTATATGCATTTGTTGAACCTATTGAACCTTTAGTGCCAACGCCGCACGGGCTTGCCATCGCGCTTGGTCTTGATGCCCCCCAAACGCCCGATGATTATCTCATGAGCATGGTCGAAGCCGTGCCCGCTTTGCTTGAACGCCTCGCCGCGCTTTCTCTGCCTGAGCGTATTCAGCTCGCTAAACTTGCCGCCGCCATGGGGCTTAAAGGGCGTGGCTGGGCATGGAGCGAAAGCGTCTGCGCGGCGCTTGGCTGCCCTTATGATCCGCGCGTTGATATAAAAATGCCAGAAGTCGTGGATTGGGATAATTTCGCGGAATGGGAAGATGTGCCGCCCATGCCGCCGCCGGATAGTTACCCCGTAACGGGTGAGGAAAGCCGTGAACGCCTTAATGCGCTGCTCGCACGTAAAGACACACAAACCATAACCCGCATCGCGCAGCAAAGCTACACAACGCAGGCCAGCGCCGCGTTTTCACCAATTAAAGAAGAAGGCCAGCCCAATATTGTTTTGGCAGAAGCCGGCACGGGGACAGGGAAAACCCTCGGCTACCTTGCCCCCGCAAGCGTTTACGCCGAAAAGAATAAGGCGCAAATATGGGTATCTACCTTTACCCGTAATTTACAAAAGCAAATATCAGAAGATTTAGAATTGCTCTACCCCGAAGAAATACAACGTAAAAACTTAACGGCTGTGCGCAAAGGCCGCGAGAATTACTTATGTATGCTGAATTTAGAAGATGCGACTAAATCCTTGCCTCTATCGAATAACATGACGCAGGCGGTCGGCTTTGGCCTGATGCTCCGCTGGGCGATGAAGACCGAAGATGGCGACCTTACAGGCGGCGGTTATCATGGCTGGCTTGGTGGACTATTTGGTCATGCGAATACCCGCGGCCTATCTGATCGGCGCGGTGAATGTATTTATTCCGCCTGTTCACATTACCGACGCTGTTTTGTTGAGAAAAATGTCCGCAGCGCCAAACAAGCCTCTATCGTGATCGCTAATCATGCTTTGGTCATGATTAACATGGCTGCTTCGGCTGACCCGAGCGCCCTGCCGCCGCGTTATATTTTTGATGAAGGACATCACTTACTCAGCAGCGCAGATAGTGCATTTAGCGCCAATATTTCAGGGCAGGAATGTTTTGATTTGCGCCTATGGCTGCGCGGGCCGGAAGGTGGAAAGAAACGCCGCGCGCGAGGTTTGCAAAAACGCTGTGAAGATTTGCTGCCTAATGCCGCCGCCGAACAAGCCCTGCAAAGCGCCCTTGCCGCCGCAAGCTTACTGCCCAATGAGGGCTGGTTACAGCGCCTGCGCAGTGATGCGCCGCAAGGCCCTTTTGAAGAATTTTTAAGCGCGCTTGCCAAACAGGTTTATGCACGCACGCCAAATCAAAAAGGCAGTTATTACAGCATCGAATGTACGCCTTTCCCGCTTGCTGAAGGCCTTATAGACAAAATCAACGCATTAAAAACAACCGTGGTGCAAATGCAGCGCCCCTTACTGACGCTGATTGAAGAATTTGATGCCAAACTGGTCAATGATGCTGATAGCCTTGGCACAGAAACGCGCCAGCGTATTGAGGCGCTAATCGTCAGCCTTGAGCGCCGCGCGAAAATCATGCTGAAAAACTGGCTGGATATGTTGGATGCGCTCCGCCGTAAAGAAGACACGTTATCGAATGATAATTACACGCCACAGAAAACGTCAATGGGCGGTGAAAGCGACACGGTGGACTGGTTTGAAGTTAGCCGCATTGATGGGCAAGATTTTGATTGCGGCTATTTCCGCCATTACACAGACCCGTTAAAGCCATTTTCTGATGTTATCCGCGCCCATGCGCAAGGGATTCTCATTACCTCTGCGACTTTGACCGATCAAGACGATAAAAATCATGATGAAAACTCAGACATCGAAAAACAGCGTTGGTTTGATGCCTACGCCCATAGCGGCGCGCGTCACATGGATAAGTTCGCCCAGCATAGCGCCTATGAATCGCCGTTTGATTACAAAGCATCCACCAAAGTTTTGGTGATTAATGACGTTAATAAAAACGACCTTGATCAAGTAGCGGCGGCCTATGAGTTATTGTTTAAAGCCTCTGGCGGCGGCGCGCTTGGCCTATTCACCGCTATACAGCGCCTAAAAGCTGTGCATAGCCGCATTGCGCCGAACATTGAAAATGCGGGACTTACCCTTTATGGGCAGCATGTGGACGCAATGGAATCAGGCACATTAATTGATATTTTCCGCGCTGAAGAAAAAAGCTGTTTGCTCGGCACTGATGCGGTACGGGATGGGGTCGATATTCCGGGTAAATCATTACAGTTACTGGTTTATGACCGCGTGCCGTGGCCACGGCCAAACTTGCTGCACAAAGCGCGGCGTGAAGCCTTTGGGCAGCGCGCCTATGATGAACGCAGCGCCCGCATGAAAATCAAACAAGCCTATGGCCGCCTCATCCGACATGAGGAAGATAAAGGCGTATTTGTTATGTTAGATAATGCCCTGCCCACTCGCCTAACTACCGCCTTTCCTGAAGGGGTAGACGTACAGCGTGTTGGCATTGCTGAAGCAGGGAAGGTCATCGCGGGATTCTTAACATAATTAATCGCCTATTAAGTTTTTTATTGTAGCATCTTCAATAGAATAAGAATTTATAAATCTGGGGCATGATAATGAGTGACGATTTAAAACAAAAGATTCAGACTGATTTTTGTACAGCGGAACATGAGAGCATCTATAGCGATGCACTCAAAGACACAATCAACACTATAGAGCAAGCGGCCTATGATTGTGATTGGTCAGTTACGCTCGGCAAGGCGCTCGAACACGGTGACGGCGCTATGCGGCACACCATAGCGCTAATAACATATGATAAGGCCGGTGAGCTTAGTGAGGACTACACACCAACCCCGAAAATGCAGCAGCATTTAGAGGCGCTAAAAGCAGAACATAATTTTAAGGAAGCACAGATTCGCGTAGTCGTTTCTACGCTTAGTCTTGACCGACATGTCAAGATTAACTTTGACTTTGATGCCGACACCCTTAACCCCGCGACAAAGAAAGCAGCATTAGAAAATTTAGCGCAAGATCGCAAAGAACGGTTTAGCGCGCCAGAATATCAAGAATTAGAGCAGGCAATTAGCGAAATATTGCAAAGCGAAACTTTGTCCGCAAAAATTGAACGTGGACAATCACTAGAGCTTGGTGAGAGCCGGTATAATGTCTTAAAGCTTGAAAACAATCAGGTTAAAACTGACACAGGCGAGTATTTAAACCACGCGTCGCCTGCTTTCGCGGAGTTTAGAAAACAACAGCGAGAAAAGGGCATGCATGATGTGTGCGCTGTCATAGATGCGCCGCATGCAGATTTTTATGTCTTTGCAGAAGTTGCGTTTGTGCCGCCAAAGCCACAAAATTCAGGCCTGTGGGATCGTTTAAAAGAAAAAATCAGCCCCTAATGAATATATAAACTATAAGCTTGTCAGCATAAGGTTTTAAAAGCCTTGTGCACTTCCCTATCCGCAAGATTATTAATATAATAAAAAAGCGCCGCATTTTCATGCAGCGCTTACATCTTGAATAAGGTTATCAGCATTTATTTAAGACGCTTTTTTAAACCAGCTATAGGACTTCTTTGATGTGAGAAGCTTACGGGCTTTTTTAACACTACGCATTTGTGGCGTTTCGCCCCATTTGCGGAATTTTTGTATGTTTATTTGTGACATTATCATGGTTCTTATCCCTCCCCGAATATGAGCCTTTTTGTATTCTGGCCTTAATGTAGCACAACAATAATAGTTATGTCAAATATTACGTGTAAAAAAGTCCCACTGCATAATGTTATGCAGTGGGGCGCTATATAGTTAACCGATTTTCAGGACGTTGTTTTTAACATCATACGTCACTGTACGACCGTCTTGCGTACGCACAGCATCATCTTGCTCTAACGCTGCGACTTGGTATTCAGAGGGGTTGATGTCAGTAGCATCTGCCAGTAAAGGCGTTGCAACGCCGTGAATGCCATTAAAAGTGAAACTTGCTAAGGCCATTGCTGTAACGCTTGAACTTACGCTGCTCCAAAGCTGATCATTTTGTACGTTTTTAATGTATCCTTTACGGCGCGCAGCGCCATATCCTGCGGCGCCAAGTAAAAAGCCGCCATATAAGACGCCAAATTTAGCCGCGCCTGTTGTTGCAAGGAACGCTGTTTCCTGCACAATATTTGATGTCGGGTTTGACATGACTGCTGGTGCAACTGAAAATGTTGAAATACCTGCAAACACGGCTGCAAAAATAGCTGTATTGCTGTTCTGCTTAATATGACCTGCGGCTTTGTTATATAGATTCTTGATTGATTTCATCACAATCTCCCTGAAAATTTATTTTTATAATTATGCATTGGTTATAGCAGCGTTTCCATTTATGTCAACAACAACCGCAGATTACAAAATATTTATTTGCATCGCCTTCATGCGCTCTGTATAAATAGGCTCTAGTCCCCCGCGCCTAGGCAAGCTATATCAGTATTGAATAAGAATAGGAATATCATGCAGACAGTTACAGTCTTCGCAGGCTCTTCGGGCTTTGCACCTCAATCACACAACATGGCCGCACGCGTGCTTGGGCAGGAATGTGCTGCGCGTAAAATAGATTTGTGCTATGGCGGCATGAATGCCGGTTTAATGTATTTGGTCGCCGAAGCGGCGCGCCGTAATAATGGCCGCGTGATTGGCGTTATACCATCGCGGCTGAGAGATAGCGAACGCGTTCACCGAGATTTAGACGAGCTGATTACCGTCGAAACGCTATGGGAACGTAAACGCAAAATGTTTCACTTGGCTGATGCCATATTCGCGTTGCCAGGCGGCTTTGGCACATATGATGAAGTTGCCGAAGTCCTATATTGGGGCGTACTTGGCTTTCACAGCAAGCCGATGGTGATGTTAAACATTGATGGTTATTGGGATGACTTCCTTGATTATTTCAACAACCATGTACATCAAGGTGATGATGAGCTTGGCAAAGTTTCCGACTTCCTTATCGAAGCGAAAACAGTGGAAGAAGCCTTCGCCAAGGCCGAAGCATGGCAAGCCCCCGCTTATGCCAGCACACATGATGATAAGCAAGAATCCCTCCCCCATTTTGAAGATGCCTTTAGCGCAGAAAATATGGACTGTATTATCATTGACCAATCCACCGCAAAAGGCGCATATCAAATCGGCACGGCGCTTACCTTGCGCCAGCTAGGCAAACATAATTTGCCGATTGGCATTTTAAATGAAAATGATGATTTCAGCCCATTAATGCAATGGGTGATGGATGCCTCTGCCGCGCGTTATATCACGGCAAAATGCACAAGCTTATTCGCGGTAGAGACCGACAAAGCCATCCTCGCAGAGCGCCTCAGCAAGCTCGCGGCCATAGACATTGACCTGCATGAAGACAAATGGGGCGACAAACCTGAGTTTTAAGCTGCCTCTTTCCTAATCATTATACGAAGCCGCTTGCTGCGCCTTATTGGGGCGCATTGGCGGCTTTTTTATTGCGCTATTTTCTTCGCCTTCATCTGCCGCCAAGGTGATATAGCGGTTACGCATCTTCTTATCTTCACTGCGTTTATAGACGTAAACACCGAGGACGGATAATGCCACGGCCCAAATTGTACCAAGGCTTTCCATGGCATCGATAACCAGCACAGCGTCTTTGGTGCGGAATATCATAATATAGGCAATGCCAAGCATTTGCGCCGCCCATGTAATGGCCATTAAGTAGCCAAATGTTGGGCGCATACGGCGAACGAATTTATCATTGGATGTGATCTCAGCGCGCAGCGAGCTGTTCACTTCGGCGGCGAGTTTGGTTTGTTCTTCTATTTTTAGCTTGGTCATTTCTTCCATATGGCGGTTCGCTTCACCAATATCATGGGATGATACGCCGCCTGTTTTTATGGCCTCATCAAGGCCGTCCAAAGCATCTGCGGTGGATTGTGCGCTTGGGTGTGCTATGCCACGCAATACGCCGCTGACAAGCTCGACCAAAAATGGCAAACCAAGCTGCGCTAATAAATTAATCGCCATAAATCCTCTCCTTTATACGTTCACAAGACGGTAGAAAATGTGTCTACCCAGCACTGCTGATGGCTTGTTATCTTTGATCCAGTATGGGGATATGCCTGCGGCGTGGTAATGGGTTGCACCTTTAGTGATATCTGTACCCAAAACGCCAGCAACAGCGCGCCTTGCAATGCGCAGTGCGCTGACGAAATATATGTCATCATCAGCGCTCAGCTGAATAAGCTTCGCACGGTTGGGGTCGTCTTTGTTCCAACATGAAAACTGAAATGGTTTTTGGCAAATTTGCACAATGTCATTGCCCCACCAATAACTACCGAGCGTTTTTGATACTGCAAGACGGTTTAAAATAACCTGCGCGACGGCTTGCATACCGGCGCTGCCTTCACCGCGGGCTTCGCCCCATAATGTGCGTGCCAATGTATCAATCGCGATTTGATCATAAAATGCTTTGGCGGCAATATTCTCTGGCTTAGATTTGGGGACGAGTTTAAATGGCTTTAAGCGTTTTTGTTTCATGACATGCTCCGTGTTTACTGCTAAAAACCGCACGATTTAAAGTAACCGCGCGACAAAGAAAAACGCCGCCGCATTACTGCGCCGGCGTTTATAAATTCTATAATGTAGTTTTATTTACTTAGGCTCTTTTTTGAACTGATCTTTAACCCAGCTGCTCGCTTTACCTGTCGCAGCAACGGCGCGTCCCGTATAATCTACAGTCGAGTTCATCGCTTGGCTCGCGTAATGTTTTGAAAGTGCCGCCGCGTTTCTCGGAACAGAAAGGCTTAAATTATATGAGCCAACATCAGCGTTAAGTGCTGCTAAAGTTTCTACTTCATCATCCGCAACATATATATAAGATGCGTTGTTTTTCAACACATCCAAAATAAAGCGCCCAGCACTCACTTTCTCCGTCGTTGAAGCATCTACTGTATTAGAAATCGCCTCTTGCTGCGCGGCATTAATTGATAATACTTCCCCTGTCTGTTTCGCCGCGGCGAGTGTGACAAGCGCATTAAATTGACCACGTGCAAGCACACCTTCACAACGCGTTTGATAATCAAACATTTCAACCAAATTGCTAAAGCCTTCAGCATTGCCTTGCTTTGCCAAGGCTTTTTGTGTTTTTGCATCGTCGCATAAAACATCAAGCCCTTCAGATAGGTTGGTGATAGCACCATAAATCGCCGCATAATCAGCTGCGCTGTCATGCGGGCGATCAAGTGCCTTATTGATATCCTTAATGACGGCAGCAACTTTTTTACCGCTGCCAATTGTTGTGATGTCCGCCTGTGCGTCAACCAGCATTTCTTCAATTGATTTCAAAATATCCGCGCCGCTAGCTGTTCCCTCTGGTTTATTCTTTGTACCATCGAGCATTTCATCGACAAAAATAGCGTCCCAGCTAAGCGCCGCCGTTGCTATTTTGTTACGCAAAGCTTTGCATTGCAGGTCGATAGCGAACTTACCACTATCTTTTACCGCATCAACCGTCGCCTCATAAGCATCCGCTGTGCTGTCTGCAACTTTTGTCCAAGTGTTTTTTAATTTTGAGCCGAAATCTTTGAAACCCATTACTTCAATCCTTTTGCTTAATTTGGAGTATTTTTGCGGTTGGCGTACCAACCAAGTGCCTGCCCCGCCAAGGCCTTTGCACCGTTTGATAATTGTGCGCCGTAATGCGTAGCGTAAGCCATCGCATTTGACGATACCGACATAGAAAGATTATATGCGCCGATATCTTCACTTACGTTATAAAGAGCATTTGCAGTTTCTTTGTCAAAATCTGTGCTGTACATGTCAAGGTCGTTTGACATTTTTGAGACAAGCATAATGCTTGCAGACACTTTTTCAGATGCTGCACTCTCGCCTGTTAGTTCACTTATCGTCAGCGCTTCATTGCTAGACAAAGCTAAACCCACATTTTCAGTATGTTCACTCACCATAATTTCAGCAAGCTTCGCAGGCTTACATTTCTGCACAACAGCGGCGCAGCGTTGTTCATGGGCAAAACCTTTGACCAGATTTTCAAATGTTTCTTTATTGCCGCCTTTAGCAAGCGCATCCATGACTTTTTTATTGCTGCTTAAATCCTGCACTTCGGCGATTGATAAACTTGTGAGATGATAGATATCATAAAGTGAGTTTACATCCATGCCAGATTTCATGTTTGTAACTTTGCCAAGATTGATGATAGTTTTACCAAGCGCTTCGCCATCTTTAACGCCTGTGACACGTGCCTGTGCGAGCGTCAGCATATCTTTAATTGATGACAAAACATCAACGCCTTTGGCGCATCCGCCTGCATCTTTATCGCTTACGCCGTTCAGCATTTCATCCATGTAGACAGATAACCAGTTCATGCGTGCTTGGTCTACGCGCCCACGTATCGTATCAAGCTGTAATTTATTGGCTGCTAGTGCTGGGTCTGCGGCAACGTCGTCATATTGTGATTTTACTTTGCTGGCTGCATCTTGTGCTTGCTCCGCCAGCTTTTTGCCCTGTGCAGCCGCCTTATCTAAAGCGCCGCCAAACTGGCCTTTTAACTTATTCAAATTTTCTTTATCGAAAAATGACATACACCGTCTCCATTACACATAATGTTATAAAAAATCTGCTGTAAACTAGCAGTCTCATAACGTTATGTCAAATATTATTTTTGCCATTCAGAGATTCCGTTTTTAGTGCTGTACGGTCAAGCTTAGCTTCAATACGCAGCAAGTGTCCCGTCAGGCGGTCTTCTAGCGCGTGAACATGCGAAAGCCGCGCATATGACTTTGCCGTTTCAAGCTTATGGGCGGATAGCCCCTCCCTTAATTGCATAGCGCGGCTATCAATAATTGACTGCAATTCACGCAAAGCGGTTTCACTTTGCTGTTTAACGCGCCAGATCATCCAAAATAATGCGCTCATGGCAGGAATATCTATGGCGGATATCCACCATTGTAAGTCTAAATTCGGTGGCATATCTATCCTCCCTTGTTATAAAAATACGCTTAAACATCAAACTGGCTGTCGGCAAGATGCATTGATGATGTGCCTTGCCAATTTGGGCGCGTGCCTACGCCGCCAATGGTACGAATGCGCACAGGTTCGCTTGCTAGCGCTCCCGCAACCGCATCAAGACCATCATCACTTGCACCCGTTTTTTCAGGCATCCATTCTTGCATTTCACGAATAAACGGCGTTTTAATAACGCTTTGATGGACATAAAGCGCCTTTGCCGCCATTACCGCATCGAAAGCTTCGATAATACGCAGCGCCTTTGGGCGACGCGATGATAATTCGACAACCGCGCTAGCTATGCCCATTTTACTTAAATGTTTTCTCAGCATATTGGGCAAAAAACGCCCAAGGCCATTAATCTCAATCGTGATTGATGGTAACAACAGCGCACCTGCAATGCGGGCAACGATTTTGCATTGTTGGGTTGCTTCATCTTGATTGTCGCTCTCAGCCGCGCGGATATATTCCGTGCGATGCACATAATGACGGCCTTGATTATCAGTATAAACAACCGCAAGGACGGAGCTATCCCCCCGCCCCTGCGCGGACGCAAATGCAGGATCCCAAAATGCAGAGCATGAAGTAAGCTGCCGTCCGTTGAGCCATAATTGTGGACGGCCTGCAACTTCTTTATAGTCAATCTCATCATCATAAATGTTTAAGTCTTCGGGGTTTAAACGCCCCTCATTAAGCGCTACTGGCTTTAACATCATTTGGCTTTCAAACTTATTGGGGCCTGTGTGGATTTTCATGCGTTCGATGTCGGCAATGCTATAACGCTCAGGCCATGCAGAAGCCCCTGTTTCATCTAATATAGGGCAAAGTTTACGATTGTAGTCCTGCAAGAACGGTACGTCTTCGCCAATTTCTTTACGCGGCGCATCTGCATAAATGGAATAATAATTATGCGGAGTCCCGACGTAAAGCCGTGTCCCGCCTTGCACCAAAATATACTCAATTTCAAGCAAGCGTTCGCGTAAATCTTGACGTTTATCGGCGGTATCGCAGGTTTTAGGGA
>MDTB01199688.1_pt1 | contig 44034 bp, 48 predicted proteins | sample 811161 | NCBI WGS metagenome assembly MDTB01 (sample SAMN05326650, study PRJNA326480) | marine metagenome | isolation source: seawater | place: Mediterranean Sea | collected 2009 | reverse complement strand
TTGTAACTATAATTACCGAATGTGTCCCCATCGTCTAGAGGCCTAGGACACCGGGTTTTCATCCCGGCAACAGGGGTTCGAATCCCCTTGGGGATGCCAGCTTTCTTTAAATTGGTATCTTGACACAAAATTTTCCTAATTTTCATATAAAATATATTTACAAAATATAAGACAAATATTGATTTATGAACTTAGTATTAATTGTAATTAGTTACTACCTCTTTGCTGGCTTATTTATAATTTTTTCACACATTAATAATTATAATTTGCTGTTAAAAATCTCAAATAATAAAAATCTTTTTAATGCCTATGTTTCTATTGAGTTGATAGTTTCAGTTCTACTTTTAATTCACTCTCAGTATACAAGCAACCTATTTTTGTTAGTGTTAGGTCTTATTAGTTTCATTTCAGCTCTTTATTCGTTCTCAATAAGGGAAGAAAGTATAAAAATATTGAAAAAGATGGGAGTGACATACGAGTACTTTGGAATTTTTACTTACTTAATTTTAGCTGCACTTATATTTTATGCTGATAATGTTAATACAACATTTTGACCTAAATCTTATGTTAAAGATTTTTTTAATTTTTTTTAAATTCTTTTATTGTTATTTAGTATAAACGGTTGTTAATGAGAATCATTCTCATTAATATATTTCCATGAATGAATTTATTATCGTTTTTAGAGAGTGCTTAGAGGCATCTCTAATCGTAGGTATCATTTATAGTTTCTTATCAAGATCTAACCTACATGAAGCACTCAAAAAATTATGGTTGGGTGTAGGAGCATCAGTTATAGCTAGCATCTTTGTGGCTATCTTGGTTGTATACTTAAAATCTACAGTAGGTGATACTCGTTATGAAAAGCTATTTGAGTCATTATTTATGTATGCTGCTGCTGGATTAATTTGGTATGTAGTTTTTTGGCTGTCGAAACATGTATCTGATCGTAAAGACCTAGAATCAAAAACAGAAACAGCACTAAAAATGTCGTCATGGGGTGTCTTTTGGGTAGTTTTCTTTTCAATTTTAAGAGAAGGTTTTGAAACGGTAATTATGCTTCTTGCGCAGGATAGGGGAGATGGGTTTTCTTACATTGGCTTCATAGCTGGTGCAACTTTAGCTATTGGGATTGGTTACTTAATTGTTATAGGTGGAAAAAGAATAAATCTCAGACCATTTTTTAAAGGGACAACACTACTACTGGTTTTCCTAGCGTCAGGCATGATTGCATATGGTACTCATGAAGGAGAGGAATATTTAGAAAAATCAGGATTCATACAAAAGAATGAGATAGCTAGACCTTGGGATATTTTGAAACCGACTGATACAAAACCTGAGAATGGTATTTTATACAAATACGATGAGGCAAAAGATCTTTATTATCATCCCTTCTACGACAAAGGTTACATAGGTGAATTCGCCAAAGGTTTCTTTGGATACAATTCAAATCCAAACTACGTTGAGCTAATATTTTGGCTGCTGTCGCTAATATTTGGTATAAGAATGTGGCGCAGGTTCTACGCATAAAGAAAAAATCCTTATAAAATTTAAGATATGCAATTTTTTAAACGTTTAATAATAATTATTTTATTACTGCCATCATTAGAAGCCAATGAAGGTTACGTTGATAATAATGGAGTTGAAATTTTTTATGTTGACTATGGGCCTACTAGTAATGAGCCAATTCTATTAGTACAGGGTTTAGGGGGTCAATTAACTTTTTGGCCTGACGAGCTCATTACAGTCCTACAGGATAATGGTTATAGACCTATTGTCTATGATAATAGAGATGTAGGGCTCTCTGAGGATTTTAAAGACTATGGTAAACCAAATTTTATCTGGAATTACATTAAATTTTATTTAGGATTACCATTGAGATCAGCTTATACATTAGCCGACATGGGCAGCGATGGTATAGCTATTCTCGATCATTTGAATATTAAAAAAACGCATATACTCGCTCAATCTATGGGAGGGATGATAAGTCAAAGAATGGTCGCCGATAACAAAAATAGATTTAAATCGTATGTATTAATTGCATCTATGGCTAGAACACCAGACCTCCAAACTGCTCCAAGAGGAGAATTGAGAAAGTTAATTGAAGATAGATCTTTTGGGAATCAGACTTTGGATGGAGAAGTTGAACGATCAATTAAAATTTTTAAAATTCTTGCTAGCCCAAATACTGAAATAGACGAAGAAAAGTTTGAAAAAGAAGTAATTAAAAACTTTAACAGAAGCTCAAATACTGAAGGATTTTCAAGACAATTAATTGCTATCCTAGCTGATAAAGATAGATACGATGAAGTAAAGACTATTACTGTACCAACGCTAGTAATTCATGGAAAATTAGACCCATTAATACCTTATGAAGAGGGAAAGAAAACTGCAGAACTAATTCCTAATAGTGAATTTCTCGGTGTAGATTTCATGTCTCATCTTATTGATAAGCCAGTACTTGACTACATTGAACCTCCAATGGTTAAATTTTTAGATAAAAATAGTTAATTAAGCACTGAATAAGAACCAATTATTCGGAGTTCTTCAGACATCTCTTCAAGTATTTCAAGTAATTTTACTACTACTTCATCTTCGTAATAGCCTTCAAAATCAATAAAGAAAGTATGTAGATAGTCGTTATTTCTGGAAGGTCTTGTTTCTATTCTTGTCATGTTAATATTGAGCTCAGTAAACGGTTGCAGAATAGACATCAATGAACCTGGTTTATCTGCAATATTTACCATCACAGAGGTTTTATTTTGATCACATTTTTCTTCTATACTTTTACCAATTACTAAAAATCTTGTTTTATTATCATTGCTGTCCTGTATATTTTCTAAATGAGTGTTTAGGTTAAATATCTCTATAGCATATGAATTAGCTATACAGAAAAGATCTTTGTCTTCTGCTGCGTGAGAAGCTGCCTCTGCAGTGCTTGTAGCAACTATTTTTTCAGCACTTGGAATATTTTCTCTTAACCAGTTGTTGCACTGCCCAAAAACTTGAGGGTGTGAGGTAATTTTTTTGATGGCATTTAAATCAAAATCTTTATTTATTGAACATAGATTGTGGCTTACTGAAAAGTTAAATTCTTTAAGAATTTTTAAATCGTAATCAATAAGACAATTTAACGACGAATTAATTACCCCTTGATAAGAATTTTCAAAAGGAATAACACCATAGTAAGAATGGCTCATTGCTACTTTTTCAAAAATGTCTTCTATTGAGGGTAGGGGAACAAATTCAGTATTTGCTTTAAAGATATTCCTTGCAGCCAAATCAGAGTTTGTGCCTTCAGGTCCAAGAAAGAAAATTTTCATCTGAGAATTGTAAGGTTTTTTAGACATAAAAAAAACTGAGCAAGCTCAGTTTTTTTAAAATCGAGATCTGTGGGTGTCAAAAGTGAGATTACCTCTTGCATCCTTGAGTAAGATCTCTTTTACTCTCGGTGGTCAAGTTTGCTTTTCTGCATGCTAAGCTCTCTTGAACTTTCACCCTTCAGGTCTCTTCCTGAGTAACGTTTCCTTTCTTTGGTTCTGCAGTTCCCTTCCAGTTCTCGTTACCGCTAGGTAAGTACTAATTTATAATGTGTTAATTACTAAAGCAAGACTTTAGTATAAAAAAATAGTACTTTTTTTTTAGGTTTTTTAGAAGTCTTTAAAAATCATGCTTTAAGAGGATAAAAAAATATAAATTATTTATTTATGAAGCAATTAAAAAAATTATATTGTTCAAAAATTGAACATACTGTATAAAATATATACACATATATATTAATTGTATTAAGTTATAATATGTAAATCATGAAAACTACATTAATTACAGGCCCAACTGCAGGAATTGGTAAATCGATAGCTTATCAATTAGCGGAAAGAGGTGAAAATTTATTATTGGTTGCGCGAAGAGCAGATAGATTAAAAACTATCTCGGATGATATACAAACAAAATTTAACGTTAAAGTTAATTACAAAGTTGCAGATTTAACATTGCAACAAGCTCCCAAAGAAATCTACGCATACTGTAAAAATCAGGGGTTGGATATATCTACACTAATCTTAAATGCTGGTTACCAAATTAACACTAGACTTGATGAAGCGTCTTTGGAAGAAGAAGAGGCTTGCTTAAGAGTTCTAGGCTTATCGGTAATTATGCAGACAAAACTTCATCTCAAGGACATGGTTAAAAGGGGAGGGGGAAATATTATGGTGGTTTCATCGATTGCTGCTTTTGCCCCGACTTCAAATGAATTTGCAGTACTTTATGGCCCAGTTAAAACTTTTATGAACAGATTTGTAGAGGCAATCAATAGTGCTTACAACAAAGACAAAATTTATGCTACCTCCGTTTGTCCTGGTTTTACCAATACTGAATTTCATGAAATGAGCGGTACACAAGATCGTATGGATAAAGTGCCTCCTTTCATGAAAATGAGTTCAGATGCTGTAGCAAAAGAAGGTATTATTGGAATGGATAATAAAAAAGAAATTGTGATTACAGGTGCACTGAATAGGTTTTTAATGAATCTTTTGAGGTTTTTCCCTAGACCATTGATTAAGATAATTGGAAATTCATTAGCAGGTGGAAGATATAAATAGACTTTGTATTCTAATCGTATTTTTAATTGTAGGTTGTGCTGAGCAAAGTCCAGAGGATATAGCACAACGCTCCTTAATAGTAGATTCACATATAGACACTCCCTACAGGATAAAAGCACAATTAGATAGTACTGGTACGTACGAAGACATTGCTTCTAGCACGAGTTATGATTTTGATTACCTTAGAGCTTTATCTGGCGGTTTAAATGTCCCATTTTTTTCTATTTATTTGCCAGCATATTCAGAAGACAATGGCACAAGTTTTGAATTAGCAAATGAACTAATCGATCTTATGAATTCAATTATTGATGCAAATCCTGATAAATTTTTTTTGGTTGATACATCAACTTACCTGGGAAATCTGCCTGGTCAAAATTTAGTAGGCATCGCTTATGGTATGGAAAATGGTGCAGCACTTGAAGGTGAGTTAGATAATGTTAAATATTTTTATAAAAGAGGTATTAGATACATCACTCTCACACACGCCAAAACTAATCATATTTCAGACTCTTCTTATGATCTGAATAAACAATGGGGGGGTCTAAGTGACTTTGGGAAAAAGCTCATTCCAGAAATGAACAAAGTAGGAGTTATAGTTGATATTTCTCATGTTTCAGATGCTGCTTTTTTTCAAGCGGTAAACATCTCTAAGACTCCAGTTATTGCTAGTCATTCGTCTCTTAGACATTTCACACCCAATTGGGAAAGAAATGTTTCAGATTCAATGGTAAAAGCACTTGCGGAAAAAGGTGGCATATTGCAAATAAATTTCGGCACTAATTTTTTAACAAATGTAAACGATAAGTCTAAGGCATACGATCCATCTACATACATACATGCCGACATTACAGACGTAGTGGATCACATAGATAGAGTAGTAGAGTTAGTAGGAATAGATTACGTTGGCATTGGCTCAGATTATGATGGAGTAGGCGATACATTACCGAATGGCTTAAAAGACGTAGCTTCTTACCCAAATCTTATTGCAGAGATGCAAAAACGTGGCTACTCTACTAATGACATTCAAAAAATACTAGGTGGAAATTTTGTTCGAGTGTGGAGAGAAGTAGAAGAATATGCAAGAAACAACTAACCCTTTAAATATCTGGCACAGAACTGTTTTAGATAACGATCCGTCAGATCTTTACGATATTCTTGACGATTCATTCAAATTTTATTCCCCAGCAGTTTTTAAAAGCAAAGAAAAATATATGGGATACATTTACTTGTTAGCAGCTGGTCAATCATTCTTAACAAGTGATTTTAGGTATACAAGACAGCTCGTTGATGACCATCAAGCAGTTTTAGAGTTCGAATGTACAATGGATGGTGTAACCGTAAATGGAATCGACATGTTTAAATGGAATGAAAATAATAAACTTATAGAAATGAAAGTGATGATCAGAACTGAAAAGGCTCTTGAGGCTGTAAAACAAGAGATGACTAAACATTTATCAAACCCAGAAGTTTGGCGTTGATTTCAGTTAAAACATCTATAGAATAAACTACTCATGGCAAAAAAATATGTGAATTTCAGAGTTGGTGGTGTTCCTGAAAAAAAGGAGGACAACTACACTGTCTGGACTAATGATCTTCTCAGCAAACTAATTGCTAGTAAGACTGTGATTGAACCAAGCAAATCTACCTTTGGCCACAGACTTTTGGAAAGTGAAGTAATTTTTGTTGTTGTTTCAGGTCGAGGTATTATGGAAGTAGTTGAATATGCCAACACTTCTGATGGCCATGGACATGATCCTTCTCATGGAATAATGCATAAAGACGAATATGCCTTGTCTGCAGGTGATGTGATTCTTGCTGAAGAGGGCGACTATGTGAAAGTCGCTAATGAGAGCGATCATGATCAATTAGTCTATCTAAGAATATTTGATAAAGCTGGTTGGCGAGGCAGATCACCAGAGCTAGAAAAAGACCCGCAAGCCTAATCCATTATGAAAATTAAAGTATGCGGGATAACCCGAGAGGAAGATATTGTAAAACTATTAGAACTAAAGATAGATTTTATTGGTTTTAATTTACTCAAAGAAAGTAAAAGAAAAGTAAATATAGCTTGGGCTCTTGATATGACAAAGAAGTATCAGCTAGAGAACAAATCTGTATTTCTTGTTGATTGTGAAGAATCAGAATTTAATCAATTGAAGAATATAAGTTCACTAAGTCTTCAAATTTATAATTTCCACGAAGTTCCAAATGTCTCAAATATGCTTTTTATTCCAGTTAATGCAACATTTCTGAAACAATTAGAAAAATCTCATTTTCCAATGAAAGAAAACCATAGATACTTGATCGACAATATGGAAGGCGCTCTTGGAGGAACAGGAGAAAAGTTTGATTGGAGTGATTTACACAAGTTTGATTTATCAGAAATTATGTTAGCTGGTGGTATTGGACCAGAAGATATAAATTTTTTACAGGATTTAAATGTTTGGGGAATTGATATTAATTCAAAATTTGAAATTAAAACAGGCATTAAAAACCATAAATTACTAGAAAGCTTAAGGAACTATAATGAATAAGGGATATTTTGGAGATTATGGAGGGTTATTCATACCTGAAACATTATCCCATGCGCTTAACGAACTTGAAAAGCTTTATGTAGACATCAAGGATGATAAAGATTTTAATTCAAAATTAACTGAGATCTATAAAGACTATGTAGGCAGACCATCACCCTTATATTTTGCAGAATCTCTAACTAATCAGCTCAAAGGTCCAAAAATATGGTTTAAAAGAGAAGACTTAAACCACACGGGGGCCCACAAAATTAATAATACCGTAGGTCAAGCTTTGTTAGCTAAGATGCTCGGGAAAAAAAGAATTATAGCTGAAACTGGTGCAGGACAACATGGTGTCGCAACAGCTACTATCTGTGCAAAATTAGGGCTTGAATGTATTGTCTATATGGGGGCTAAAGATATTGAAAGGCAAGAATTAAATGTATTTAAAATCGAAACCTTGGGTGCTTCTATTGTGCCTGTACTAAGTGGTACAGCAACCCTCAAAGACGCTCTTAATGAAGCCATTAGGGATTGGGTCACTAATGTTGATTCCAGTCATTACATAATAGGAAGTGTTACGGGACCACATCCCTATCCGACAATAGTACGAGATTTTAATGCTATCAGCGGTAGAGAACTAAAAGAGCAATCTCTTGATAAGTTTCACGCATTACCTGACATGATAATTGCCTGTGTCGGGGGTGGCTCAAATGCAATGGGAGTCTTTTATCCATTCATAGAAGATGAAACAGTTGAATTAATTGGAGTAGAAGCAGGAGGTAAAGATAGCAGTGATGTTGGTGGCGCATCAATTACAGACGGATCAACAGGAGTGCTTCATGGAGCTAAAACCAAAATACTACAGTCAAAGTCAGGTAATATTCTCGAAACCAACTCCATATCAGCGGGATTAGACTATCCTGGAGTTGGGCCAGAACATGCCTATCTTGCAGACCTTAAAAGAGCTAAATATGTCAAAATTTTTGATGATGAAGCGCTAGAAGCCTTTTATGAAATCTCAAAAATAGAGGGCATAATACCAGCTCTAGAAACTGCTCATGCTTTAGCTTACCTTAAGAAAATAACTACCCTTGATACGAATAAAAACGTTGTTGTAAATATGTCAGGTAGAGGCGATAAAGATCTATATTCCGTGATGCAAAATGCAAAATAGTAATTTATTGACGGTCAACAAAAATAAAACAGCTTTTATACCATATCTTGTTGCTGGACATACATCGAATGAAGTATTTTCAGCAGCACTAAAACTGCTGAATGATGTCGGAGCAGACCTCATCGAGATAGGCATTCCGTTTACGGACCCAATCGCTGAAGGAAAAATAATAGAAAGTGCCCATCACCATGCCTTAAAAAATAATTTTGTTTTAAGTGAAGTATGTAAAATTGTAAAAGAATTTAGAACATATTCAGATACGCCAGTAATCGCGATGGGTTACACCAATTCGTTCATAAACCCGTCCTCAGAATATATTGCAACTAAACTTTCAGAAAGTGGTTTTAGTGGTGTTTTAATTGTTGATTTGCCTGCAAGTGAAAAATCTATCATTAACTCATTTACAGAAAAGAAGCTTAATCTTGTGCAACTGATTGCACCTACCACCCAGCTAAACCTAATAGAAAGCTTTTTAGAAAATGATCCTGCTTTAATTTATTACATTACTCAAAGGGGCATAACTGGATCAACTAATTTAGATCTAGCAGAAATATCTGAAAAACTTAGTTCAATAAAAAAATTAAGTAATAAACCGGTAGTTACTGGTTTTGGTATTAAGACAGTCGAAGACGTTAAAAATCTGAAAAACCTAACTGATGGTATTGTCATAGGTAGTCCAATTGTCGAAAAAATTAATTTGGACTCTTCGTTAAATGCTTTAAAGGAATATCTAAAACCAATTGTTAAGGCGATAAAAGAATGAATAAAGAACGATTTATAGAATTATGTAATTCCTCATTCTCACACATTCCCGTATATGAAGAATTTGTTGCAGACCTTATCAGTCCTTTATATATATTTTCCAATTTTTACGATCAATCAAATTGTTTCCTATTTGAGTCAGCAAAAAGTCATGAAGTTAAAGGGCGTTATTCCATAATGACACTTCCTTCGTCGCTCAGATATGATTTTTTTGATAGTGAATTGCAAATAAAAGATAAAAAAGTAGTAACAAAAGAGCGAGTGCCAAACCCCTATGATTATATCGATAAATTAACCAAAAAATTCTCATCTCCAGATTTAGATAATTTACCGGTCTTCACAGGTGGATTAATAGGCTATTTTAGTTATGAATCGTTTAAATACGTTGAACCAAAACTTAATTATAAATCTTCAGATATACCATTAATTAGTTTGTGTGAATGTAATGAATTAATTGTTTTTGATAATTTTAAAGGGACATTTTCTATCATTGTTAATACGCAAAATAAGACACTTGACGGTTACGAGTTAGCAAAGAAAAGAATTACCGAAATAAGAAATTTATTATTCTCATTACAGCCTTCAATCAAACATAACATAGTTAAGGAAGATATAGAGATTATCAGTAAATCTAATGTGTCATATGAAGTTTATGAGAAACAGGTTAATTCTATAAAAAATCTTATACATGAGGGTGAGATTATGCAGGCAGTCTTATCCAAAGAAGTAACATTTGAGGGTAAATACGATCCTCTAACACTTTATAGAGCCTTGAGACAGATAAATCCATCACCTTACATGTTTTATATGAGTTTCGATGAATTTAACGTAATAGGAGCATCGCCTGAAATATTGGTACAACATCAAAACGATAAAGTAATAATTAGACCCATAGCAGGAACTCGAAAAAGGGGTCTTACTGAGTCTGAAGATTTAACTAATAAAATTGATTTGTTAGAGGATGAAAAAGAGAAAGCAGAGCATATGATGCTAGTAGATTTAGCCAGAAATGATCTATCAAAAGTTTCTGAAGTTGGAACAGTACAAGTCGATGAAATGATGGTGATAGAGAAATACTCTCATGTTATGCATATGACTTCTAATGTAATTGGTCAGAAAAAGAATGATGCAACTCCAATAGATTGCTTGAAGGCAGCACTACCTGCTGGCACATTGAGTGGAACACCAAAAATAAGAGCTATGGAGATATTATCTGAACATGAGAATAGGGTCAGAGGTATCTATGGTGGTTCAGTGGGGTATATCGGCTTTAATGGCAACTTGGATACTGCCATAGTAATCCGTACTGCAATTCATACTGAAGAATCAGTGAAAGTAGGTGTGGGTGGAGGCATAGTATTTGATTCAACACCTAAAAATGAATGGCAAGAAACTGAATCAAAATTAGCTGTTTTTAGGGAGGCATTGAAGTACAAATGAAAATATGTCTAATAGATAATTACGATTCATTTACTTTTAATTTAGAACATCAGCTAGCTTCTTTTGATATTGAAGTCCATGTCATAAGAAATGATGAAATTTCTATTCAGGAGCTCAAAGATATTAATTATGATGCTTTTGTATTAGGCCCTGGACCATCAAACCCTAAAAACGCCGGTATATGTCTAGAGCTGATAAAGCAATTTTACATTACAAAACCTATATTAGGTGTGTGTTTGGGTCATCAATGTATTGGCGAAGCATTTGGAGCCAATATCATTAAATGTGAACTTATCAAACACGGCAAGACCTCCCAAATTAATCACGATGGCTCATCAATTTTTCATAATGTAAAGAACCCTTACCATGTCATGCGCTATCATAGCTTGGTTATTGAAAAAGAAACTTTAGATAAAGATTTTGTTATCAACGCTTGGATCACTAATAAAGATGAGGATTCTATTATGGGTATTAAGCACAAAAAATATAACCTTAATGGAATTCAATTTCATACTGAGTCGATATTTACAGATCAAGGATCAAAATTAATCTCAAACTTTTTGACATCAATAAAATGAGCATTAAAGAAGCACTCGCAGAAATAACTAATTCAAACGATAAATTAAAATTTTATCTTGAGCATATATTGAGTGGTGAGGCTACTAATACTGAAATAACTGAAACATTAATTGCTCTTAATGAATATGGTATTGATTACCATATTATGCATGCTCTGGCTTCAGTAATGAATTCCTATGCTGATAATTTAGAGCTGACGGATAAAGATTTCATTGATACTTGTGGAACTGGGGGTTCAAATTTAAAAATTTTTAATTGCTCAACAATTTCAGCATTTGTAGTAGCTTCATGTGGTGGCAAGGTCGTCAAACATGGTAATAAATCTATTACATCCAAGTCAGGTAGTGCAGACTTTCTAGCCAGGGCCGGAGTAAATATTAATAATGATAGATCTAATGCAATAAGTGCATTCAAACAGTTCGGAATAACCTTTTTATTTGCACCAAACTACCACAAGAAACTTAAACATGTTGCAGCTCAAAGAAAAGCCTTAGGTGTTAGAACTGTTTTTAACGTTGTTGGCCCATTAGTCAATCCTGCTAATCCAAATTATCAAATAATTGGAACCTCGGACAACCAAATAAATAGGGCTGTAATTAATGTCTTAAAGAATAAAGGCTTATCAAGAGCCATGGTTGTAACCTCAAATGATGGAATAGACGAATTATCAATAACTTCTAATGCTTCTGTGCATGAATTAAAACATAATGAAATTTCGTTCTATGAAATAAATCCTGAAGACTACAATCTATCAAGGTGTGCAATAAAGGAAATTCAAGTCGAGACTTTAGAAGAAGCTTATTTATATGGAATAGAGATCTTAAACGGAAAAAGAGGTCCAGGATTTGATATGGTTGCCTTAAATGCTGGAGCTGCCTTATACATATCTAATAAGGTTGAATCACTGGAAGAGGGAGTAGAAAAAGCTAAAAGAGAATTGCATTCAGGTAGACCATTACTCTTGTTAAATAAATACGCTAAATTTACAAACCAACCATGACTACTTTAGAAAAAATAATTCAAGCAAAACATCGCAGGATAGGCATTCAAAAACTTTCCAATTCCTTTACTGATCATTACATAAACAACGATTCTAATGTAGCAGGACCTAAATTTTTTGATTCCCTTATTAAATCTAAAAATGAATATAAAATCATTGCTGAAATGAAGAAAGCATCACCTTCAGCTGGTCTAATTGTTGAGGATTATAAACCTGATTTGATAGCACAAGAGTATGAAAAAAAAGGGTATACAAATTTATCTATACTAACTGAAGAAGATCATTTTCATGGTTTGCTATCTCACATTACCAAAGTAAAGAGGATATCTCAGTTACCGGTATTGCAAAAAGATTTTATTGTTGATGAATGGCAGATCTATCAAGCGAAAACTATAGGCGCAGATTGCATATTATTAATAGCAGAAGCTCTAACTAAAGAAGAAATAGATTCATTTATACATACTGCAAAAACTTTACAGCTTGATGTGCTATTGGAGTTTCATGCTGAAGAGGAAATACCAAAAATATTGGATACTAATCTTCAATACATAGGCATTAATAACAGAAACCTTCATACCCTTGAGACGGATGTCAATCATACACTACGAATTAGAGATAAATATCATAAAGAACTTGAAAGATTTAAGATTGTAGCTGAATCAGGTTTTAAAACAAAAACTGAACTTGATAAGTACAAATCGAATGAAATTGATTTATTCTTAATAGGAGAAAGTTTACTAAAGGAAAAATTATGAAAAAAATATTAATAATTGTATTTATTGTCAGTAATCTACTAGCTGAACCAAGAGTCTATTTTATTGAACCAAAAAATAATCAAATTCTTACAGAAAGAGCAGTGACTGTTAAATTTGGTCTCGAAGATTTCGGTGTTGCACCTGCCGGGTATAACATCCCAAACACAGGACATCATCACCTATTAATCGATTCTTTTTTGCCTGAAGATTTAACTAAACCTATACCAGCCGACGAATACCATCTTCATTTTGGTTTAGGTCAAACTGAGACAGTTATTTATCTAGAACCAGGTGAACATTCTTTAAGGTTAGTTCTAGGTAATTATTTGCATATCCCTCATGAAGAGCCAATTTACTCAGAGGAAATTACCGTAATTGTTTTATAAAAAAAAACCGCCCGAAGGCGGTTTTTTAAACATTACTTAGTTAATTATTCACCAGTAAACGTATGGCTTCCAACTGTTGCATAATCATGTGCATCCTGATCAGAAATTTTTGTAATTTCCCACCAGCAGTCGTCAGCGTTAGTTCCAGATGAAGTCGTCCATGAATCAGTTCCAGCCTTAGTGGCTTTTTTGATCATAACAGACTCTGAACTTGCTTGTGAATCTCCACATGCAGTCCAGTCTGAGCCTGGATCTCCTTGGTAATCTCCAAATACATCAACAACTGTTGCTGATTGTGAAGGAGAATCCGAAGCTGAAGCCTTTTTAAATAATTTATAAGCATCATCTCCATTATGAGAAATATTTGATTCGATTTGATCAATATTATTTCTCAGTGCATCAGGACCATCAGTTCCTTCTGCTCTACCAAGAACCCAAACATCACCGTTAGCAATAGTTGCTCCAGATGTGAATTCAATTGCAACTTCATATTCACCAACAACTGAAGGAGCATTACTCACTCTTCCCAAGAAATACTGGTCTAATGAAACATCTGCACCAGTGAAGTTTGCAACTTCAAGATACTTAGTCCAAGTTGACCCAACTTCTGAAGTTTCAGAAATAAATAAGTCATCAGCGGTTGCTGGTGTGACTTTTGAAACATTCATATTGTCGTAGTACATTCCAGTTGGGGCGTAATTAGTTGCTGTATTCTGAGCACCAAATTGAACTAGTTTTCCAACATCACCAGTAGCAAGAGTTGCGTTAATGATGTGAGAACTCCACTCTGATGAGGATATACCAGTCATATCCAATGTTGTGAAAAGTTCAGTGGCATAGTTGTTACTTGGATTTAAGATCTTAATAAATGCCAAACAAGTACCTCCAGTAGCTCCATTATCTCCATTAGTACCTCCACATGCGTTAGCATCTGTCGCTGGTTTTTTAGCTAAAAATGTTGCTGTAATATCACCAACCATATCTTCTGTAATCTCGAATTCTGCATACAGATTAGTTTCCATAATACCTTGTTGATGATGCGAATCATCGTAGTTACTATAAGAATTCAAGTAACCAGTACCATCGTCATTATCGCTTCCTTCTTCTCCAGTTGCCCATGCACTTATTTGCGGGCCGTTTGGAGCAGGACTCACACTATAACCATTTTGATAATTGCCATCAGCATCATATCTATTGATATAAGCTGTCCAAGGAGCTAGATTCTCTGAATCAGCACTGTAATCAGACATTGTCTCACTGAATAATGTGCCATCTTCTGGAGCAGGTGTCGGTGCTGGTGTAGGTGTATAAGCTGCAACTGCAACATCATCATAGAACATTGAAGTAGGAGCATAATTTCCTGCAGTACTCATAAACCCGGATTGATAAACATGGCCTACCATTGCATCAGTAATTTCAAAGTCAAGATTCATAGTCTCGCCTGCTGCACCTTGTGTCTCTACACTATCAAAAAGTATTTGAGAATAATCAGATGAGTTAATTACTTTTACAAATGCTTTACAAACTCCTCCTGTAGCACCATTGTCAGAATTAGTGCCACCGCAATCATTGGTTGTTGCTGTAAAAGACATTCTGTAAGTACCAACCATATCAGTCGTTAGATATCCTTGATCGGCCCCAAGTTCACGGAAAACATTGGTTTCAACGATGCCTCCATTATGTGTTCCGTCATCATAATTACTGTAAACATTTAAACTATTTCCAGAATCAGTGATGTTGACTGCACTTATTTGTGGTCCCGCTATTGGAGCAGGTGTTACTGCATAACCACCAGTATAATTACCGCTTCCATCAAATTGATTGACATATGCTGCCCAGTTCCAATCTGTAGAGAGTGAATCAGCATTGTACGATTCAAAATCATCAGAATGCGCAACATCTGTGATGTTTGGCGCAGGTGTCGGCGCTGGTGTTGGCGCAGGTGTTGGCGCTGGCGTTGGCGCAGGTGTCGGCGCTGGCGTTGGCGCAGGTGTCGGCGCTGGCGTAGGCATAGGTGTTGGTGCTGGTGCCGCAGGAGTTTCGTTATAGTTACTTCTGTCAACGCCATCACTACACGCAGCTAAAAATGCTAACGTAAGAAATGTTGTGAGTTTTTTAAACATGTTAAGTTATCCCCAATATTAATTCGAACTTCAAATATGTCACATATTTAGAGATTTTTAAAGTCTAATTTTGAAGATTTAAGCCTTGATTTTATTTCTTAATTTTTGATGAATCAGTTTCATCTCTATGTTTTTTTAGATACTTCATAAAAGGTGTCCCACCAGTACCTCTTACTTTAGAACCACCACTGCCAAATAAAGTACTCTTAGTGCTTTGATTATGAATATAATCAGCTGCATATCTTAAATGCTGTGATCTAAATATTGAGATCTCCTCACAGCACTCATCGTATAAACACATAAGGGCTTTATCTTCTGAAACCTCATCCTTTACTTTGCTAAAATCTTCAACGTATTTAATTAAAGCTCTATGAGATGGCGGCATATATGATTTCATTTCATCAAGATACTCCCTTAGTTCATCCCTTTCATGCTTAACATTAAGCAATGCATCAAGCGTTGGGACTATAGAGCTCTGAGCTCCAGTTTCACCTCTGTATAATTGTGGTTCATCACCAAAACAGTCTTCGTATATAAGACCATTCGGAAGGGCAGGGTTATTTTTCCAACCGAATATGTAGGGACGAACCCTATGGTAGTAAATGTAAGGATCACATTTTTCAGGCATTTTACGAAATATATGATTTACCTCTATCATAGATTCTTTAATAGTAGTCAGTTCTTTTTTGAGAAAATCTGTATCGCATGCTTTATTTTCATATTTCTTAGAAATGTTAAATGCACTACAAATAGCACGATTGGCTGCATGCTCTATACAAACATGAATAGTTACAAACCAATCTTCGTCAATGCCTCCTAAAAAATTGTAATTCAAGGCAACATTATCTAAGTTTACGCCTTCTTCTTGATTTATTTTGTGCCAATTATCTAAACAGTAACTTGCATAACTTAAAATAGCTGGCCTGCCTAACATTTCAGAAATTTTCGACCATGGTTTTGCTAGTGCCTTACATAAAATTTTTGATGGCGCTAGATCGCCCCAGACATAGGCGTGCGCTAAAAAAGAAAATTGCACATTTAGTAACCTCAGTTCTTCTTCAGAATATTTTAAAAAATCTTGTGTAAAAAAAGAATCAGGCAAGCTATCTATTTGCTTTCTTATCTTATTAGTGAGTAAGAGTTTGGGAATAGAGCAGGCTAAATCCTCTAAAATTTGTTCATCTTTATTTTTATTTTTCAGATACCTTAAAGGCGGATTTGACCCTATAAAGCCCTGAACATTATTTATATCAAGTGAAAGATTTGATTGCATTCTTGTATTTTATATTACTGAATATTTATTTCATCTACTATTCAATCATATTTAGATGAGAATAATTCTCATTTATCTTTAGCAATTACTTGTATTTTTAAAATACCTTTCTATAATTCCTTTCTATTATTTCTAAATGAGAATCATTATCATTACGATAATGACTCTTAATTACAAGCATAAATATGAAATATATAATTAATTTAATGTTCCTCATGTCTGCACTTGGTTTTGCACAATCAGCAGATGTTAATAAAGAAGGAAATGAAATCGAAGAAGTAGTAGTTAAAGGCAATGTTTTGTACTCAGACCAAGTCAATGCTTTGAAAACACCTGTACCTGTACTAGATGTACCACAAACAGTCTCTATTGTTACGGATGATGATATTCGAAAACAAGGTTTTAGAGAAATTGGAGATATCGTTAGATATACACCAGGTGTAAATACATCACAAGGAGAAGGTCATAGGGATTCTGTTGTTTTTCGTGGCGTAAGATCTACAGCTGATTTCTTTCAAGATGGTGTTAGAGATGATGTTCAATACTACAGATCTTTATATAACGTTGAACAAGTAGAAATCTTGAGAGGACCAAATGCACTTCTATTCGGTAGAGGTGGTACTGGTGGAATGATCAATAGAGTAACAAAAAAAGCAGTTATTGGTGAAAACTTTACAGCTCATGATGTTGGAGTTGACTCATTTGGAGCAGGAGATGTTGCACTAGACACAAATTTCCAATATGGAAGTGATGGCGCAATTAGAATTAATTTTCACAGTGATAGCTTAGCCAATCACAGAGATCACTACGATGGAAATAGAGTTGGTTTCAATCCAACCATGACGCTTGAAGTTAGTCCAGAAACAACGGTTTATTTATCTTATGAATATGCAAATCATGAACGATTCATTGATAGAGGTATTCCAACTATAAATGGAAGTCCAGATGAATCTTTATCAGATATAGTTTTTGGTAACTCATCAGCTAACTTGCAAACACTCGAAGCATCAATAATGAGAGCTCAAGTAGAACATGTATTATCAGATACCAGCAAAGCAAATTTAAGCTTTACTTCAAGCAGTTTCGAAAAGTTATATCAAAATATTTACGCATCCGGGTATGATGGAACGCTCGTTACTATGGACGGTTACTACGATCCAACCAAACGAGATAACACAATAATTTCAGGAAATTTAGTCAATGAATTAAACCTTAATGACATTACACATACATTGTTAGTTGGTTTAGAATTTATTCAAACAGACAATGAAAATTTAAGGTACGATGCAAATTGGTCAACTACCAATGATGATAATGAAATATTCAATATCACAAGACCTATGGACTTTACAGTCAATAGTGGTGGTGTATCAACCGCACTTGATTATGTTACAAAACTCAATCGTCAAACCGCATCTGACATAACAGTTACATCATTATTTTTTCAAGATCAGATAGATTTAAGTGATAATTGGAAACTCTTAGTAGGTGGAAGATACGATGACTTTGATATCACAGTTGATGATATTAAAAATAGTACGTCTGAATCCAGAAACGACACTACTTTTTCACCTCGTGCCGGTGTTATCTACAAACCACAAGAGAATATATCCTTATACTTAAGTTATAGCGAAAGTTTCTTGCCAAGATCAGGTGAGCAATTTAAGTCTCTAAGTGCATCTTCAGCTAGATTAGATCCTGATGTTTTTGAAAGTACTGAAGTAGGAATGAAGGTTGCATTATCAAATTCAATGTCTTTAACAGCGGCTTATTTTGATAGCCAACAAGTGAGAGCTGAAAGAGACAACGACACTGGTGAAACTTCAGAGATTCGTGGTTTGACCGTTGACGGTTTCGAAGTTGAGCTAAAAGGGCGAGTCAATAATGGTCTGAACTTAGCAATTGCTTACAGTGATTTAAGTGGTGAAACAAGTTCTGGTGGAATTCCAAGAGAAATTCCAGAGCATACACTATCTGCATTTGCAGCCTTGGAAGTAAATGAAAAATTATCTGTAGCTTTAGGATTAACGCAACAAGGTGAATCTAAAATTAAAGATAATAACGCTGGCTTAGTACTACCAGAGTATACGAGAATCGATGTTTCAGCTTATTACCAAGTGGCTCCAAATCTAAGTTTAAAAATGAATGTTGAAAACTTAATGGATGAATTATATTTTCCACATTCACACAGTACTCACCAAGCTAGTGTTGGTGAAAGTGTAAACTCAAGAGTTTCACTAAGGTGGACTTACTAGCAGTCTATTTGAATCATGCTTGATGTGTGTTGCAATCTACCAAGGTGAAAGCACACATCTAGTTGATTAAAAGTTTAGTGTAAGGCAAGGATAGTATATGGAACAAAGTTATCATATTCACCCTTGCAACTTTATGATAATTGCGAAATTCTTTTGTCTTGCCTGCACTATTTTTTTAAGTGAAGTTGTACAGTGTTTATGAACACAATAGCCTAGACAATTTCACTTTTAGATGATTGCTTTCTGTTCATATTTTTACCTTTCTGAAGAAAGTTAATCATCAATTAACCCCTTAGAAATAAGGGGTTTTTTTTATTCAAAAAAATATTAGACTGATATTATGAAACTTTCTTTTCCGCCAGTAATTACATTAGCTTGTTTAGGGATGCAATTCATTTTGTATATGATGCTGCCTTTGGAAGTAAATTTAAGTTTACTTCTAGGCTTAATTCTGTTCATTTCATCAATAACATTAATTGTCATGGCTTTTAAAGAGCTTCAAAATCATGAAACTACATACATACCTGATGGTGAGCCAGAAAAGTTGGTAAGCACAGGTCCTTTTAAGTTCTCTAGGAACCCAATCTATCTTGGCATGTTTGGTATATTGATATCTTCAGCTTTTTTAATGCAGTCTATTTCAGCATTACTCATACCTATTCTTTTTTTATCCATAATACAAAATACATGGATACCTCACGAAGAGGACAAACTTAAAGAAAAGTTTCCTACAGAATGGGAAGCTTATGCATCATCAACAAAAAGATGGTTATTCTAAAACTAATTTAGTTATTAAATCTTTCCATTTTTTATAATTCTTAGACATAAAAACATGTGCTGCCTGATCTGGGTTTATTGATACTCTTTTTTGATCTGAAATAAGTTTAAGATCAAATATTTTGCAAGCTACTCCAGCAAGAACAGCAACACCTCGTGCTGTCGATTCACTATTTTCTGGTAGTGATATTTCAATGTTCAGTAAATTTGCAACTTGCTTAACAAATGTTTTATTGGCGACCATGCCCCCATCAACATTTAAGGATTCAACTTTAATGCCTGATCGTAATAGGCAATCAATGATATCTTTAGTTTGGTATGTAATAGAATTAAAAGCAGCATTAATCAAATCTGATCTTGATGTATCTCTCGTAATGCCATGAAAACTTGCTCGAATTTCTGAATTCCAATAAGGAGCCCCAAGACCTGTAAAGGCTGGTACAAATGCTACATCATGCGCATCTCCATTATCATTTAAATAAGCTTCAGATTGATCACTCGTATCAAAGAATTGTAAATTGTCTCTTAACCATTGCACTGTTGTTCCAGAAGCATAAATACTTCCCTCAATTGCATAGTAAATTTTGCCGTGCAGTGAAAAAGCTACGGTAGTAAGTAAACCGCCATTAGAAAACACAGGTCTGTTTCCTACATTTGCCATAATAAAACAACCAGTACCATAAGTACTTTTTAACTGACCTTTCTGAAGACAACCTTGACCAAAGAGGGCAGCTTGTTGATCTCCTAATACTCCATGAATAGTAATATCTTTAAGTTTTGATAATGAGCCAAAATTAGAATCTGAATGAACCACTTCAGGCAAAAGAGTCTTGGGGATATCAAACAATTCAAGTAGTTCTTCATCCCATTCTAGTGTGTTTATATTAAATAACATGGTACGGGATGCGTTAGTGATATCCGTTTTAAAAATCATCCCTTCTGATAACTTATACATTAGGTAAGTATCAACAGTACCAAAGCATAATTGACCTGCTTGAGCTTTAGCTCTCGCACCATCGACATTGTCTAATATCCATTTAATTTTTGTAGCAGAAAAATAAGGATCTATCAAAAGACCAGTCTTTTGTTTAACCATAGATTGATTTTGTTTTATTGCTATTTCTGAGCAGTAAGCAGAAGTTCTTCTATCTTGCCAAACAATAGCATTGTAAACTGGCTCATTTGTTTCCTTATCCCATATTATGGTTGTTTCTCTTTGATTGGTGATGCCTCCAAATTTCACATCCTCTAAATCCAATTGATTTAATGTAGATGTAACAGACTCATACAAAATATCTGGATCAATTTCTACCCAACCATCGTTCGGAAAAATTAATGGATATTCTTCTTGAGCTATTTGCTCAATATCACCATTTTTATTAAAAATTATGCTTCTCGAGCTTGTAGTACCCTGATCAATTGTTAAAATTTTATTCATATGAAACTAAAAAATATTCTAACCTTTTTATTCTCACTTTTTATATTCTTGGGGTGTTCAGCCACAGAGAAAACAGATTTTCTTGAAGAAAGAAATAACAAATTAGATTCTTTAAAGGAAGAATGTGACTTTGTGACAGTAGAGTATAGTTTTCCAGATGACATTTATATATGTCATAAAGCACCTAGTCGGATTAAGAGTAACAAGTCCGAAGGCGAAGCAGAAGAGAGTAATGAGAGTAGCAGTGAAACAGAATAATCACATTACGTTTACCGTTTATTCAAAAAAAAATTGTTCTTTCTGTGATAGAGCAATAATGCTTCTAGAAGAACGGGCTTATCAAGTAGTTGTAAAGAAAATAGATGAAGACATCTCGCACTTTACAGAAATGCGTGATGTGGCACCATCAATGAGAACTATGCCAGTAATTTTTAAGGAAGATCAACTAATTGGCGGTTATTCTGATTTAATCAATTCATTAAAAAGTGAATAATTTTATTTTCTATGACACTGAAACTACAGGAGTAAAAGAATTAGATTTTATACAGGTAATTCAATTTGCTGCAATTCAAACAAACAATAATTTTTCAAAAGTTAATTCATTCAATGAATTATGTAGCCCATTGCCTTGGACTTTAGTAACTCCCAAAGCTCTCTCAGTGAATAAAAAAAGAGAAATTTTTCATGCAGATAAAACTCATTATGAACTTATTAAAGAAATTCACGGTGTCTGGACGAAATGGACAGAACAAAACCCAGCAATCTTTGTAAGTTATAACGGTATGAGGTTCGATGAAGAGGTCATGAGAAGACAATTCTATTGGAATTTATTTGATCCGTACTTTACCAATACAAGGGGAAATACTAGGTTAGATTTATTTCTAAAAATGTACGTCATAGCACATTTTTATAAACAAAAATTTCCAATTCCAGAAATGAATAATCAAATGTCTTTAAAATTGGAAGATCTAGTCTCAAATTTAGATTTTGATACGATAAATGCTCATGACGCCTTGGCTGATTGTGAATTTTTAATTCATCTAATTAAATTTATTGCACACAGATTACCTTGCTTTTACGAAGAAATTTTAGATACAGTTTCAAAAGATGGATTCTTTAAAAAGCTAAATTCTAATGAAGTGCATTTTCATTGCTACTTCATACCAAGAAGTAAAACAACTAAAGCCTATCCTTTTACTCCTCTTATAGCAGAATATAATCTCAGTAAGTACTTACCAATATTCGACTTATCATATGATCCAGATAATTTTATTGATCTTAGCTATACTGAATTAGAACAACTAATTAATAGTAAAAAGAAATCTCCTTTTAAAAGGTTAGCAATACATAAAACACAACCTACCATTTGCTTAGATACATTAATTCAAGATGGTATTGCTATTGAAAATCCTGATTTTCTTAGAGATAGAGCAACTAAAATTCAAAGTAATGAATCCTTTATTGAAAGAGTTACAGATATTTTCAACAACAAAGAGTTCACAACCTCGAAAAAAATTAATATTGAGGAACAAATATATTCAGAAGGATTTCCATCGCCCATAGAAAAAGATAGATTTATTCAATTTCATAATACTCAATCATATGAAGAAAGAGTAAATATAATTAAGTCGTTTGATGATCACAGGTATAAAGAATTTGCACACAGAATATGTGCACAAGAACACACTGAAGAAGTGGAGACAACCATTCTTATTGCTTTAAAAGAACTAACACGTTCAAGATTTAACGATGAGGGTCCTTGGCCCAATTCTCTACAGAATTTAGAAGAAGGTAAAAGTTTATTACTAGAAGCAAAAGATGAAGATGAAAAAGAACTTATAAATCTTGCAATTAATTCTATTAAAAATAGTCAATAACCATATAACTAGTTACTAAAGGTTTTTTTTATATATACTAAACGCTTTAATTTTTGGGGTCATATTGAATAAATTATTTCTTTTGCTGATAGTTTCATTTGTTTTAATTGCAGATATAAAATTTGATGGAATTGTTGATGACACTGAGTGGTCTGATGCTGAAGTATTTGATTTACCCTATGAAATTTCTCCATCCTATAACACTGAAGCTGAACACGAAACTATAGTTTATATTAAGAATGATTCCTCCAATTTATATGTTGCATTTAAAGCTTTAGGTAACGAAGATTTCATAAGAGCTGGTATTAGAGCTAGAGATGGTATTAATTGGTTAGATGATCAGGTAGCGATTGGTATTGATACTTTTGGCGATGGAAGGTACTACGTTAGATTTAGTGCAAACCCACTAGGAAGTATTGGCGATAATAAAGTTGACAATAAAGATGATTTTGACGGTTCATACAACGTAGAATTTGATGCAAAGGCGAAAATTACTGATTTTGGTTACGAGGTTGAATTCGTTATACCTTTTTCATCATTAAATTTCCCAGATACTAAGAACCAGCAATTGACTCTTATGTTATCAAGAAAACTTTATAACAAAGGTACAGAAGCAAGATATATGAATTATGCAAAAATTGATGGAGCAGGCTGCATTATTTGTCAGTCCAATGAATTTTATTCAGTAGGAAATATTGTTAAAAAAAATAAAAAAAGGTTAATACCTTCTTTAACAGCTAATTCAATAAGAGAAAGGAATCAAGACGGTGATATGATTGAAGAGCCGGTAGATTCAGAAGTATCGCTAGGTGGAGAATATGAATTTAATGGTAATAATTTTGAATTTACTTTTAACCCAGATTTTTCTCAAGTTGAAGCAGATCAAAGCAAAATTGATATTAACTCAACAACAGCTTTAAGGTTCGAAGAAAGAAGAATTTTTTTTAATGAAGGTAAAGATTTTTTATCTTCAGACTTAGGCACAGTTTATACCAGATCTATTAATGATCCTGAATATGCTTTAAAACTTTATAATAGAGGCGAAAAGCATAGCTATTACTTTTTAGATGCCGAGGATACAGCTACACCCATCATTGTGCCTGGCTATCAAAGATCCTATAGCGGTTTGCTTGGCAACAGTCACGCCAATATATTTAGTTACAACTACAATATTGAAAAAGGCCAAAATATTGGTTTTCTCGCTACGAACAGAGATTTTGAAGAGGGTGGAAAAAGTTCTTTGTTTAGTTTGAAAGGAAACTTCCTTTTTAATGACATATACCGTACTCAATTTGAATTAATTTCTACACATATGGATGAACCAATAAGTGATGTTATAGATACAACTAACACATCTAAAGAACATACTTATAACTTAGATGGAGAGTCATTTTCAGGTTATGGTGGAGCATTTGGTTTATCAAGAGAGACTAAAAAATGGGAAACAAGATACTATTTTGCAACAAAATCACCAAACTATAGAAGTGATTTAGGTTTTACAACAGAAAATAATTGGAAAAAACATTCAATTAATCACAAATATAAATATCGATCGAATGGAATTATAAGAACTGGAAATATTGAAGTAAGAAAAGATTGGATGTTGGACTACGATGGAAATGTTCTGGATCAAGAAACAGTAATTTCGACTAGAGCAGAACTTGAAAATCAACTGAATATAAATTTTTCATGGGATAACTCACATAGAGCATCTTACGAAGGCTACACATTTAAGGACATTAAAGATTACAACTTTGGCATAAGTTATAGCCCATCAGCAAAATTTTGGATGAGGTTTGGTTATGATTGGGGCGATAGAGTTGCAAGAAATATCAATGTACCAGAAATTGGGGATAGGAAAGATTATTCATTTAATTCTAGCATCCAACTTACTAATAAATTTAGATTGCAATATAGATATAGAAAAAATGAACTCACTAATAAGCTCACTAATGACGATTATTTTTCGGGTTATATAACTTCACTCAGAGGAACTTATCAATTTGATAAGAATTCATTTTTCAAGCTTGTGCATGAGTACAATAACTTCAATGATGATTCATACACCCAAGCACTATTTCAATGGCAGCCAGATTCAGCAACAATTTTTTACTTTGGTGGAACCATCAATCAAGAGGATATTGAGGGTACTTGGGAAGTTGAAGGCAGTCAAATTTATATGAAATTACAATATTTATTTAATTTTGATTGAATTACATTGTTTTATTACTATACATTTATAGGTAAAAACTTATGTCAAAAATTACTAAAGAATTATCAAATATTCATGAAATGCTATCAAAAATGCACACGGATTTAGGAATAAAAGATCTTAATCCTACTGAAAAATTTATATTTCTTAAAATAATTAATGAAATTGAAATCAATAATACATGCACTATGTTAAAGGCAGTTGAGGTTGCAGATAAATCACGTTCTACCGTATATAAAACAATTAGAAAGTTAGTAAAAGTCGGTGTTCTCTCAATTGAAAATTCAACTGAAGATAAAAGATCGTTTTTACTAAAACCTCTGATTTAAACCTCAATTATTCAGAATGAATAAACTCATTGAAATCTCAATTTATACGTTCATATTTCATATCTTATGTTACGTTCTCTGGATGATTATTGTGGTACCAGCAGAGGGTCCAACAAATGTTGCTGCGCTTGGAAGTCTGGTTTACTTACCGCATGCAGGCAGAGTTTTGCCTGTAATTTTCTTCGGATGGAAAGCTATACCAGCAGTTCTTGCTGCAGAAATTTTAGAATGGGAAGTTTTATGGCAGGGTGAAGATTTTTACAGAACTGCTATTGCAACCACAATTTCTACCATTGCTGTTTTAGGAACATGGATAACATTCTACTTGCTAGGTGTAGATTTAAATCAATCAGATGTACTAAAAGCCACAAACTGGAAACACGTTTTCCTATTTATCTTTTTTGCTTCAGGAGTAAATGGATTAGGAAATGGAGCATGGTACACTTTTGTCTATGGTCTGCCTGACCCACTTATATCGTTACGATTTATGGTTGGAGATGTGGTTGGAGCCACAATAATGCTAATATTGTTAGTAGTTTTTTATCCTATGTTTAGAAACTTTCAAAAATGATCGAAGTAAAAAATTTATCAAAACAATTTAAAGCACCAACAGAAGAGAAAGGATTATTTGGTCCAAAGAAGAAACCATTTTGGGCAGTTAAAGATTTAAATTTTCAAATTAAAAAAGGTTCTGTAGCTAGTATTTTAGGTCCTAATGGGTGTGGTAAGACAACTACATTAAGGATGATTGCTGCTATGTTAACACCTTCTAGAGGTACAGCATTTGTAGACTCTGTTGATGTTAGAAAAGATAAACAGGTTGTTAAATCAAAAATTGGGTATATGACAAATAATACCTCTTTATATGACAGGTTAAGTGTCATTGAAACAATAAAATTTTTTGCAGAACTCAATCAAATATCTGCAGATATATATATGCCAAGAGCGGAAAAGTTAATTGAGCAATTAGATATGAAAAAATATTTAAATAAAAGGGTTGCTGATTTAAGTACTGGAATGAAGCAGAAAACATCTATCGTTAGAACTTTGATTCATGACCCTGATTTAATTGTTTTAGATGAACCTACAACTGGTGTTGATGTTACAGGTCAATCTGTAATCATTGATTTAATCAAATCCATTAAAGATTCAGGTAAAACTTTAATATTTTCTACACATCAATTAAACGAGGTAAGGGACATAGCTGACCATATAATTGTGATGAAAGCAGGTGAGAAGATATTTGACGGAGACAATAGTCAGTTTCAAGAGCTTGATAGTAATAAAAACTTTACTGAGATATTTATGGAGTTAGTAAGTGAATAAATGGCAAGTACTTCTTGTTAAAGAAATAAAACATTTATTTCGAGACACAAAAACTATAGTTCAAACTGTGGTTCTTCCAACCTTTATCACACCTTTGCTCATCGGGTTAATCTTTTGGTATGTAGCTGATGTGGCCACGGAAGAATCTAAAAAAACATACAATGTGAGTATTTATTCTCCTTCAAGCTCAGTTTTAATTGATGAATTAGAGAAATCCGATAGATTAGCTATAACTAATGAAAATTCTGTTAACTCTGTAATAGAAGCTGTAACTGATGATAATAGTGAAATTGGATTAGTCTTTGATGAAGGTTTTGCTGATGATTTAATATCAAATACTAGTGCTCAATTAACTATTTATTCCAAAGATATTGATACATTTTCTCAAGCACAGTCTCTAGTTATAGATATTGTCGATGATTATGAAGAAAATATAAGAGATAAGCGTTTAGAACTTCTAAATATCGATGAAAATTATGTAAATCCGATAAGTATTAATGAAGAAAATTTAACAACTGAGGCAGAATCTGCTGGATCAATATTTGGAGCAATACTTGCGCTCTTTTTTGTAATGTATGTAATGACTGGTTCTATGTATCCAGCAATCGATTTAGGTGCTGGAGAAAAGGAAAGGGGAACAATGGAGACACTGATATCTACAAATATTTCCTCCGTAGATATAATTATTGGAAAAATGTTATCAGTTACATCCTCTGCAATCTTAACTGCTACATTTTCAATGTTAGGATTTGCCATACCACTGGTAGTGATATTTTTATTCTATGCTGATTCAATCAATGAATATTTCTTTGGACTGTTAAGTGCAATAGTAAACCCTGTAGCCCTTTTGGGTGTGTTTGTGCTTATTATTCCATTAAGTGTATTTATGGGCGCATTTTTACTCGCTATATCTGTATACGCTAAAACACCAAAAGAAGCAGGATTATTATTAGGGAATGTACTCATTGTTTTCATCGTTCCTTGTTATGTACCCTTGATTAATCCAGGTCTTGAATTGGATTTTGTAGGAGCGTTAATACCTTGTTATAACCTTGCTTTAATAACTAATAATCTTATTGCTGGAACAGTAGATTGGTTTCTTTACTCTGTTGCTCTTATCTCAACAATCGTTTACTGCTGTGTCGCTATATATATTACTTACATTATGTTTGATGATGAAAATGTAATATTTAGAAGCTAATGCAAGTAATCAATACCCCAATATCTCCATATACTCAAAATGCACCTATTGCTTATTGTGTAGAAACAAAGTTTTGTATTTTTGTAGATCCAGGTGATGAGATAGAGAAGCTAATTAAGGTTCAACAAGATTTGAGTCTCACTCCAGAATATATTTTTATTACACATGGACATATTGATCATGCTGGCGCGGCTAAGGAATTAGCTAATAAGCTTAGCTTAGATATTATCGGTCCTCATATCGATGATGATTTTCTACTTCAAGCACTAGAAATTCAGGGTCAGATGTATGGTATGAAAGCACAGAATTTTACACCAGATAAATGGCTTAAACACGGAGACTCCATATCATTTGGAAATCAAACGCTAGAGATTAAACATTGTCCTGGACATGCCCCTGGTCACGTAATAGGGATAAATCATAAGGCAAAAAAAATTATTGCTGGTGATGTTCTATTTAATGGAAGTATTGGTAGAACAGATTTACCACAAGGAAATTATCAAGATTTAATCAATTCAATAGAGAACCACCTTTTAGTATTAGATGATTCATATATTGTACATTGCGGGCATGGTCCAGATACGTCTATAGGACATGAACGTAAAACAAATCCATTTTTAAATGCTTAATACTGCGACAAAAAAAATCTTTAAAAAAGTTTTAGAGCTGTCTGAACATAATTTGACCAATAATAGAATCCCTATAGCTTCAATTATTTATGATTATAAAAATCATCAAATAGTTGCTAAAGCAACAAATACTGATTCTCCTATTGGCCATGCAGAGCTGGAAGTCATAAGAGAAGCACTAGAAATAAAAAAATCAAATCGATTAGATGATTGCGATATTTATGTGACTATAGAGCCTTGTTTAATGTGTGCTACTGCAATCAGCAAATGCCATATGAGAAGAATATATTTTGGAGCTGAAGATAAGAAGGGGGGCGCTATTCTAAATGGACCAAGAATTTTTGAAAGTGAAAACTTGAAAAAGGTTGAAGTTATCTCACACATTGAAGAAGAAAAAACCAGCAATTTACTTAAAAAATTCTTTAGATCAAAAAGAAATAAATAAAAGGCAGTTATAATAAATTAATGTCAGACCTAGATCTAATACTTAAGGGGGGTACCGTTTTTCTTCCAGATGGTAGAACGAATACAGATATAGGTATTAAAAACGGTAAAATAACAAAATTAGAATCATATGCTTCCGCTAAAAAGACTATAGATTGCTCAAATTTATTTATTTTCCCAGGTCTAATGGACACACAATGCCATTTTAGAGAGCCTGGAGGTGAGCATAAGGAAACGATACAGACTGGGACTATGTCAGCAGCCCTTGGAGGTATAGTTGGAATCTTTGAAATGCCTAATACAAACCCACTTACAACAACTCCTGAAGCATTAGACCACAAGATTCAGAGAGGCATTGAAACGTCCTACACAGATTTTGCATATTATTTTGGTGGGACATTTGAAAACTCAAAAAACTTACCTATGTGGGAGAACCTTGATGGTGTTTGTGGCATCAAAATCTTTATGGGTGCTAGTACTGGTAATCTGCTCTCTGCTACAGATGAAGAAGTAGAAGCCGTAGTTAAGAACGGTAATAGAGTTATAGCTGTACATGCTGAAGATGAATTTCTTATGAATGAAAATAAAAAAACTATATTAAAAGATAGCACTAATGTTGGTATGCATTGTAAATGGCGTGACGTAAACAGTTCATTGAATGCTACAAAACGTGTTGTCTCAATAGCAAAAAAACATCACAGACATGTTCATGTTTTACATATTACAACTGCAGATGAAATGGAGTTTTTAAAAGCCAATAAAGATACTGCAACAGTAGAAGTGTTGCCTAATCATTTAACACTGCATGCTCCAGATTGTTATGAGGAACTAGGCACACTAGCACAGCAGAATCCTCCAATTAGAGAAAAACATCATCAAGATGCACTATGGAAGGCAATAAATGACGGCACAGTAGATATTGTTGCATCTGATCATGCCCCACATACACTTGATGAAAAGTCTGGAACTTATCCTAATACGCCAAGCGGCACTCCAGGCGTGCAAACCTTATTACCGGTTATGTTAAATCATGCAGCTAATGAGAAGTTATCTTATGAAAGAATTGTAGAATTAATGGCTTACGGACCAATAAGAGTTCACAAAATAAAAAATAAATGTCTCATTGCTGAAGGTTATGACGCTGATTTTACAATTGTAGATCCTAACCTTAGCCATGTTATAACAAACTCTGAGCAAGCATCTAAATCAGGATGGACGCCTTATGACGGAAAAAAAGTCAAAGGAATGCCTATTATGACGATTATTCGAGGATCAATTGTGATGAGAGATGGAGAGCTTTTAGATAAAATTACAGCTAAACCTATTGAATTTAGTATTTAGGGGACTGGATCGTGCCCACAGCCACCCCAAGGGTGACATCTTAATATCCTTCTAAAACCCAGCCATCCACCTTTAAGCGGACCGTATTTTTGAATTGCTTCTATGGTGTATTGTGAACAAGTAGGAGTAAAGCGACAACTAGGTCCCAACAAAGGAGATATTAGTATTTGATACATTTTTATTGGAATAATAAAAATTAAACTTAAAAAGTTTTTCATAAAATATCTAAAGGATTTTTTGAACCACTAACTATTTCTTTAATAAAATCATCTGCACTCATAACAGTATTTTTATCTGAACCAAGCTTTCGAACTGAAACTGTTTTATCTGTAACCTCTTTTTTACCTACAACTACAATATATGGGACCTTGTTTAAGCTATGTTCTCGTACTTTATAGCTAATTTGTTCGTTTCTAATATCAATTTCTGTTCTTAATTTATGAGATAAAAGTGTTTTATTTAGCGCCTCAGCATAATCATTAGCTTCATCAGTAATAGCAGCTATTACAGTTTGTGTAGGTGAGAGCCATAAGGGAAGTTTGCCTTCATAATTTTCCAATAATATGCCTATAAATCTCTCAAAAGACCCAAGAGCTGCTCTATGAAGTAATACAGGTGTATGTTTTGATCCATCGACACCTACGTAGGTTGAATCAAATCTTCCTGGTAAATTAAAGTCAACTTGAAGTGTGCCACATTGCCATTTTCTACCAATTGCGTCTGTAAGGACAAAATCTAATTTAGGACCATAAAAAGCTCCATCTCCTTCATCAATGAAATATTCCAGTTTTAATTTTTCAATAGCGTCTTGCAAAGCCTGCTCCGCTTTATCCCAACTTGCATCAGTACCAATTCTTTTCTCAGGTCTTGTTGATAATTTAATTTTAAATTCTGTAAATCCTAAGTCTTTATACATTGTAGATAGTAGATCAATAAAACCTTTTGTTTCACTTTCAATCTGATCTTCTGTGCAGAAAATATGTCCATCGTCTTGAGCAAAACCTCTTACTCGCATCAATCCATGCATTGTTCCAGATGCCTCATACCTGTGACATTTTCCAAATTCAGAGAGTCTAAATGGTAAGTCTCGATAAGATTTAATACCCTGATTATAGATTTGAACGTGATTAGGGCAGTTCATTGGTTTTAAAGCATTTGTTCTTTTTTCATTAGCATGTTCTTCATCTATTTCGGTTATAAACATATTTTCTCTATATTTATCCCAATGGCCTGAGGTTTCCCATAATTTTCTATCAACAACTTCAGGTGTATTAACTTCCCTATAGCCTGCTCTTTTTTGCATTTCTCTTACGTAATACTGTAACTGTGTATATACACTCCAGCCTTTTGGATGCCAAAAAACCATACCTGGGGCTTCTTCTTGAAAGTGAAATAGGTTCATTTCTTTACCAAGTTTTCTATGATCAACTTGCTCTGCTTTTTCTAATCTTTCCAAGTAAGCATTTAATTCTTTTTTTGTTCTCCAAGCTGTTCCGTAAATTCTGGTAAGCATTGGTTTAGTTGAATCTCCGCGCCAGTATGCACCAGAAACTTTAGTTAATTTAAATTCTCCAATTAAATCTAACTTTGGTAAATGAGGGCCTCGACATAAATCTATAAAACCTGAAGCAATTTGTGTATAAATTTGAAAATTATCATTTTGCTCTGAGCTGGAGATAATCTCTGCTTTAAACGTTTCATCTTGATCATCAAAAAATGATATTGCTTCATCTTTTGAGTGATAGGATTTCTCTATAGCTGATTTATCTTTTAGGATCTGCATCATTTCATTTTCAATTTTTGGTAAATCATCAATAGAAACCGGCTTAGTTGGTAAAAAATCATAATAAAAACCATCTTCTATGGTAGGCCCAATAGCAAGTTTAGCGTCTGGATAAAGATTTTTTAAAGCACTTGCTAGCACTTGTGCGGTCAATGTATGACGCATGATTTCAAGTCCTTCAATAGATTTAATTGTAATAATAGAAACAGTAGCGTTATCTTCAAGTAAATCAGATAGGTCTCTTTGTAAGCCATTGATTTCAATAGCAACAGCATCTTTTGCCAAGCCAGGACCAATTGATGATGCTAAATCTAGACCTGTACTACCTTTTGGTAGTTCTTTTATTGAACCATCAGGTAATGTAACTTTTATATTTTCCACTCAGTTTTCCCATTTACATCTTTTATAGATACGTTCATTTTACTTAATTTATCTCTTATTTTATCTGCTAAAGCATAATCTCCCTGATTTCTAGCTAGATTTCTTTCGGATATTAATTTTTCTATTTGTTGAACTGTAATGTCATCGATAGATGTATCTTGAGTAGACCCCTCAAATATATATTTATAGGTAGCTACTTCATCAGAATCAAATGTAGCTGATTGAACTAAATCTTGCATAATTCTTATAGCTTTTGGTGTATTTAGGTCATCCAGTAATGCATCTGCTATGTTAGTACCTGTCACAAACTTAGGTTTTACGTTTTCGTGTTGTTCCAAAAAACTATTAATTTTTTTTGATATTGATTTAGCTTGGTCCAAAAGTTTCTTGCTCCAAGGTATGGGTTGTCTGTATTGAGTAGATAAAAGGGCTAAGCGTATATGATTCCCTTGATACTCATTCAATAAATCTTTTATATAAATAACGTTTCCTAATGATTTTGACATTTTTTCACTCTCTAAATTTAGAAATCCATTATGAAACCAATATTTAGCAAAGTCTGTTGCATTATCTAAACCATTACATGCACATGTTTGAGCAATCTCATTTTCGTGATGAGGAAATTTAAGATCATTCCCACCGCCGTGAATATCAAATGGTATATCAAGTGTTATTTCTGACATAACTGAACACTCCAGATGCCAGCCTGGTCTTCCATAGCCCCAAGGAGAATCCCATCCAGGTTCATCTTCAGCAGATGGTTTCCAAAGAGTAAAGTCATTTTCATTTTCTTTATATGATTCAACTTCAACTCGTTTTCCATGTTCCTGTTCCTCTATTTTTCTGCCTGACAAGCAACCATAATTTTTGAATGTACTTACTCGAAATAATACATTTCCTTTTGCTTCATATGCTTTGTCAAGACTTATTAATTTTTCAATATAAGTAATCATCTCTTTAATGAAATGTGTGGCAAAAGGTTGGATATCAGGTGGGTTAATTCCAATTAAACCTATATCTTCCATATAGAGAGCAAAATATTTCATAGTAAGATCATTAATTGATAAATTTTCACGCTTTGAGGCTTCAATTATTTTGTCGTCAATATCAGTAATATTTGATACGTAAGTAACTTTTGGATAAATACCTTTTAGTACTTTTGATAATAAATCTGCAGCTAGAAATGCTCTTGCATTACCAATATGAATTTTGTTATAGACTGTAGGACCACAAGAATAAAATTTGATGTGGTTTGGGTTTAAAGGGATAAATTCCTCTTTTTGTTTAGAGAGGCTGTTATATAAATGAATCATTTAACTTCTATAAAAACCTGCTGAGTTACTTTCATGTTCAGAAACCTCAACTGACACAACTTCCACGTCCAATTCAGCCAGACTTTGTTGTATAAATTTAAAAGTTATTTCAGCAAAATACTCGCAACTAATTTTATCCAATACTATAACTTTTGCAGCTACTTTATTTAAGCTCTTTAAAAGATGCAACTCAGGATCATCTTTTGCAATTAATAAAGTATGATCAAAATTTTCACTTAACCACTTATCAAGGAATTCAAAATTCCCGAAATCATATACCCAGTTATTAATATCTAGAGTAGGTGATTCAAGTACAATCTTAAATCCTAGGCTATAACCATGAAGATTTTTACAGTGTGAATCAGCTGACCATTGTCTAAAAGCACATGAAAAGCCTCTGCTGTGGCCATAATTTTTTGTTACTCTATACATTGTTTTAATTTGTCCATTAAATATCGGAAAGGTAGTCCATTGATGGCTTCAAGGCTTCCTGTAATTTCTGTAAATAATGTATAACCATTTTTTTCAAACATGTATGAACCACAAGATTGCAAAGGTTTATCTAGCATTACGTAATCCATGATATCTTTTTCAGTAAGATTTTTCATAGTCATCTTACTTATAATGGTCTCAGATAAAATTGTATTACCTTGTTTAATAAAAACATATGAGCCAATAAGTTCATGAGTTTTGCCTGCTAATTTAGTTAAATTTTGTATTGCTTTTTCTTTAGTTAGAGGTTTATTGAAAATTTCGTTATTCATGAGGCAGATCTGATCACAACCTAAGATTAAATTATCATAATCATTCGATAAGCTTAGTGCTTTTTGTTTCGCTAAATGAAGACTTAAATCCTTTGGATTAAGATTAGCTGTTAATTTAAATGATTCCTCATCAAATTTATGCTTTGCAATTATGAAAGGGAAATCATACTTGCTAATTATTTTTTTTCTTATATCTGAAGAGGAAGCTAGAACAAGCTCTGATTGATTCAATTATTTTTTGGGTAGCGTTACAAATGATAAGAATTCATTTCTTGTGACAGCGTTTTCTTTAAAGACACCCTTCATTGCACTTGTAACAGTTGATGATTCAGGTTTATGTACACCTCTAGTTGTCATACATTGATGGCTTGCGTCAATAACTACAGCTACACCTTTTGGATCTAGTACTTTTTGTATTACGTTAGCAATTTGAGATGTCATTGTTTCTTGGGTTTGCAATCTCTTACCAAAAACGTCAACAATCCGTGCAAGCTTACTTATGCCAACAACTCTATTATTTGGTATATAGCCAATATGGGCTTTACCCAGAATAGGTACTATATGATGTTCACAATGTGATTCAAGGCGTATATCCTTGACTATAACCATTTCATCATAGCCCTCAACTTCCTCAAAAGTTTTAGTAAGAATTTCTTCAGGATCAAGATTATAGCCTTCAAAGAACTGTTCATAAGCTTTAACAACTCGCTTAGGTGTTTCAACTAATCCTTCTCTATCCGGGTTATCACCTGCCCATTCTATTAAGGTTTTAACTGCTTTTTCTGCTTGATCTCTTGTTGGTTTACTCATTAGGACCTCATTATAACTGCAACATTGCTTATTAACTAACTATTTAAGGGGTATTTCGAGTGATTCAAGAACATTCATATTTTCATCTTTGATAAACAGAAGAAGTGAATTTTTATGAAACTCAATAATTCCATAATTATTTTGAGTATGAGTATTCCCTAATAATAAAGAATCAGTCTCATAGGATGGGAATAATCCCTTATTTATTGATGAAGACGTAAATTCATAAATATTTCCGGTTTTATAGAAACCAGCTCTATGTCGATCACCACTGATAATCAAAACATTTGAATCAATACTGTTCAGTAAACTAAGTAACTTATTTCGTTCATGGGGAAAGTTAGACCATTTTTCGAATCTATGTTCTGTAGCCAATACTTGTATAGATGTTGCAAGGATCACTAAATCATATTCACGTGACAGTTCTTTTTCAAGCCATCGCCATTGAGCAGAACCAAGGATAGTAGTATTTAAATTTTTGTGTGGCTTATAAGAATTACCAATTTTAATAAGATTACTTCTAAAATAACGTGTATCTAATCCCACAAATAAGACTTTTTTGCCTGAAATTTCTTTTATTTCACTGAAATAAATACCTTCTCGAAATCTTCGAGGATCATCTTTACTAATATTCCATGCGTCGTTGTATAATTTTTGTGAAATATCTTTAAAAATGTAACTCTCACCACCATCGTTTAAACCATAATCATGATCATCCCATATAGCCATTTTTTCTGTATTTTTGAGCCAATTAGGCATTTGTTCATTAAATTTTTTGTAGGATATTTCTATGTTGTCTAGCCTTCCGCTTGGCACATCACCATAAATATTGTCGCCAAGGAAAAAGAATGCATCGATTGATTCTTCTTTAAGAGATTTCCAAGCTGGAGTAGGGTAATCTTGATCAATACAGGAGCCTAATCCTAATTTATAAATAGCATCAGCAAAACTAGCACTAGATAAAAGAAGTAAGAGTAAAATTCTCATGTTTAATTTTAGCATGACTATAATGATTTATTTAGACAAGAAAACTAAAAGGTTGTATATTATCTAGCTCGTATGCGACCATAGTATAACGGCTATTACGAGGCCTTGCCAAGGCTTAGATTCGAGTTCGATTCTCGATGGTCGCTCCATCAAAAAAAATATGTTTAAATCTAATTTTGGAGTTAATTATGTTAAGACAACTATTTACACTGATTTTATTTATATCTCTTAATTCATATTCACATTCTGTAAAGGATGGAGATATGGATGGTTCATGGAGAGCAATTGAAGCCTTTATCAATGGCGAAGCTCAAGAAGTTGTTGATGGATTAATGGTTGCATCAGAAGGTTATGCATCTATAAACTGGACAGCTGGTGATGGTAATAAATACTTTAATTACTCATCTTACGAGGTTGATGGAGGTATGGTTAATGTCGAGATCTTAAATCACTCATTGGACCAATACATTGGAGCAAAATTTTCTCATAAACCAAATTTTATGGGCGATAAAAAATCATATATAACAACATTTATTTGGGATGATGTCGAATACACACATAGATGGGAAAAAATGAGCTGTTCTTATGAGAAGTGTGCTCGGATTAAGGATTTCAATTAAGAAATTAGTCTAAAAATTATTGAAAAAATAATAATATTCAAAAAAGGAAGAATTAAGATTGAGAAATAGGTTCCTGCCTTTTGAATATCGCCATGCATATTATTTTTAAATTCCATGAAATTAGTTTTCATGTGATATGCAATTGAATAACCCAGACATAGATCTAAAAAAGGATAATATTCTTGAATTGGTAGAAGATATAAAGCTGAAATTAAAATAGTTAGAGTAGGAAAAAAATATGGAGATAGTGTAATAGCCCAGTTACTCCCTCCACTATAACGACACATTCCAGCTGCGCCTTGTTCAGGTGGGTTCATATCTATCTTGATATTTTCTTTAAAAGTAAAAAAACAAAAAATGGCGTGTGTCAGTTCATGCTCAAATATTAAAAATCTGTTTCCATATCTAAAATCACTTATAAGAAATATTGCAGCACCAATAATATATAAATAACTATTTATATTGGTTAAAGACTGTACGCTCAATAAAAAGTAAAGAAATAAGTCTTGAGAAAAATAAATAAAAATTATTACAAGCGGCCACTTTAAAAGGTTATTAAGCAAACTATCAAGAAAATTAGAAATAACTCTATTCATTAGATAATTTTAAAGGAAGTAAATATATATGTAATAAAAAAACATCTATTTATTGGGGTTGTGCAACGTGTTATTATTTTCTTTCAACTACAGGAAAAAAAATGTTTAGGTTAATTTTTATAGCGATTTTATTCGGCTTAGTTTACGTATTGTGGGATACATCTAAGGTTACAGAAGCAGTTACAGATCTTTCAAATACAACAAATGAAGTTATAGGTTCAACGAATAATTCAAATACTACATCACAGAGTACGGATAATGCACTTAATGATGATACGGATGCACTCAACCAGAGTGTAAATAATAGAACTAGAGCAATAAGGGAAGATCCTGTTGCATATGTGAATAATTCACTTGTTAAGCTGAACGAAGGAAAAAAAAGGCTAGAGGATAGGTTATTCGAACAAAAAGTATTAATAACCCAACTGGAGAGAAGAAAAGATACTGATCAAAAAACTCTAGATAGACATGAGACAAATTTAAGTACATGGAAAAATGCATATCAAAATAAGGAATTTAACACTGAGGCAGTGCCTTTCAATGAAAAGCAAATTATTCAACTATTAAAAGATACTTACAAAAGAAAACTAGCATTGGAAGCACGTCCAGAAAAATATGACACTTTTCTACTCAATGGTAAGGGTTTTGTTATAGAACTAGAGAATCATATTGAGAAATTAGACGATCAGATACTTACGCTTGAAATGGATAAAGGAATGCTTGAAGTCTTGAGTACAACAGAGGGCTTTTATGAAGTGCGAGATATGGTTGATTCTATTCTGGATACAACAAATACGCTTGCAAATTATGGTGATGAATTAAATGTTGATGCTGCAGCTAATGTGCAGGCTGAAGCTACTTCAAGTGCATCTGATTCACTCGAGGATATTTTAAATAATATCGATTAATTTTTGAAATTGAGATTGAATGTCTAGTTCAGGCGATAATGAAGGTTGTATAGGAATAATAGCTGTTCTAAGCCTTATATATGGAGCTTTTTACGAAATGCATACCTGGGTTATCAATACTGAAGCAGTAGCAAAAAGAAGCATTTATTATTCACAGACTATCAATGATACCAGTATGTGGTTAAATGACTCTGACAACTATGTATCTTCATTTAAGAAAAAAAGACAATCAATGGATCAGTTAATTGAAACCACAACCAATAAATATGCTCCATTGTTAAATAAACTGCATATCCGCTTAATAAACGAAGAAAAAGATTTAATTAAGAGAATAAATGAATTAGAAGAAACACTTTTGTTGCTGGGAAGAGATACTTTGTCTGATGATCAGCTACTAAAATGGAAAGCAACATTAATAACTGTTCAAAGCAGTCTAGCAGAGACCAAAAATTTACGAAAAAATTTATATATCGCCAACCAAAAATCTATTCTTATGCCGGATAGAAGTAATGCTGCTAAAGAGCTTGAATCTTTAATAAAATACGTAGTAGCTTCTACCAGAACTCAACAATTAACACTTGAGAGGGCTCTTTCAGATGGTTAACCAAAAATATATTCATTTTGTATTTATTATATTAATTTTAAGTGCATGTACTGATAGAGATTCTATTCCTAGTGCACCTGATAGGTACAGCGAAGTTAATTCATTTAGTGATGAAGTTGATCCTGAGGATGCCAAGATTCTCTATGAACAATATTTAAGAGACAGAATGGAACTCGAGGAAGATTATAGAGATCGTTTGGCTGCATCAAAAATCGCGGAATCAGAAGGGCAAACAAGAAACATTAATCAAGAGGTACAATCTTTTGGAACAGTAAATCTACCAGAATTAATGGATGCTCTCAAACAGGTTCAAGATGAAGTTAGGAGGCAAAAATTATTTATAGATCAATTATCTAACACCTTAGTAGAACTCGATAGAAACCCCATGGGGGATGAGTCGATTCAAAGAGCATTAAGCTTTGTTTCGATGTATGAACAAAAATATAGAGAGCTATATATCTCTCTGGAAGAAATTTATCTCACCAGTAAAAAAGTTGAACTCCAACCTAATAAAAAGCAACGACAAGAACTTGAACAACAGATTAAAAGTGCGAAATTTTTGGCAACAAGCGTCCAAAGGGACATTGAAGAAGATTTAGATTAAAAAATTATTTCTGGCGCCAATTTATACGATTTTTTCTATTTGTTTGCTTCTTATTTGCTCTAACATTAAATAGCAAATAACTTGCTCCCAATAAGCAAATTAGTAACACAAAAAGAACAGTCTCCATTATCTGCTTCTCAATTTAGCTAACAATCTAAGTATCTCTAGGTAGAGCCAAATTAAGGTAACCATTAAAGAGAAAGCCCCATACCATTCTAAATATTTTGGAGCACCTTGTTCTGCACCTTGCTCAATATAATCAAAATCAAGTACAAGATTTAATGCTGCAATTGCAACAACAAGTAAAGAGAAACCAATGCCGAATAAACCATTATCATGAATGAATCCAATAGATGTTCCAAAAAACATCATTATAAAATTGACAAGATACAGAGCAAAAATAGCAAAGGTTCCAGCAAACACCATTAACAAAAAGTTTTTATCTGGTTTTATAATTCCTGTTTTATAAGCAAAAAGTAGTCCAAACATTGTGGCAAAAGTTAATGTTACAGCTTGCATAGTAATACCACCAAACTGTGATTCATACATTGCAGATATACCTCCTAATGCAAAACCTTTTGCTAAAGCATATATGGGAGCTGTTATTGGTGCCCATGTTCGTTTAAAAATTGTAATTAAAGCAAAAATTAGTCCCACAATAGACCCACCAATCATATAGGGTGCTACTGATGTTGGTCCATTTGCAAAGTATTGTGACCAGGTATAAGAAGCTGTTAATAATACTAGTAGAAGACTAAATCCGACTTTATTAACAGTGCCTTGAAGAGTCATTCTCTTGATATTTACATCTATTATTGTTTCTGAAAAAGTTTTTTCAGAGAACATAGGATTTCCCGATCTGCCGAATGTTTGTAATGCTTGTTTTGAATTCATAGCTTTATTATATGAAAATATACATCATGGTAAATATTTCTGATTTACAAGACAGTTATCAAAGAATTAAAAATTATATTAATACAACACCAATTCTTATTTCAAAAAAATTTAATCAAGATTTTAAAGCTTCTTTCTATCTAAAAAATGAAGTTGAACAAGTCACTGGGTCATTCAAAATAAGAGGAGCCTTATCAGCACTTAGTAAATTAAAAGCAAATAACATTAATGGCGTTGTTGCTTATTCTTCAGGTAATCATGCACAAGGTGTATCTAAAGCAGCTCAAATCTTTGATATGCATGCAACCATAGTAATGCCAACAGACGCACCTCAAAATAAAATTGCTAAAACCTTAGCAAATGGTGCGGAGATAGTTTTATACAAAAGACACATAGAAAGCCGTGAAGAAATTGCAACAAAAATTGCTTATGAAAAACAATATCCTTTGGTAAAGCCATTTGATAATGAAGATATTATCGCAGGACAAGGAAGTTTTGGTTTGGAAGCATGTGAATATTTTATTGAAAATAATATAACACCAGATATAGTTCTTTCTTGTACATCAGGGGGAGGGCTTGTTGCTGGGACAAGTATAGCTTTTAAGCATTATTTTCCTGATGTTGAGATCTATCCTGTTGAACCAGAAACCTGTAATGACACTGAAATATCTTTAAAAAATAAGACAAGAACAAGACTCAAGAATCATCAAAAAACAATCTGTGATGCACTAGAAGTTGAAATACCTGGCGAAATAACGTTTCCCATAAATTTAAAAAATTGTACATCCGGAATAGCTGTTTCTGATAAAGAGGTTTGCTTTGCAATGAAATATTTATATGAAAATTTTAATGTAAAAGCTGAGCCAAGTGGTTGTGTAAGTTTAGCAGCAATTTTAGCTGGCAAGGTAGATTGTGAAGGTAAGCAAGTTTTAATAACAATTTCAGGCGGAAATGTTGATGATAAAGATTTTTCTAAATACCTTGAATCAGCTAAACACTAAATAGATAAGATAGATAAAACCAATAATACTTATTAGAATAACTATTAGCATACCTACTGAGTACGTTATTTGCATAGATTTATCTTCTGGTCTAAACATAGGTATATTTTTCTATAAACTCTTGTGCTGCTTTATTTATAACATCTTTTCTATCTTTATTCATTTTATCTAGTGATCTTACCATTAAGCCCAATCTAGGGTTTGAAGCAAAAAAATCTCTATTTTTTTCAATAAAATTCCAATATAAGCCGTCTACTATTGCACACCAATCACCCTTTTTAAAATTCGACATTCGTAACATATAACTGGAACCACAAATATATGGTTTTGTTGCAAATGTTCCACCATCTGCAAATGTGCCCATCCCATAAACATTGGGAACCATAACCCATTCAGATGAATCAATAAACATTTCCATAAACCATTTATATATTTCATCAGGATCTATTTCACACATGTTCATAATATTAGATAGAACCATCAAACGGTTAATATGGTGTGTATAACCATAATCATTGGCACCTTTAATGGCATCATCTAATGGTGGTATACCTGTAGTTCCTGTGTACCAAGCATCTGTCATTTTTCTTTTATGGCCCCAATAATTTTTTGTTTCCATCTTTTCAGAATAGTTTTGATATACCCCTCTAATAAATTCTCTCCAACCAAGGATTTGTCTTAAAAAACCTTCCAAACTGTTAAGTGGAATTTCATTTTTATCCGCATATTCATAAGCCTTTCTGATAACAAGCTTTGGAGTTAGTAACCCAATATTTAAAGAACTACTCAAAACAGAATGTAAAAGAAAATGTTGATCTTCTAAAATTGCATCTTCATAAGGACCAAAATCATCAAACCTCTCCTTAAAAAAGATATCCAACCAAGTCAATGCTTGTGTTGTTGTATAGGGTGTATAAACGTTTAGCTTTCCTGGATGATCATTAAAATTATTTTCTATAAATTTATAGATTTGCGCTTTCTCGGGATGATCTGTAAGAGATGGTAATTTTGGAATCGTATAATCTTTTGGAACCTTAAGTCTATTCATCTCGTCGAATGACCATTTTCCGCCTACAGGTTTGTTGTCTTCGACTAAGAAATTAAATTCTTTCCTATTTTTTTTGTAATAATTGGCTTGTAGTAAGAATTTTTTTTCAGCACAAAAGTTTTTAAATGATTCTCTGTTATCCATGAACATTAAGGTTCTTTTTTCGTGATATTTAAGGTTCAATTTTTTAATTAAATTAAATATCTCTTTTTCAAAATTTTTGTCTTCAATTTCATAAAATTCAATTTCAGTATAACCACCATCTTTTATAAAATTTTCAAGTTTGTTAACGTACGTCGTTTTAAAGTCTTTATTGCAATCGATGTATTCAACCTGATGCCCTGTCTCTGTTAATTGGTCTCTATAGGAACGCATAGCCATATAGAAAAGGGCAATCTTTGACTTGTGATGTTTTTCATAAGTACAGAGACCATAATCTTCACACATGAAAATTGTTGTACTTTTATCTATATTCTGTTGGTCAATTGGAAAGAGTTGATTTCCAAGTATTAATGCTAATCTTTTCAATTTCTTAATGTTTATGTACGATGTCATAATTAAAGCATGATGAGAAATTTTTTAAAACTTATATCAGTTGTTTTTCTAATTAGCTGTTCTGATAACGAAGAAGTACAAAATACAGAAATAATTACTGATTCATATTTTTTTCAAAAGAATACATTTAATTTAAATTTATATAATTGTAATAAACCATCTGAAGATTTTGATTCTACCTATAAAAAAACAAGCGATTTACTAAATTTTTATAAATTTTCAAAAATTACCGAAAAAGATGATCAGATTATTGATTGCATCCAAACTTATGCTCAAATAAATGAACTAACTCCACTAAAAGAGGAATTAATTTTAGGCGATATATATATGGAACTATCCAATTGCGATTCTAAAGTTGAAGAAGATATACTCTTAGATGCATTAGCGCCGCACTTGGAATATTTAAAGGTAAATAATGTACAAGTCTGGACTGGTATATCGAAAATTGAGAATAACAATTTCTATTGGATAAATATTTGGGAATCAGAAAGTTATAGAGAACAATTTCTTGCTGAATGGATAAATTCAGTCGACTCTGGAAAATTTGCTAAAGCTTTGAGCTCGAGTGCTGTATGCCAAAATCCATCAACTTATTTATTTCTATAATTAAAGTTTAGCTCTATAATAAGTATCCTTGCGACTGTGGTGTTAATGGCTAGCACAAAAGCCTTCCAAGCTTTTGGTATGGGTTCGAGTCCCATCAGTCGCTCCATTTAGTTTAAAATAATAGTTAT
>MDTB01114094.1_pt1 | contig 44035 bp, 43 predicted proteins | sample 811161 | NCBI WGS metagenome assembly MDTB01 (sample SAMN05326650, study PRJNA326480) | marine metagenome | isolation source: seawater | place: Mediterranean Sea | collected 2009 | reverse complement strand
TGAGCAAACATTACAATCACTTGTAAAAAATAAAATTTTAATTGGTTCTCGTGGACCTAAGGGCGGTTATAGATTAGCTAAAGAGAGAAGAAAAATAAAATTGTCTGACATTATGCTATCTGTTAATGCGTACTCGAAGGAAAATACGAATGATAAACAGTTAACTTCAGTTATCTCAAAAAAAATTGTTGATCCATTATTAGAAAAGATTTATGGAATTTGGATTAATGAATTAAAAAAAATCTCTGTGGAAGATATTTGTAAAATCGCTCAAGAAAAAGGTATTAAAAAAAATAGTGAAGGAAAAATTGATTTTGTAATTTAAAGAATATGAAAAAAATTTGCAACTCTATCATTGAAACTATTGGTAAAACTCCAATGGTAAAACTTAATAGAATTAAAGAAAATTTTAATCTTTATGGTTCTATTATTGCAAAATTAGAATTCTTCAATCCCCTAGGTTCAGTAAAGGATCGAATCGGTCTATCAATGATAGAAGAGGGAGAGAAAAAAAATTTGATAGATAATGAAACAATAATTATAGAACCAACCTCTGGAAATACCGGAATTGCTCTAGCATTTATTTGCGCCTCTAAGGGTTATAAGCTCTATTTAACAATGCCGGAAAGCATGTCAATTGAAAGAAGAAAAATGCTAAAATTCCTCGGGGCCAAAATATTTTTAACTCCCGGATCTCAGGGTATGAAAGGAGCAATTGAAAAAGCCATAGAACTCAAAAAGAAATATAAGAAGTCATTTATCCCTCAACAATTTTTAAATCAAGCAAATCCATTAATACATTACAAAACCACAGCAAGAGAAATATGGAATGACACCGATGGAGATGTGGATGTACTCGTGGCCGGGGTCGGCACAGGGGGCACTATTTCAGGTATAGGAAAATATCTTAAAGAAAGAAAAAAAAAAATAAAAGTTTATGCAGTTGAACCCGAAGACTCTCCAGTCTTAAGTGGAGGAAATGCAGGAAGTCATTTAATACAAGGAATTGGTGCAGGTTTTGTACCAGATATTCTTGATTTAAAGGTGATTGATAATATTCTATCAATAAATAATAATACTGCATTTGAATATTCTAGGCTGCTTGCCAAGCTTGAAGGGATACCTGGTGGAATATCCTCAGGAGCAGCAATAGCTGCATCCATCGAAATTCACGAGGATAAAAATATGAGAAATAAAAATACAGTTGTCATCATTCCTTCTTTTGCTGAAAGATATCTTTCAACCCCACTTTTTTCCGAGGGTTCTTCATTTGATTGAAAAAATCTCAAATAGAGAATTGGAAAAATTCTCTAGACAAATATTAATCGAAGATATTGGAATTAAAGGCCAGTTAAAGATTTTCAAAAGCAAAATACTGATTATTGGATGTGGTGGACTTGGTTCAGTTGCATCAACTTATCTGGCAATGTCTGGCGTGAAAAAAATGGGCTTAGTAGACATGGACAAAGTTGAGTTAAGTAATATCTCAAGACAATTACTTTTTTATGAGAGTGATGTTGGAAAATATAAGGTTGATGTTTTGAAGGAAAAGCTTAACAGAACAAACCCAGAGACGGGGATAACAACTTTTAAACAAAAATTCTCAAAAAAGAATAGTTGCGAAATTTTAAATGGATATAAAATTATACTAGACTGTACTGATAATTTTGCCGCAAAGTATTTGATTAATGATCAGTGTCACAAAAACAGAAAAATACTAATATCTGCCGCTCTTTTTAACTTCGAGTTACAACTATTTGCATTTAAATCGTGGAGTAAAGGTTTGCCTTGTTACAGATGCATTTTTCCCAATAAGTCACGTGAGTCTGCTAACTGTTCAAACATGGGTATATTATCAACAGTTGCGGGAATTGGGGGAATATTACAAGCTAACTTGGCATTAAACATCATACTCCATAATTCAAAAAAATTTTATAAAAACTTTTATCTTTTCAATGCTATCTCGAACGAAAATAGATTAATTAGAATTGATAAAGATAAAAAATGTAGAGTTTGCAGATAGATTCATTGATAATCATACAAAGTCTTGCGGTTTTTTTTTATTAACAAAATCATTTATGTTTTTTATGACTCTATTACCCATCTCTATTCGACTCTCAATAGTAGCAGAACTTATATGAGGAAGTAGCACGACGTTTGCTGCTTCAAATAATTTTGGTGAAACTTGCGGCTCATTTTCAAAAACATCTAAACCTGCACCAAAAATTTTTTTATTGATTAATAAACTCGCCAACTCATTTTCATCAATTATCTCTCCCCTTGATGTATTTATTATTATACATTTTCTTTTGAGACGTTTTAATCTACTTTTAGAAAGTAGATGAAAGGTTTCAGCGGTATATGGACAATGAATAGATACAATATCCATCATAGCTAGCATTTTGTCTAGATCAGACCAGTATTGTGCTTTAAAAACCTTTTCAGTTTTCGTAGGAAGTTTTTTTCGATTGTGGTAATGTATTTCTAAGCCCAGCGTCATTGCTCTCCTTGAGACTGCCTGACCAATTCTACCCATTCCAATAATTCCCAACCTTTTTCCCTTAATTCTTTGTCCAACCGTTTTACTAGGACCCCAACCAGTCCAATTTCCACTATAAAGAGTTGACTCAGCCTGTTTGATTTCTCTAGTTAACATAAGCATCATTAAAATTACAATATCTGCGGTATCGTCGGTTAAGACCTCGGGTGTATTAGTAACAACAATTTTTTCTTCTTTAGCTGTGATTAGGTCAATGTTGTCAACTCCGTTACCAAAATTGGCAATCATCTTTAGTTTATTGGCAGATCTTATAATTGAGGAATCAATAGTATCACCAATAGAAGGAACTAAAATATCCACATTTTGAATCTTCTTTTTTAATTCACTGTAAGTATAAGGCTTATCTTTTTTGTTAGGTGAAATATTAAATTGTTTAGAAAGTTTTTTTTCTATTGAACCTGGCAATTTTCTTGTTAAAAGAATATTAAGATTACTATGCATTTTATTTTAAGACTAATAATTTTATTTTATATTATACATCCTGAAGTTTTATTTACAAAACCTGAAAAAATAAAAGAATTCTATTCCACAAAATATAATGAAGTAAATGTTAGAAATGGGCCGGGAATTAACTATTTTGTAATAGGTAAATTTCTAAAAAAAGGACTTCCAGTTTTGGTGGTGGGTGAGTTTGAAGGTTGGAAAAGAATTGTAAATTTTCTAGGAAAAGAAGGTTGGATTTCAAATAGTCAGTTAAGCACAATAAGATATGGGATTGTTATTGAAGAAAATGTGAGGATGAAATCATTTCCTATGTTAGCCTCTAAGACTAAGCTACTTTTAGGTAAATATCTAAATTTCAGAATTAAAAAATGTATTGAAAATTGGTGCAACATATCCGTTGGAAATACCACTGGCTGGATCCAAAAAAATAGATTTTGGGGAGTCTTTGAAAAAGAAATAATTTAGTGCTGATATAAAACTAGAGCCCTCTTCCTATTCTATCAACAAGTTCCTTTACTTTGGGTATAAATCCTCCTCGATAGAAAGGATCGGAGGCAAACCTGTAGGCGGAGTGTCCTGCAAACATTAATTCATTTTCAATAGATGAAATCCCATGACTTATTCTTTGAAGAGTTTTTTGTATACAAAATGATCTAGGATCAGCTTTCTTACCAGTTGTACCTTCGATATTTTGTGACCAATTACTAAATAGACATGATGATAAACAACCCATACAATCTATTTGATCTTTTAAAATTTGTTTAGCTTTATTGAGAGTAACCCATATAAGAGTATGATTAGGCGTAGTAAGAGGTTTCACAAAGCCATTTTTAATCCACTGCATTATTTTGGACTTGTCTTCATGCTTTATGTAATAAGTTTTTTTTCTGGGACCAATTTCAATCTTTTCATTAAATTCATTTGTTTGTTCTTTTAAGAATGGAGTCTGTCGTTCAGATCTTGACTCTAATTCTTTTAAAAAATCATTTCTAACAGCAGAAGAATAAAAACCAGTTGGACTGAATTTATGCAGACTCACATCACCTTGTTTAAGTGTTAATAATTTTTTCTTCCAATCATCGGGAATGGGACTTTCTTCGGTTAAGAGTGGTCTTGTTCCAAATTGAAAACAAATTAAACCCAATTCTTTATTATCAATCCAATTCTCCCATTCACTTAGGTTCCATACTCCTCCAGCCATAATTATTGGAACTTTATCTAGATCAAAAGTATTCATAAGTTCTCTCAATTGTTTAACACGAGGATATGGAGGTTGAGGCTCTAGAGGGTTTTCGCTGTTTGATAACCCGTTGTGTCCACCGGCTAACCACGGGTCTTCATAAACCACACCACCAAGATATTCTGAAGTTTTTCTGTAAGACCTTTTCCATAGGGCATTAAAGGCTCTTGCTGATGAAACAATTGGGTAGTAGTAAACTTTATAACTAGCAGCTATCTCAGAGAGCTTGTAAGGCATTCCTGCACCGCAGGTCACTCCATCAATCAAGCCTTTTGCCTTGTCAAGAGTCCTGGTTAGTATTGTCTCTGCCGCACCCATTTCCCATAAAATATTTACATGAATAGCAGCTTTGTTTCCTGCAATATCTCTTGCAATTTCGGCTTGTTCAATAGCACCCGATACTGAATAGTTTACAAGTTCTTGGTGTCTTAATGATCTAGTCTTTTCATGATATATTTGTGGAATTATATTACCCGTATCATCATATGAATCTGCATTGACTCCAGAAAATGTTCCAATTCCCCCTGCTTTTGCCCATGCCCCTGAGCTTTTTCCACTACTTACAGCTATACCTTTTCCACCCTCAATTAGTGGTAATACTTCTTTACCTGACATTTTTAAAGATTTCAGTTTTTTCATATACAACCTCTTAATCAGATTGGATAGCGTCTTTCAAACTTAACTTAACCTTGCCACGATCATCAACACCAATAACTTTAACTTTAACCATATCTCCTTCGTTAACAACATCTGTTGTCTTTTCAACTCTTTCTTCTTTGAGTTGACTAATGTGAACTAATCCATCTCTTTGCCCCATAAAATTCACAAATGCCCCGAAGTCCATTGTTTTAACAACTTTACCCTTATATATTTTGCCAACCTCGGGTTCGGCAACAATATCATTAATCATTCCCAGTGCTATATCACCAGATTTTTTGTCAGAACATGAGATAGTAACATTACCATCATCGTCAATTTCAACTTTAGCACTTGATTTTTCGCATATATTTTTTATAACTTTACCGCCAGAACCAATAACCTCCCTAATTTTATCCTGTTTAATTTTCAATTGTATTATTTTTGGTGCATTTTCTCTCACTGAACTTCTAGATGTATTTATCGTTTTATTCATCTCATTCAAAATATGTAATCTACCATCTTTAGCCTGCCGAAGAGCTCTCTCCATAATTTCTTCAGTAATACCTGTGATTTTTATATCCATTTGCAAAGAAGTAATACCGACTTCGGTTCCTGCTACCTTAAAATCCATATCGCCTAAATGATCTTCATCTCCGAGAATGTCTGTTAATATAGCAAACTTTTCTTTTTCAAGAATCAGTCCCATGGCTACACCTGCGACCGGTTTCTTAATGGGAACACCAGCATCCATCAGGGATAAGGAGGTGCCACAAACTGTGGCCATTGATGATGAGCCATTTGACTCGGTTATTTCAGATACAACTCGAATAGTGTAAGGAAAATCAGCTATTTGAGAAAAAATAGGGTAAAGAGCTCGCCAAGCTAACTTTCCATGGCCCACTTCTCTTCTCCCAGTTGATCCAATTCTTCCAACTTCATTCACAGAAAAAGGTGGAAAATTATAATGCAACATGAACTTTTCTCTAAAATCTCCGTCTAATCTGTCAAGGATTTGCTCATCTTGACTTGTTCCGAGTGTAGTAAAAACTAATGCTTGAGTTTCTCCTCTAGTAAATAATGCGCTTCCATGAACATTTTCAAATACACCAACTTCGCAATTAATATCTCTAACTTTATCTAATGTTCTACCATCTATTCTTTCGGAATTTTCTAAAATCGACCTTCTAACTATATCTCGTTCAATGCCTTTAATACAATTACTGAAATCCTGTTCAGTCATCTCATCATTATCGTCAGAAAAACTTTTAAAGGTTTTTGTTTTAAATTCCTGTAACTCTATTTGCCTTTTTTTCTTTTCTTTGATTTTATAAATCTCTTCAAGAGATTGTTTTGATTCTTTCTCCAATTTTGGATAAAATTTTGATTCAACTTTTTCAGGGATTTCCCAGGAGTCTTTCGCTGCTGATTCCGCTAGTTTTATTATAGTATCTATAACTGGTTGAAACTGCTCAAAACCAAATTTAACAGCCCCTAACATTATTTCTTCATTGAGTTCTTTTGCCTCAGACTCTACCATTAAAACACCATTTCTTGTTCCTGCCACAACTAAATCAAGATCTGTTTCTAACATTTCCTGAATTGTTGGATTTAAGATAAATTCTCCGTCTTTGTAACCTACTCTTGCGCAACCAACAGGACCTAGAAATGGTAGACCTGAAATTGTCAGTGCCGCAGAGGCTCCAATCATTGCGCAAATAGAAGGATCATTTTCTTTATCATAGCTTAAAACGGTACATATAACTTGGGTTTCATTTTTAAAGTCTGAATGAAACAAGGGTCTTAATGGTCTGTCTATTAAACGAGAATTTAATGTTTCAACCTCTGATGGTCTTCCTTCACGCTTAAAAAAACCTCCAGGTATTTTCCCAGCAGAATATGCCTTCTCAATATAGTGTACAGAAAGAGGAAAAAAATCTAGGGAAGGATCTGCTTTTCTAGCAGCCGATACCGTGCATAGCACAGATGTATTACCCAAACTAACAACGACCGCACCGTCGGCTTGTCTCGCAATTTTGCCTGTCTCAATCTCAAGTTTTAGTCCTTGCCAATCTAGTGTTTCTTTAAATATTTTAAACATTTTTACCTATTTTCTTTTTAAAATTTATCTTCTTATACCAAGAGCTTTAATTAAACTTTTATAACTTTCTTCATTTTTTTTTTTTAAATAATGCAAAAGAGATTTTCTTTTTCCAACTAATTTTAACAAACCTCTTCTTGTGCTTTGATCTTTTTTATTGATTTTAAGATGTTCAGTAAGCTGTTTTATTCTCTCAGTTAGAATAGCTACCTGTACACTAGTTGAGCCTTTGTCTTTAGCAGATTTTGAAAATTGGCTAATAATTTCCTCATTTTTTTCTTTAGTTAACGGCATTATATTTCTCCTCAGTCTCTAAGATCCATAACAGTTTTAGGATAGAAAATATTATTTTCCAAGTTTCCTATTACCATTAAGTCATCTTTATATTTTGCTATTATACGACTTTTTAAAGATGAATCTAAAAAAAAAGATTTTTTATGTATTTCCTCTATATTTACGGGAATACCATTAAGTAACTTTTTTACATCCTCATATTTTAAATCTAATCTATTTTCGTCTTCAAATATACAATCTAATGGGTTAAGAATACTAATAAGTTTGTCAATATGCATCAAACTCAACAAAAAATCCAGTGAAATAAGTTTTTTATCCAGATTTCCAAACCCTACTCTCCTTAGCGAGCAAACATACCCATACGTTCCTAATTCTTCCGATAGAGATTCTGCTAGCGAACGTATATAAGTTCCTGAACTTACTTTTGCATAGAAAGAACCAAAGTACTTTTCTAACTCTATGATATCAAGCTTAGAGATGTTTATTTGTTGTGCCGTTAATTTAAAATTTTTTCCTTTCCGTGCAAGCTCATAAGCTCTTTTACCATTTATTTTTTTTGCAGAAAACTTATGTGGAACCTGTAACTTTGTTTTTTCTACTTTTTTTACGGCCTGAATAATGTTTCTCTTTTCTGGAAGAACATATGTGGTTTTTATTATCTCGCCCTCTTTGTCCCCTGTTGACGTTTTTTTCCCCCAATTAACAGTGAAAAAATATTCCTTTTCACTTTTTTCAATATATTTAATTGTTTTTGTAGCTTTACCAAATGCTATGGGAAGGAATCCAGAGGCTAAAGGATCTAATGTGCCAACAAACCCTAATTTTTCTGGATTAAATTTTTTTTTTATTTCTTGCAGAACATTATTTGAAGATTTACCAGATGGCTTATCTAAGAATATCCACCCATTAACATTATTTTTTTTTTTTCTCAAATATTTCCTAAACTTTTTTTAGATCTTGGATAACCTTAGGATTATTAAATAACTTATCAATTTTAGATGTCTGATCAAAAAGATCATCAATTTTATAATTAAGCTTTGGTAAATACCTTAGATTGAGTTTAGACAAATTTTGTTTAATTTTCTTATTGTGAACAATTATCAAATGAATAAGGTCTTTTTTGTCTATTTTGTGTTTTACTGGAAAAAAAGGAGAAAGGTAAACAGTAGCATTCCTAAGATCATTGGATAAATTTACCTCAGTAACAGTCAAGTAAAAAAATTCTTTCTCGCTTTTCCTTATGGCATAGTTTTGAAAAAATATACCTAGCTCTCTTTTAATTAGTTCCGAAACTCTTACTTTCCTTTTATATTTATTCATTGCTAGTTTTTTGAATTAATATCAACTAACTTTTACTGATAAAAAACACTGTAAGATATCATTTTCTTTAAAATCATTAAAGTTTTTGAGCTTTATACCACATTCAGTCCCAGAATTGACTTCTTTTACTTCATTTTTCTCTCTTCTTAAACTCTCAATAACGGTTTGTAAAATTATTTCGCCATCCCTTAAAATCTTTACATCACAATTATTGGTCACTTTTCCCTCCAACACTTCACAGCCTGCTATTGACAAGGATTTTGAAACCTTAAAGATTTTTTTAATTTCTACCTTTCCTATGATATCCTCACGAAACTCTGGTTCTAAATGGGTTTTTATCGATTTTTCTACTTCATCAATAACTTCGTAAATAATTGAAAAATATTTTATAACCACATTATCTCTTTTGGATAGATTTTTAGCTTGAACATTTGACCTCACATTAAAACCAAGTATTAATCCCTTAGAGGCACTGGCTAATGACACGTCAGACTCATTGATTTCTCCAACACCAGAGTGGAGAATTTTTACTTTAAAATTTTCAATTTGAATTTTTTGTAAGCTTTGTTCAATTGCTTCCTTTGAACCATGAACATCAGCCTTTATTATTACTGGAAATTCTTTATCTTCTTCTTTGTTAGCAGAAGATAACATTTGTTCAACCGTACCCCTTTTAATAGAGGCATTCTGACGTAGTCTAATCTTTCTATCTCTGTACTGAGTAACTTCTCTAGCTCTTGATTCCGTGTCTACGACCACAAATTCATCACCGGAGCTAGGGGCCCCAGATATACCAAGTATTTCTACGGGAAAACTCGGTAGTGCTTTATTAATTCTAGTGCCTTCATCATTAGTGAGGGCTCTTACTTTTCCCCATTCTTTACCAGCTATTACAATATCACCGACTTTTAATGTGCCCTTTTGAACAAGAACCGATATTACAGGTCCTCTACCTGTATCAATTTTTGACTCAATTACTGTACCACTTGCTTCTCTAGATGGGTTAGATTTTAATTCAAGTAATTCTGATTGCAGTGTTATTGCCTCCATAAGTTTATCAAGACCAACTTTAGTCTTAGCTGAAACTTCAACAAGTAAAATTTCACCCCCCATCTTTTCGCTAATAATACCGTGAGTCATTAAATCAGATTCAACCTTAGCTGGGTTTGAATTAGGTGCATCAATTTTATTTATAGCTACAATAATTGGACATTTAGCTGCTTTTGCATGACTAATAGCCTCAATTGTTTGATCTTTAACGCTATCGTCAGCAGCAACAACGAGAATTATTATATCTGTAACATTTGATCCTCGTGCTCTCATTTGACTAAACGCAGCATGTCCAGGTGTATCTAAAAAAGTGATGGAACCATTATTTGTTTTTACCATATATGCACCAATGTGCTGAGTAATGCCTCCAGCCTCTGTTTGCGTTACTTTCTTTTCACGAATTGCGTCAAGTAGTGAAGTTTTCCCGTGATCAACATGACCCATTATAGTAACCACAGGCGATCTAATTACCAAATCAGAATCATCGTCTTTTTCTCCTGATAGACCGATCTCAACATCTGAATCACTTACTCGCTTGGGCACATGCCCAAACTCTATTACAACTAACTCAGCAGTATCTCCATCAATGGTCTGATTAATTGTAGCCATAACACCAAGTTTCATGAGTATTTTGATTATGTCAGAATTTTTTTCTGCTAATCTTGAGCCTAAATCATTAACTGAAATAAAATCAGGTATTACTATTTCTCTTTTCTTTTTTTCTTTTTGCGTATCTCTAATTTCTGGTTTTTGAGTTAGCCTTAATTTAGCCTTTTCTCTAGCTCTTTTGACAGCTGCAAGAGATCTAACTTTCTCTGTATTTTCATCAAGGGCCTCTGAGATAGTTAATTTTCCTTTTCTCCGTTCATTTTGATTTTTAGGGACTTTTATAAGTTTAAAATTCGCTAGTTTTGCGTTCTTCTCATCTTTATTTTCTCCTAATTTTTCCTGAGCAGTAGACTTATTTGACTTTTTCCTAAAATCTTTGATTTCAGTATTGTTAAAATTTTTTGGAGGTGACTTTTGATCTTTAGATTCATCCTTTTTTATAACTTTGCTCTCACTAGAATCCACTATTGATTTTTCTTTAGTTCCCTCATTCGATATTTTCTTATCATCATTCTGAGTACCAGACTTGTTAGATGTGTCAGAAAAAAACCTCTTCTTCTTAACTTCAACCGATACTGACCGTGATCTACCGTGGGAGAAACTTTGCTTTATTTTTCCAAGATCAAAAGTTTTTTTTAGCTGAAGCTTTGGTCTGCTAATTTTTTCTTCTTTGTTATCCTCTGTCATATCGAATATATCAGTGTTAGGTTTTAAACCAGTGTTCCCTGGCTGATAGTATAACTTTATCAGCAACAGTTTTTTCTAAATGTGAGTCCCTTAAAAAATCTGTCAACTCATCACTTGACAAATCAGCTAGATTATCTCTAGTTAGTATGTCGTTTTCTGCCAATATTATGACTTGGTTATGGTTTAAACCTGACATTTTTTGTAAGTATTCATCAACGCCCATTTCTTTTAATTTTTTTTGATTTTTCTCCTCTAACTTTTTTAGATAACTCTGAGCTCTATCCTTCAGTTCTTTTGCAAGATTATCGTCAAATCCTTCAATTGAAGATAGTTCTTCAGCACTTACTAGTGAAATCTCTTCTATTTTGCTAAAACCCTCAGTAACAAGTAAATGTGCTATTACTTCATCAACATCTAAACTTGAAATAAAGAGAGTAGATAACTTTTTAAATTCTTCGTTTCGTTTTTCAGACTCCTGACTAATTGTTAGTATATCAATATCCCAACCAGTTAATGCACTGGCAAGTCTTACATTCTGACCACGTCTACCGATAGCCAAGCTAAGCTGTTCATCTGGAACAATTATCTCTATTTTCCTCAATTCTTCTTCAATTACAACCTTATCTACCTCAGCAGGACCTAAAGCGTTTACAACAAAAGTTGCAGTATCTTCTGACCATAATACTATGTCAATTTTCTCACCTTGTAATTCATTTACTACGGCCTGAACTCTACTGCCTCTCATGCCAACGCATGCTCCAACAGGATCTATACTTTTATCTTTAGATATTACAGCAATTTTTGCTCTACTCCCCGGATCTCGGGCAACAGACTTGACTTCAATTATTCCATCATAAATTTCAGGCACCTCTTGTTTAAATAACATAACAAGAAATTCATTATGGGCCCTGGAAAGAAAAATTTGTGGACCTTTTAGCTCCTCTCTTACATCAAGTATAAACGCTCTTATTCTGTCGGATCTTCGAAATACTTCTCTATTTAAAAGTTCCTCTCTTCTCAGTAAAGCCTCGGCTTTTCCAAGATCAACGACTATGTTACCGTATTCTACACGTTTAACTATTCCATTTACAATTTCGCCAATTTTGTCCTTAAATTGCTGATACTGAACCGATCTTTCGGCCTCTTTAACCTTTTGAAAGATAACTTGTTTTGCCGTTTGCACTGCTATCCTTCCAAAATCGATTTGTGGCAACTGTTCTTTTAAAAACTCTCCTATTTTTATACTTTGATTTTTAAGTTTAGCATCATTTAGACTAATCTTATTAACTTTTTCTTCCTCAGGTTCATTATCTAGGTTTTCAACTATCTCTAGGTAACGGTACAATCCAATGCGACCATTTTCTCTGTCTACATGTGCTCTTATATCAAACTCCTGACCGTATTTTGTTCTGCCTGCTTTGGCTATCGCCATTTCCATAGCAATTAAGATTTCCTCTGCTTCAATGCCCTTTTCTCTAGCAATATTTTTAGATATTTCAATAAGATCAATTGGGAACAGATCCTTCTCTTCACTTGTTTGATTACTACTCATAAATCTACCATTTTCAATTTCTAATACTTTAATAGCAATAGTTTAATAAAACTTAAATATCTTTTTTAAATTTTAATAGTTTTAAATATGATCAGTTGCTTTACTTTTTAATAAAATGAACATAATGTGGTTTCAAACCATTTGATATAGCCTTAAAATAATATTTAGTTTTAATAAGTCCTACTGTTTTAGCAATATTTTTAAATTCACCTTTTTTTTTCAGAAGAAAGTCAGAATTAGATTTAAAACAATAATCAATCTGTCTTACGTAACCCATATTGTCACTAGATAAAAATATATTCCCTGATGATTTAACAATTTTTGATAATTCCATAACAAAAAGGCCGTTAATCAATCTTCTTTTTCTGTGTTTCATTTTTGGCCATGGATCCGGAAAAAGTATATAAACATTTGATAAGTTTTTTTGTAAGTATTGTCTAAGATCTTCAAAACTCAAATTACTTAGGAGAATATTCTTTACTTTACTGTTGGCAATAAAAGATAGAACTTCAAAATGTCCCCGGAGATGAGGGTCGCAAGCTATAAACCCTGTACGAGGTTTTAATTTAGCTTGATTTATTAGATTTTCTCCAATACCAAAACCTATTTCAAGTTCATATGATTGAAAAGTTCTAAAAAAAGTATTTAACTTTTGAAAATTATAATCTTTATTAAAAAAGTTAGGGTGTGAAAATATATTTGCTTCTTTAATTGGGGAGAACCCCCTAGGTTTTTTCCTCCCAAAAATTAAATTCATCTAAAAGATGCTTAAAATATCATCAACAATATTAGTTTTTTCCCAAGAAAAACAACCAGTATCTCTGCAAAAGTCTCTTCCAAAATGTCCATATGTTGCAGTCTGTGTGAAAAAAGGTTTATCAAGATTTAGCAAACTCTTAATTCCAAGAGGCGAGAAGTCTATATTTTGTCTCAGAAAATTATTGAGCTTTTTGTGATCAAAATCAGATTTTTCATCGGTTTTAATATAAATTGAAGTTGGCTGTGATACCCCAATAGCATAGGATAATTGGATTAGGCATTTCCTAGACAATTTTGATGCTACAATATTCTTAGCCACATATCTAGCCATGTATGCTGCAGAGCGATCGACTTTACTTTGATCTTTGCCAGAGAAAGCTCCACCTCCATGAGGTGCGGCTCCGCCATATGTATCAACAATAATTTTTCTTCCGGTAAGACCAGTATCTCCATCTGGTCCTCCAATAACAAACCTTCCAGTTGGATTAATTAGAAAATTTTTATCTTCTGGTATCCAAAAATCAGGTATAGAGGTTTTCACAATTTCTATAACTTTTTCTCTTATATCCTTATTTGATGCACTGGCATGGTGTTGCGTTGAAACTACAATTGAATCAATACCTACAGGTTTATGATCTTCATAAATTACGCTAACTTGACTTTTTGAATCTGGTCCAAAAAAAGAGTCATGTTTATGCCGATATTCAGATAATTTTTTTAAAATTTCATGAGAAAGTTGTATTGGAGCAGGCATGAGACTTTCTGTTTCGTCACATGCATAACCAAACATAATTCCCTGATCCCCTGCTCCTTGCGTTCCATCACTTTCGTCTTTGTCAACTCCTATCGCAATATCTTTCGATTGTTGATGTAAATAGTTATCAATCTTTAGATTATTCCAATGGAATCCAGGTTGTTCATATCCTATTTCTTTAATTTTATCTCTGATGGCTTCCTCTACTCTTAGAGAAGTAACTGAGTCCTTATTTTTTGATAGACTAACTTCGCCTGAAACAATTAATCTGTTTGTTGTTGCCAGGGTCTCGCATGCAACTCTGGCGTTATTGTCTTCAGATAGATATAAGTCAAGTACAACATCCGAAATTTGATCACATATCTTGTCTGGGTGACCTTCGGATACTGACTCACTAGTAAAAATATAATTATTTTCCATAGTTATGATTTAGCGAGTTTACACAAGTAAATCTTTTTTTCCACTTTTTTTTAAGAACCAATCAAAAATAATTGAAAGTATTGCAACAATGAATACCATGATTAGAGTTAATATTTGACCAAATTTGCTAAATATAGTTTCATTGTTAATTAAATTTATTTCATGTTGAATATAACCTTTTACGTTAAGATTGAGCCTTTTTATAATGTTTCCGTCACTGTCAAAAAAGACTGAAATGCCAGAGTTAGCTACTCTTACGGCTGGCAAACCAATTTCTGATACTCTTAGTCTATTCGCAATGAGGTGTTGAAAAGGTCCCGTCGTATTACCAAACCATGCATCATTTGTGATATTGATAATCATGTCTGGTTTTTTTGGGGCTCGTAAACTGAAAACACCCTCATAACAAATACTAGTTTGTAAACCAATCTTTTGTCCTTTAATAAAAACCTCACTGTAAGTACTTTTAGTTCCAACTGAAAAATCTTGATTTCCGTCAGTCAACTTTTTAAAAGTTAGATATTTTCTAAAGGGCATATATTCTCCAAATGGCACTAATTTTTTCTTATCATAATAATCGAGTATTTTTCCATTCTTTATAAAAAACACACTATTGAAAATTTTAGCTTCATTGTTTAATACCTCCTTCCTGAGACCTCCGCTTACCAATAGGGTTTCCTTTTTTAAATTTTTTTTCAAATAGCTCAATAAATTAATATCATTATTTACAAAAAAAGTTAGTGCTGACTCTGGCCACACAATTATATCTGGTACCTGATTTTGATAGTTCTTATTACTCAAAGAAATTAATGTATTTAGATTTTTATTTATTACTTTTTTGTCCCATTTTTCTTCCTGAGGAATATTGGGTTGTACTATTCGTACAATAACTTTTTTACCAACTTCATTTTTTTCTGGACTATTAGTTATGAAAAAAAGAGTCAATGGGAAAAACACTGAAGTGCATAGAGCATAAAATTTCTTTGCTTTAAATAGTCCCGATATAACTATGATCCAGTAAATTGTAACAAAACTCAATCCATGTGAACCTATGATGCCAGTAATACTTATTAGCTTGTTATCTGATGCCCACATATGGGAATATAAATTCCACGGGAAACCACCAAAAAGATTTGAGCGTAAAACTTCACTTAAAAAAAAAATTATTGAAATTACAAAAACTTTAATAAAAAAAAAATTATTTAAAGATCTTTTTCTCAAAAGAAATTCCACCAATTGAGCAGCAATTGCGTAAAAAAGTGACATAGCAGTTATAAAAATAACTGTTAAAACAATTGCCCATTTTTCATATTCAGGGTCAAATGTAATCGGAAAATATATCCAATGTAAGCCAATAAAGAAATGTCCTAAACCAAATATTAGTCCACTAAAAAATCTTGAATTTTTTTTTTTTTCAGAAAAGAATTCTAAGAAAAAAAAAATAAAACCAATCAATGCGAATGGTATTAAAAATAAATTTGGAAATCCCAGAGACGATAAACAACCAGCAAAAAAAATTAATATATATTTCTGCATTAAATATTATTTAAAATGGATAACAATTCTTTTTATTTTTCTTGTATCTGCCTCAACGACATTAAACTCAATATTTTGTTGTTCATATCTTAAAATTTCACCTCTCTCAGGTATTCTTTCCGCCAGTGAGAAAACTAAACCACCAAGAGTATCAATCTTGTCTTTTTCTTCAATTAGGATATTCTTTTTAACTTTTTTTTCAAATTCACTAATAAGCATTCTTGCAGAAACTTCATAACAGTTCGTTTTTAACTTTTTAAAATATAGTCTTTGAACCATATCATGTTCATCCTCAATTTCCCCTACAATTTCCTCAACTAAATCTTCAATAGTAACTAAACCATCAGTACCCCCGTATTCGTCGACAACCACGGACATGTGGATTTTTTCAGATCTCATTTTTAAAAGTAAATCCAATATTTTCATAGAGGGTGAAGTGAAAAGAATTTTTCTTGAAATATCCTTGATTTTTTTTTTCTTAATTTCTCTTCTATCAAATGTATTTAAAAGCGATAAGAAATCTCTTATATGAATCATACCTGTTATCTTATCAAGATTTTCTGAATATGTTGGAATGCGAGAGTGTTTAGTTTTGCTCATCATCTTCATAAGCGAATCCATAGATGCCTCCTCAGTAATAGCTGAAATATCAGCCCTTGGCACCATAACATCCTCAACACACTTATTTCTAATATCAATAACATTACTAAATATTTTTTTTGTGCCGTCATCAAGTTTTTCATCACTTATTTCTTGTTCTTCTATTAAATCCTCAATAGCTTCTTTAAAATTATCTTTTTTCAGAGGCTGGAATATCTTCTTAATAGATTTTACTAGTTTACTTCTCATACTTTAAACTTTGTCAAGAAATCAAATAAGGGTCGGCTATATCGAGAGATGAAAGAATTTTTACCTCTTTTGTCTCCATACTTTTTGCACTTTCTTTACAATCATGTGAATAACCTAGTAGATGTAAAAATCCATGTAGAAAAATATGTATAAAATGCTCATAAAAATCTTTTGAGTATAGAATTGATTCTTCCTTAATTTGCTCAACTGATATGACTACATCACCAAGCAAATTTGTCATTATCGAGTTGTTTGAAATCGAAAAGTTGTTTTGTGGAAAGCTTAAAACATTTGTATACCTATCTCTATTTCTGTATTTCATATTTAGTTCTCTCATAAATTCATTTTCGACCAACAGAACGCTCAATTCAAAGTCTTTGTGTTTTATATTCATGTCTTTACAAACAAGATTAACCACTTTTGTGACTATTTTCTTAATTTTTTGGTTAACCTTTTGATTTTTGAATGATATCTCAATTTTCATCTTTTTTTAGTAGATATTTTTTACCAATTCCGGCTTCTTTCTCAAAATTATCATATTTGGAGACAATCTTTGAAACTAGTGAGTTCCTTACAATATCATCATCTTTAAATTCAATAAATCCAATCTGTTTAATATTTTTTAAAATCGATATTGCTTCTCTTAATCCTGAATTAATGCCTGAAGGCAGGTCTACTTGAGACAAATCACCATTAATAATCATTTTTGAATTTTCTCCCAGTCGTGTTAAAAACATCTTCATTTGAACCGAAGTCGTATTTTGAGATTCATCAAGAATAACAAAACAATTTGATAAGGTCCTTCCTCTCATAAAAGCAAGAGGTGCTATCTCTATTAACCCTGAGTCAATTTTTTTTATCACTTCACCCATTGGCAACATATCATTTAAAGCATCATATATAGGTCTCAAAAATGGATCAACTTTTTCTTTTAAATCACCTGGGAGAAAGCCTAGCCTTTCCCCAGCCTCCACAGCTGGTCTCGACAAAACTATTTTTTCTATTTGACCAGCTTTCAGCATTGAAACTGCAAACGCTACTGCCAAATAAGTTTTTCCTGTACCAGCAGGGCCACAACAAAAAACCATCTCTTTGGAACTAACCATCTTAAAATATTCGGTTTGTTTTAGTGACCTTGGCTTAAGCAATTTTCTTCCTGCTTTAACTACAATATTTTCATCTTCTTTTTCAAAATTAACATTTTTAAAGTATTTTATATCTTTTGTCATATTTAATATTCCTTTGATTTCTCCATAGTCAATTATATTATTTTTTTTGGCGGATTCGTATAACTTCTCTAATACAAACTTTGCCCTACTAACTGCCTCTTGATTTCCGTTAAGTCCAATTAAATTCCCACGTGGGTGAATTTTTACTCCAATTTCTTTTTCTAAAATTCTAATGTTTTTATCAAGTTCCCCATATAAATTAGATAAATAATTATTTTGCTCAAACTTTAGTGTTTGGGAAAAATTTTTATCGTTAAGGGATTTTTTTTTAATGTTATCTTTCAATTTTTTTATTCGAAAGTTTCACCATGTAATGAGTAAGATTCAACTTTATTAATTTTAATATCTAAAATTTTACCTATTAATGATTTATCTGAGTTTACATGAACAGGTTGCAAATATTGACTTCTGCCAACATACTGATTAATTTTTTTACCTTTTTTCTCAAACAAGACACTTAGTTTTTGCCCAATGAATGACATATTAAATTTTCTTTGACTTTCATCTAGTTTTTTTTGAAGAATTTGTAGTCTTTGATGTGAAACATCTTCTGGAACTTCATCTTCTAAAAAAGCAGATGGTGTTCCAGGTCGCGGGGAGTACTTAAAAGAATATGACGCAGCAAAATCGACTTTTTCTGTTAGATTCAGAGTATCTAAAAAATCGTTATCCGTCTCACCTGGAAAACCAACGATAAAATCTGATGTAACCGCAAAATCTTTTCTAACATCCTTTATTTTGTCAATTATACTGATGTAATCTTTTTGCGTATAACCTCTGTTCATTTTTTTTAAAATTCTGTCAGATCCTGATTGTATAGGGAGGTGCAAATAAGGCATTAGTTTCATGTTTTTTTTATGTTCGTTAATTAAATCCATAGAAATATCAGCGGGATGTGATGTTATGTATCTTATTCTATCTATTCCTTTAATTTCTGAAATTTCATTTATAAGTTGAGAAAGATTTAGTTTTTTCACTACCCCTTTAACTGTATAAAAACCACTGTAATCGCTTACATTTTGTCCAAGCAATGTTACTTCTCTGACCCCTTGTTCTGATAAATGTTTTATATCAAAAACTATTTCATTAACTGTCCTCGAAAATTCTGATCCTCTAGTATAGGGAACTACGCAGAAACTGCAAAATTTGTCACAACCCTCTTGAATTGTTACAAATGCACTTAATTCATTTGTTTTTGTCCTGGGAAAAAAATCAAATTTACTCTCCTTTGGAAAATAATTATGTAATTTTTCTTTATTTGAGTTTGTAAGCAATGTTGGTATTTTGTGGTAATTTTGTGGCCCTAACACTAAGTCAACATCGCTATTTCGTCTAATAATCGCTTTTCCTTCTGCCTGTGCGACACAACCAGTAACAACTATTTTAAGATTAGATCCTGACTTAACTTTGTTGCTTTTAAACTTTGATAATCGACCGAGGTCTGAATACATCTTTTCCGAAGCTTTCTCTCTTATGTGGCATGTATTGAGAATAACTAGGTCGGACTCCTCTGGTTTATCTGTTTTTTTGTAACCCATTGGGGTTAATAGATCTGCTATTCTTTCAGAATCATAAAAGTTCATTTGACACCCGTAGGTCTTGATGTAGAAGTGTTTACTCATAACTATAATTCAAGTCACTATTTTATAAGTATTTGGCTAGATATTACAAGGATTTAAAACTATAAAAGTTTTGCAACTTTTCCTCAGGTTCTTCATAGTTAAGATTTTTTTTAAATTGATCTGATACTTTATTAAAACAATAACTGCATGCTTCCTTTCTATTTTTAAATTCATAAAAATATTTTGGCTCATGAAAGTATAATTGAATTTCACTTTTTCCAAGACCAATAAATTTCCATACATGAGGAAGTAAGTCCATAGTTCCATACCATGATATAAATGTTCTTAGTGACTTGTTAATTGGCATGTCGTCTAGATATAAATATGAAATAGAAACTGGTTGTATCACTGATCTATCTTTACAATCTTTTTTTACTATTTCAAAGAGGGAACTTTTAAAAGGTAATATTTTCGTGCCATCATTTGAAGTGCCCTCAGGAAAAATACAAATATTATAACCAGAATCTAAGTTTTTTGTAATTATATCTAGTTGATTATGAGCTTGAGATATTTTGCTTCTGTTAACAAATATTGTTTTTCCCAACTTGCAAATTATATTAATGATCGGCCAGCTTTCAATCTCTGACTTTGCAACAAAAAGTCCATTAACCTTAGACCCCAAAATAAAAATATCCAAATATGAAGTGTGGTTAGAAAAATAAACAACATTCTTTTGAACAGGTTTACCTCTTACATTTACACTTACACCAAAAATAAATAAAACACCACTATAGAACATCTTTATGACTAAAAAGAAAAAATTTTTTGGTAAAATCAAAACTATAGTTTGCAAAATTACAGAAAAGATTGTCCATATCAAGAAACATGAAAGTCGAAACATTGATAATATTGGTGAATACAGCAAATGTTACCCTTTTTTTGCTAAATCTAAATATTTATTTTTAATATTTTGTGTTTTTAGAATTACACACACATCTATTGTTTTGAAATCCGAGTCTATCACTGCACCTCTACCAAACCATGCACCCGTTCTAATATATGCTTTTATTAAGGGTGGTAAGTGTTTAAAAATTTTTTTAAAATTCAACTTTTCTTTTCTTATTATTGGATAATTAACAGCCTTTGAATCAATTGGCACTGTATTATACTCTTTCGGAGGACTATGAAAATGTTTTAAATATGATAACTCCTCAATTATTTTGTTTGGAATAGTCGTTGGGAAACTTGCACAACCAATTACAAGATCAATATCTCTTTTTATTATCTCTGTTGCAAGTCCTCTCCACAGTAACTTTATTATTCTTCCATCTCTGTAACGTTCATCTACACAGGACCTTCCAACCTCAAGAATATTTGAAGAATTCTTTTTTAATTTTGATATATCAAATTCGCTTGATGTATAAAAGTCGAAATTTGGTGGCATCATGGCCTCATCCAATAGCCTGTAGGTTCCGATTACTTTGTTTTTTGATTTATTATTGTCTACAACAATAAGATGTTGGCTAAATTTATCATAGATATCTGAGTCTAACTTATATGCAAATAATTTTTTACCAAAAAAAGAGGTATAACGTAATTTTTGAGCGGATTTTAATAGGTTACTTTTTTTATCTATGAGTTTTAAATCATATTGATTATCAGAATAAATTTCAGGTATTTTGTAAGTTATATTTCTCATTTCATATTTTTGTTGTTTATCTGGTAGATTATCATTAAGGTTTTTCATATAAATCACATTTTGTGCCGCAACTTTTATTTTCTCAAATATGTTCTTAATCTTACTTTCACTTTTAAAATTTTGATTAGGTTCTTTTGTTATTTTTGAAGGATAAATCATATAATCTAGATTTAAGTTTGATCGTTGCGAGCTGATTTTCCTAATTTATTAGGAGCGGTATTTACTATTTTCATAAAGCTAAATTTTTGTAGTAACTTCACATTATTATTTATATATCCTTAAGTCATTATAAATAGTAAACAAATTGAACTTTACAAAAATATTTCAGTTTTATGAAATATTTGTTACGTTAAGCTATTTTTTTTTAACTGGGACTGCATATATTTCTAATCTATAATCAACTAGTTTATACCCAAGTTCCTCCGCCATTTGCTTTTGCATTACATCTATAAATGTGTTCCTAAACTCTTTGACTTCTCCGCTTTTAATATCAATTAAATGATGATGGTCCTCTCTTACTGTCTCATATCTGGAACTAAAGCCTTTAAATTCGTGCTTTTCCAGAAGTTTATGTTCTTCAAAAATTCTTATGGTTCTATATACGGTTGCTATGCTTATTTTTTTGTCAATCTTGAAGGCTCTTTCAAAAACTGATTCAACATCTGGATGATCGGTCGATTCTTCGAGAACCTTAATTATAATTTTTCTTTGTTCAGTCATTTTTAGACCTAAAGATAGGCATTTAGCAATAAGGTTGGGCAAAAAAGACTCTCCAAAAAAATATTATTTTTTTTTGATTATATAACATAATATTCTACTTTTAATAATAAATATGAAAAAAAAACTAACATTAGATTTAACTAAAGACAAATGTCCCGTTGCTTTTATAAAAACAAGGGAGTTTTTGTCAAATACTCCCAAAAATGAACACAAATTTTTAATTATTGGTTCTAACAAAACATTAAAAGAACTGAAGTCTACATTAAACGAACAACAAGTGAAATTTTCAGTTACAAAAAAATTAAACAACTTTATTCTAAAGATTGAAAAACTAAACATCTAGCTTCATCAAAAAGGCGTTTTCATAATTTTTTGAAGTGTAATAACCTCTTCTATATCCAACCTTTTTAAAATTATTCTTTAAGTAGAACTTGAGTGCTTTTTCATTTTTTTCGTTAACTTCCAACAAAATTTTATTGTATAACATTGAATGACAAAACCTTTTTGCCAATTGCAAAAAGTCGGACCCAATATTTCGGTTTCTAAAGTTTTGTTCAATGAAAATTGTGTATATTTCTAGATCGATATAATTTGATATAAAAAAGGAAATACCAACAAGTTTTTTATTTATCTTTGCCATCAAAAGAAGGTTTCTTGGAGAGGTTATAAAGTCATCTATTTCTGAAGCGGTCCAAATGTTTTTTCCAAAAAAATCTCTATTCTTCAACTGAAACGATTCGATTAAAAAACAATCCTTCCTCTTAATCGTAATAATTTCACTTTTTGGCATAGTGAGAAAAAGAATATATCAGTTCAATATCACTACTTGAATTTCCTTCATGAGAAGCACTGAAAATATGTTTTGCATTAATGATTTTTACGGTCTTTTTAAAGCTTTTAAAAATACTGGTATTCAAAAAATCATATTTTTGGTCGGTAATGATTTCTAAACCATATTTGTTAAATAAGCTAATTGAATTTTCCAAGCTAGCTTTAATTTCATTAGATCTTCCCGACATAATTTGACAAAATTCTTTATAAGTACCATTATGCCTTTTGAAAATTTGGAAATGGAATTCAGGTCTATTTTCTTTGAAAAATATAAGAATATATTCACATTTTTTTGAATTATTCGGAATAAAGGCTTCAAATGTTGTTATTGTCTCAATCTTTGCATTAAAAGCTAAAGAAATTCCTTTAGCAATTGACATTAAAGCACGCAAAGATGTGTAACTTCCTGGCCCTCTGCTAATATATATTTTGTCAATATGCTTTATCTTGACTTCACTAAACAAATTTTCTAATAAGGTCATCAATGATTCGGATTGCTTTTTTTTTATTATATTAGTTCTTTTATAGTTTAATAAAACTTCTTGAGAATGCAAAGAAACCGAAACGCATTTACTTGATGATTGTAAAGATAAGAAAATCATTATAATCTTTTTTTATAATAGTATTTAATATGATTAAACAAAAATTAATTAATGTTGCTGATCAAGGGTTAGACATTATCATCGATTTGCGCTACGCCTCATCGAATAATTTTACAAAAAAAAAAATATATGAACATTCAGATTGTTTATTACATTTTGAAGCTTTTGAACACCTAGCAATAGCTTGTGAGTTAGCTAAAAAACTAAATTATAAAATAAAGATTTTTGATGCTTTCAGACCTGTAGATGCACAAAAAAAATTATGGGATATACTTCCTAATCCTGAATTTATTTCTCCTCCTGATAAAGGCTCGCCACATTCACGTGGAGTAGCATTAGACATTACACTAACCCAAAATAATCTCGAGTTAGATATGGGCACATCTTTTGACGAGTTTTCTAAATTATCATATCATGGATCAAAGGAAATATCTGACTTAGCTTACAAAAATAGGTTAATTCTGTTGGGTATAATGATCTCATCAGGGTGGGATTTTTTTAAGAATGAGTGGTGGCATTTTCAACTATTTGAATCAAAAAAATATCCAATAATCTATTAGTTTTTTATGGTCGGCTTTGTTTTTTTCCTGGTACTATTTCTAAATTTTTCTAATGTCAATTCGAAAAATAATGAAAAAATTGTACTTATGTATCATCGAATAGATGAACCAAAACACCCCTCAACCAGCATAAGTTTAGATCTTTTTAAAAGTCAAATGCAGTACTTAAAGAAAAAAAATTATATTGTTGACTCAATCAGAAATATAAAAGATTTCTCTGACAAACAAAGCTCCCAAAAGAAAGTCTACATAACTTTTGATGACGGATTTCTTAGCATTTATAAAAAAGCATATCCGATTTTGTCAGAGTTAAAATTCCCTTTTTCCATATTTATATCAACTAGTTTTATTTCGCAAAATAATAATAACGACTTTATGAATTGGAAGATAATAAAAAACCTAAAGAAAAATAATGTGGAAATATATAGTCACGGACACACTCACGAAAGTTTCTTAAAAATGAGTATCGAAGCAGTTAAAGAGGACATTTTGATAAGTGAAAGTATTTTAAAGTCTGAATTGAATATTAGTAATAAACTTATCTCATTTCCTTACGGGGAATCCAATGAAAGTATAAAGAATTTGCTTAGGGATATTAAATATGAAACTGCATTTGGACAACATTCTGGAGTTATAAACATAGAAAGTGATTTTCTAAATTTACCCCGATTTGCAATTAATGAAAATTTTGGCAACATGAAAAGGTTTAAAAGAATTTTAAATTATTCTAGGTTAAATACTTTTAACGTTATTCCTTTAGATTCATCAATAAAAGGCCCAGTGAAGGAAATAAGTTTCTCTAGTGATAAGCCATTAAATAAAATAAATTGTTATCTGAAAAATGAGGTCTTAGAGAAGATTATTAGTGATGAAAAGTTAATTCTTAATTTAGAAGGTAAGTTAAAGGAAGGAAGAAATAGAATAAATTGCACATTTATTGACCAGAATGGAAGCGTTTATTGGTATAGCAGAATATTAGTTAATGATGGGCGCTAACAAAGATAAATTATCGAACTTATCAAAATCGTTTTCCTTGAATATAGTCTCTAGATCTAAAATGTAATTTTGCCCTCTTTCAGAATATTTGTTCAAATATGGCATTAATATATCACCACTTATTATTTCCCCTTCCATTCTAAGTTCTCTTCTTTTTTTTCTAAGTTCTTTATATGCTAAGTGGGTATTTAGGTTTTTTATATAAGATCTTACGGATTCCGAAATTGAATTAAATTTTTTGATTAAATGTTTTTTATCCTTTTCTCTCTCTTCTGGTAATACACCCGATGATGCATCAAAAGTATAATGACCAAAGATGGCATTTGCTTCTCTAGAATACCTTGATGTTCCCCAACCACTTTCTATAACTGCTTGAGAAAGTGCCATTGAAATAGGGATTATATCCACTCTCATTAGCAAATCCCCTAAGTTTTCTTCATTATAGTCGTATTCATTGCAAAGTTTTTTTAGCCAATCAGGCCAAAACTCTCTTGACACAAATTCACCCTCTGTTTCAGTCCACCACTCTAAAATCTTCTTTCTTTTAAGTAAAATTTTTTTATTTTCCACATATACAATAGGCAAAATCGTTTTAATAAATATCTGTTTTCTAAAATCTATTGGTTCAAGTTTCATAAAATCGTCAGGTAAAGCAGAAAAAATTACAAGTTTTTTAGATTTTCCATTAACAAAATTTTCTATGGTGAAGTCCTGTGCTTCGAAAATTTCAACCATCTCATTGGTGAGGCTAATATAGTTGGAGTCAAATTTTTTAAGGAAATTATGATTCTCTACAACTTTATCTTCAGACTCTAGTATGTTGTAATTTATTGGATGTTCGCCTTCAATATCGTTGTCGCTAATAAGGATAAGTGTCACTTTTAGCATATAACTCGAAATAACAAATAATAAAATAATAGAAATGAGTAAATATTGGTTCCTGGATATTTGTGCCATCGAGTTTAATTTATAGCTTCAACAGAAACAATTTCAGGAATGTAGTATTTTAACATATTTTCTATTCCAGATTTTAATGTCAAAGTTGAACTTGGGCATCCTGCACAAGCACCCCTAAGCTCAAGGAAAACAACGCCTTCATCAAACTTAATAAAATTTATATCTCCGCCATCCTGGGCAACTGCTGGCTTGATCTTTTCGTCTAACAAAACTTTAATTTCTTTAACTATCTTCTCGTCACCTTCTTTAATATTTTCTTCCACAGACGGATTTACCTCTTCGCCAGACACCTTTCCTCCAGATGAAAAAAAATCCATTATTTTTGATAAAATATCTGGCTTCAAAGCGTCCCATGAAACATCTTCTGCTTTAGTAACAGATATAAAATCTTTTCCAAAAAATACATTTGTCACATTTGTATTTTTAAAGAGCAATGAGGCTAAAACTGAGTTTTTAGCTTCATCTTTGTTTTTAAACTCAAGTGAATTGCCTTCAGCCACTTTTTGACCAGGCATAAACTTTAAGGTTAATGGGTTTGGTGTATTTTCAGTTTGTATAAACATAATATAAAAGTATATTTTTAAAATAAATTGTCAATTTCTTCTTCACTTAAATCAGCAGGTATAATGGTAAGTGGTATATGTAACTTTGATCTATATTTCCCGGTGAATGCGGATATTAATGGTCCTGGTCCTGCATTATTATCGGAGGAAGCCAGAACTATATTAGATATAAATCTGTTAGCTTCAAGAAAATCAAGTATACACATTATCCTATCGCCTTTCATAATATATTTTTTTGGTTTTGATTTACATATTGATAAGACAACTGATTCATGTTTTATTAGCTTCTTCTCTGCTTTTTGCCTTGATTCTTCTTCGGCAATATTTTCAACTGCCTGCCAATGACTAAAATCCAAACTTTCAAATGTTGCAAGCAAGACTACATCTCCGTTAACCCTTGATGCTCTTAATGAGGCATACCTAAGAGCTTTGTCCATTTCCTTACTTTCATCAATTATAACTAAAAAAGATAACTTTCTCATATTCTAAATTAACTTTCTAAATAAAAAACCTGCACCAAGCCCGAATAAAATTGCAAGTATTGCAGATAGTATACCATATAAAAACGAAAATTTATGAGCAAAATAGTAAACGAAAGAATTCAGTCCCACTTTTTCTAAGTCAAAATACTTTTTTACTGAATTTTTATACTCTCCTTCACTGTTATAATGTTCTAGTACAACCGTATATTCACCGGTCGGTGCACTATATGGAATGATTAGGGGAACTTTGAAAAAATTTGGATTTGATTTGTTCACAAGTGAAAAAATTTTTTCTTTTCTTAAAAAAAGACCGCGTGATTCTTTATTTTGAATTAAATCTTTTTTCAAATTATCATTATCTTTACCCTGAAGTTTAATATTATCAAACATCTCTTTTTGTATCTTAAATTCAATTTTTTCAGACGGTTTATTTGAGTAAAAGTGGTATAAAGCTGGATAAGTAAATTCACCTGTTTTTGACCAAGTCCAAACCCCAAATAATTTTTTTTTGTTTTGTAATATTACTTTTTGTTGAGGACCAATGACTTTTAAAACTAGGTAACCAGAATCATCATTATATCCGAATACAATGAGGTTTATGTTTTTTTGATTGGGTTTTGTTAATATCTTGTTTGAAGATACATCAAGACTTAATGAATTTGATAGTAAGCCGAATGGTATTAAAATACTAAAGAAGATCAAAACACTTTTCATCAATTTGTCTCTTGAATTATAATTCTTGAATCTATTAACGGTTCATTAAGCAAATCTACTGACATTTTTAAGCTTACGAGTAAAACTAAAATTGCCAGACAAACTCTCAAATATTCACCCTTTATTTTCATTGAGTATTTTGACCCGAGTTGTGCACCAATTACGCCACCTATCAACAATAGGATTGCCAATATCATGTCAACACTCTGATTGTATGTAGCTTGTAATATTACTATGTTTGTAGTGACAAAAATAATTTGAAACAATGAAGTCCCGATAGCAGATACTGTCCGCATTCTCAAGAGATAAATCATCGCAGGTACCATTATGAAGCCCCCTCCAACCCCCATTAATGAAGATAAAAAACCTACAAATAGGCCAATGGTGATTGGAATTAAAATGGAGACATAAATCATTGATTTTCTAAATTTGAACTTTAAAGGAAGGCTGTGAATAAAATTTCTTTTTCTTCTGCTTAAAATGGGTTTCTTATCTTTGTGCATCAAAACTTTTACACTCTCATAAAACATCAGAGTTCCTATGATTGCTAAAAAAATTATGTATAAAAGACTAATTAACAAATCAATTTTTCCTGCATCCCTCATCAGTCTGAATAGAACCACACCCACGGTAGAACCAAAAATGCCTCCTATTAACAAAAACAGTCCAATTTCGTAATCTATATTACCCCTTCTGCCATGCGCAATTCCTCCAGAGACAGAAGATCCCAGTATTTGATTTGCCTCTGTTCCAACGGCAGTCGCTGGAGGTATTCCCAAAAAAATAAGTAATGGTGTCATCAAGAAACCGCCACCCACACCAAACAAGCCTGATAAAAACCCAACACCTAAACCTGCAATTAATATTATAATAATATTAATTTCAACTTGAGCAATTGGTAGTAAGACACTAATCACAAAAACCTACAATTTGTTTTATACTTTTGATATTCACAGATGCTATGTCGTTTGCTTTTTCTGAACCGAGGGCGAGTATATTCTTTAGATAAGACTTATCGTCTAGCAACTCTTTTATCTTAGATGTTATTTTTGACAAATGGCTTATAGTTAGCTCTGCTAGATTATTTTTAAATAAAGAGAAATTTTTTCCTGAGTATTCCTTAAAAATTTTTTCAGTTTCAATCTCTGCTAAAGAAGAATAGATATTTATTAAATTCTTTACCTCAGGTCTATCGTCTAGAGAAGTTAGGCTATCTGGAAAAGGGAAAGAGTCTGTCTTTGATTTTTTGATTTTTCTTGAAATTACTTCAGCATCATCTAATAAATTTATCCTTGATTGATCAGAGGGATCAGATTTACTCATCTTGTTAAGCCCATTTTTTAAACTCATAACTCTTTTAGCTTTTCCTAGTATTAAAGGCTCTGGAATTGGGAAAAAATCAATACCGTATGATCTATTAAAAGATTGAGCTATATCACGAGAAAGTTCTAAATGTTGCTTTTGGTCTTCGCCAACGGGAACAAACGACGACTTATATAAAAGTATGTCTGACGCCATTAAAACAGGATAACTATATAATCCTAAAGGTGCCTTTTCTTTATTTTTACCCGCTTTATCTTTAAACTGTGTCATCCTATTCAACCATCCTATAGGACAAAAACAACTTAATATCCATGCTAATTCTGTATGAGCAGAAACTTTGGATTGACAAAATATTATGTTTTTATTTGGATCAATTCCAGAAGCAATGTATGCTGCCGCCACCTCAAAAGAATTAGATTTTAGATTATTCCTATTTTCCGATGTTGTAATAGCATGCAAATCCACTATACAGAAAATACATTCATTTTTTTTTTGTAATTCGACCCAGTTCTTTATTGCACCTAGGTAATTACCAAGATGAAGGTTGCCCGTTGGTTGAACTCCAGAGAAAACTGTATTTGAGCCCTTTTTAATAATCTTGCCTCTTAGGATTAATTAGATGAAGTGTTTTAAAAAGATACATCAGTATCAGATAAATTAAAATACCCAAAATAATAATACTTAATAGTACAAGTGATTTATTAATAAAACCTGCGGAATAATTGTAGAAAATAATTTTATTGTTACTTAGGTATTTAATAAAGGTCGCCATAAGAATTGAGGAAAAAAGCCCTTTGATAAAAATCTTTAAAGTTTCAATATCTAAAATTAGAAATTTCTTCTTTATGAGTATAGCTCCAAGGACTAAAAAATTAAACCAAGCTGCTATTGAAGTTGCCATTGCAAGCCCAACGTGGAAAAATTTATCTATGAGAATTAAATTGATACCTAAGTTTACTAGCATGCTCGCAAAAGCTATATATACTGGTATCTTGGTATTTTCCCTTGCGAAGAATAATACAGAAAGAATTTTTATTAAAATAAATGCTGGAAGTCCAATACAAAATGCTCTTAGTGATTGGGCTGTGTTAAACGCATCATAAGTGGTAAATTCCCCCCTAACAAATAGAAAATCTAATATTTGATCTGATAATATAAATAGTCCAAAAGATGCAGGAAGAGAGAGAAAAAAACAGATTTGCAAACATAAATTTGAAGTTTTCATTGCTTCACTATATTTTCCCTGTTTAATATATTTGGATACAGTTGGAAGTAATGCAGTACTGAGTGATATCCCCAAGACTCCAAGAGGCAATTGAACCATTCTGTCTGAAAAGTATAAAAATGATATTGAGCCATCTCTAAGAGTAGATGCGAGTATCATATCAATTAATAAATTTAACTGGTATACTCCACTTCCAATGACTGCTGGTAAAAATAACAAAAATAATTTTTTAGTATTAGCATTCAATTGAATATTTTTTAAATTTATAACATTTTTGATTTTTAAAAAAATACCATATCTTTTTAGATTAATAATTAACCAGATAAGTTGTAAAAAACCTGCAACTGATATTGATATGGCAACATAGATAGATAAATTTAAGTTATCATTGGATATAGTATCAAAAGAAAAAAATGTAATTATCATCATTAGGTTTAAAATAATCGGTGTGAAGGCCATAGCTGCAAACTTATTCATAGTATTGAGAAAGCTCCCTATAAGAGATGATAGAGAAACAAATAACAAAAATGGAAATGTCAATCTTGATAGCAAAACTGTCAACTCAAACTTTGTTGCATTAGAGTGAAAACCTGGTGCCAAAAAAAATATTACAAATGGCATGAAAATTTCAAAAATTAAAATTAATGGAAAAATAAACATGAACACAATAGAAATAACTTGAGATAAAAACATAACTGCTTTTTTCTCTCCCTCATTTACGCTTATTCCAGAAATCACAGGAACGAAAGCAGAGTTCATTGCACCTTCTGCAAATAATCGTCTAAATAAATTCGGCAACTTAAAAGCAACGAAGAAAGAGTCAGATACAAATCCGGCACCAAAATACCGAGCAATAAAAAGATCTCGAATATATCCCAGAATTCTACTCAAAAATGTAATTGAGCCAATAATTGAGATAATCTTAATTAACAATTTTATTCCTATTTTTTATGATGTTAGATTCAATGAGTTTCTTAAAAGTTGAAAGTTCATTTTTATTTCTTACACCCATATTATTTTTTTTTATATGAAAGATATCTTCAACTCGTTCACCAAAAGTTGAAATTTTAGCACTGAGTACCTCTGCTTCGAAAATGTTAATAGCATCAAGAATATCCAATAAAAGAAAATCTCTATCATTGGTTCTTATTTCTAAGACAGTAAACTCATCATTTTGATTAAAAAATTGAATATCGGTTTTGTCATTCAAGAATATCCGATCTTCACTTCTTATGTATTTCACCGACTTGTCATTTTTAAAAAAGACTTTGAGATGTTTCTTTAACTGGCTTTTAAAAAAAGACAAGTCAGCCTTTGATGCATTTTGCAAATTCTCTAAGGGTGAAATATTAAATATATCAATTACCATATTATTTTTTAGAGTAAATATTCTTGCGTCCATTATTTTCATTTCTGAATTTATTATTGTTTTAACAATATCAATGAATAACTCTTTTCTGTTTTTGGTTATAATAATCAATTCAAAAATTCCAAACACATTACTATCTTTGAGATGGAAACTTTCTTGATTAAAAAAAATCTTATTACTAAAAAATCTGTCTATTTGGAAAGCAATACTCTCATGATTTTGTAATAGCCAATAATTGTCACTGGAAATATTTTCAAATTTTTTAAAAGTTTCAGGTTTTGTTAATATGAGTAATTTCTGAGTTTTAATTTTTTTCATTAATAAATGACCTTTCGAATTATCTGCATATTGAGGATTTAAAAAATAATCTTCACATTTATTAAATAACTTTTTAATAAGAGATTCTTTCCACTCATTCCATACACTACTATTAACAGACTTGAGATCTACGACACTTATAATAAATAAGATTAATAATCTTTGATGATTTTTAATATTTCCACATAATTCTTCAATAACCTTTGGATCCTCAATGTCTTTTTTGAAAGCAGTATCACAGAATGTCGAGTGATTTTTAACAAGCCAAGAGATGTCATCAACATCATCATCATTTAAATCAAAGAATTTTGAGATCTTTTTTGAAAGATTAAATCCCTCTAAAGTATGGTTTCTGCCAGATCCTTTTCCAATATCATGTAGCAATACAGCAAAATAAAGAGGTATCTTGTTTTTTATTAAATGACAAATTTGAGAAAGATAATCATTTTGGTTTTCTGCCTTTGGATAGTCAATTTTCTTTAAATTTTTCAACGCTCTCACTGAATGTTGATCGACAGAATAAACATGATAAAGGTCAAATTGCGCAAGGCCAACGATTCTGTTGAAAAAAGGTATTATCTTAGACAATAATCCAGTTTCATTTAACAAAGAGAATAAATGATTTTCCTTGTCATTGATGAGAATAGAAGTAAATATTTTTTTTATCAATGATTTATTAAATTTAGACTTATTAATAAAGCTAACAGTATTAAGTATAACTCTTAATTCGTTGTAAGAAGGAGAGAGTTTTCTATTATGGCACTCAAAAAAAAATTCCATGATTTTTGTGGGGTTTTTTTCGAGCATTGTTTTATCTTTTGTGAACAAGAATTTGCCCTTAACAGTATATTTCATTTCTCCGTGAAATTTAAAAAGATTGTGTAAGTGAAAAAAATACTGTTGATTTTTTGGATTATTTTCCAAAAAAATATAATTAAGGCAGATACAATTTCTTACCTGCAAATGATAATGTTTCATGAATCTTTCAACGCCAAGTGTTTTTTTCCTGGACTTATATTTCATTAGATTAGAAATTTTTCTTTGATACTCAAATGTTAATCTATCGTTAGGTCTTTCTGATAAATAATGCAGAAAAAACCTAATAGTAAAAATAAATTTTAAAAGATAGCGAATTTTCCTGTATTCAAAACTAGTGATTAAATTTAACTTGAGCATATCGTCAATGGTTGAAACTGAATATCTTATTTTCATGGCCCAAAAGATTAAATTTATATCTCTTAACCCACCCTTTGAATATTTTATATCTGGTTCTAAAAAATATTGTTCAGTTGTCTTTTCTCTTAACCTCAATTCTTTTTCGTTCATTTTGAGATTAATAAAGTTTTTTTCAAACTTGAAGAAACTTGTTATTGTCTTTCTAAATTTTTTATAAATTAAGTAATTTCCTGCAAGAAATCTGGCATCTAACATGTTGGTGGCTGCCGTTTGATCAATATCTGAACTACTTAGTCCTTGATTCAAGTTCCTCAAGGAATGACCAACCTTAAGATTTAGATCCCAGAGAGAGTATAGAATTTTTTTTACAGATTCTTTTATTCTTGAATGGGTTACTTTTTTTTCAGTAAAAAATAATATATCGACATCTGAATAGGGGGCTAATTCCTTACGTCCATAACCACCGGAAGCGCACAAAACTAGATCCGAGAATCTGGCATTTTTTACAGAACATGAAAAGATATCAATTAAAATTTCGTCAATAATCCTTGTATATTCATATGATGCTTTTAATCCATTGGGCTTTAAAAAAAAATCATTCCTTATTTTTTGCCTGGATTTTTCTAAACTTTCAAGAATATTTGTTTGGTTTAACATAATTATTAAAAATTAATAATCATGTTTTTAAAAGATTTTTTAGACGATACAAGATTTGTTGTGAATCTTTTGGTGTAGTATCATCAATTTCCAACTCCTCTAAAATTATTTTAACTTTTTTGAGGGCACGGCTTGACGGAGCTTCAATTTCCAACTTCTCAGGTGGTGATAAATTACTGTTTGAGTTTTCTTCCGTCTCAATCAATTTAATCATTCTTTCTGCGTTAGAAATTACTTTCTCATTAATACCTGCAATTTTGGCAACATGAAGACCGAAAGAGGTTTGAGAAACCCCATTAACTACTTTATATAAAAAAATAATCTCACCATCCCATTCTTTGCTTTTTAATGTTTTCAGTTTAATACACTTATTATTCATAAACATTTCAGTCAATTTATGATAATGAGTTGCAAAAAGAGTCAAACATTTAATATCCGTAACAATAAAATCTAAAATTGCCCAGGCTAAAGCCATTCCATCCCTGGCAGATGTCCCTCTTCCAACCTCATCAAGAATTACCAGAGAGTTTGGAGTGGAACCGTTAAGAATTCTGGCTGTTTCAACCATTTCAGTCATGAAAGTTGATTGCCCTTTAGACAAGTCATCGCTTGCTCCAACTCTTGTGAAAATTTTATCCACAATACTTAAATCTGCTTTGTCGGCAGGTATATAACATCCAATTTGAGCCATTATGACGATTATTGCAGTCTGCCTCAAAAAAGTACTTTTTCCTGCCATATTCGGACCGGTCATCAACCATGTAGCTTCTTTTTCTAAAATACAATCGTTTGGTATAAAACTTTTGTTATTACTTTCTAGACTGTTTTCTACCACTGGATGTCTCCCATTCATTATTTCTAAACCATTATCTTTTTCAAAATTTGGTCTGACGTAATTATTTTTTGATGATAAAAATGAGTGACTTATTATAACATCAATGAAATAAATTATTTGACTAAGTTCTTTTAAATTTTTAAATAAAAATAAAACTTCTTTCTTTAATTCCTCAAAAATTTTTTTTTCTAATTCTATTGCTTCTCTCTCAGACGTTTGTATTAGCAATGATTTTTCTTTCAATGCATTCGTTTGAAATCTGGATACATTTTTTGTAGTCTGGATAAGATCAAACTTTTCTGTTTTTTCATCAGTCAATTTTTGATGATTTCTGTTTGTCACCTCAACGAAATATCCATGGAAGTTATTAAACTTGATTTTTAATGTGTTTAAACTGGCTAAATTTGCATATTGCATCTGCAACTCAATGATTTCCTTTCTCAGTTTCTCTTTAACAGACCTGTGATTGTCAAGTTCAATAGAAAATTTATCATTTATAAAACCTCCATTCTGAACATTTGTAGGACCATTTTCAAAAATAGCATTTTTAATTTTTTTTGATAAATTATTTAAAGATTTTTTATCTACTGCAGACAAATTATATTCTTTCAACTCTTTGTTAGATTTGTTATTAATGCATGAAAGAATGTTAAGGCTTTTATCTATAAAATTTGAAATGTTTCTACAATCTCGAGGATTATTTAAGTTTGCACTCAATCTGGCAAGCCCTCTCTCTACATCCGGTAGACCATTTAAATTTAATCTTATCTTTTCCATTAAATCGCTATTTTCCATAAAAAAACTTACACAATTTAATCTCTTGTTTATCTGACTTTTATCCTTTAGGGGGTTTTTCAGATGATCCTTAATTAATCTGGATCCCCCAGGTGATAATGTTTTATCAATGGTTTTTAGTAAACTACCATTTTTATCACCATCCATTTTTTGAAATATTTCCAAACTTTGAGTGGATATCTTATCAACAACTAAAAAATCATTGTCTGATTCAATAATTAGTTTGGACAAGTTTGGAATATAGTTTTTTTGAGTTACTTCCATGTATTCAACGATGGAACCTAAGGATGAAATATCAATATCTGTAATTTCTCCTAGTGAATTAAGATTATTGGAATTAAAAAAATTTTTTATTTTTTCAGTATTATTTTGAATATCGAAATAAGCTTCAGGAATATTTGTTATTTTTTTCTTCCAATTGAGAAAAAAATTATTTAGATTTTTGTCATCTTTTTTTGTTTCACAAAAAATTATTTCTTGAGGATCTATTTTAAAGAGAATTTCTTCAAGATTATTTAGATTTTCATCTTTATTAAACTTTCTAACTCTAAACTCTGAAGTTGTAATGTCTACCCAGGATATAGATATCTGGGTTTTGTTCCAAAACATTGATAGTAAATAATTATTTTTAGCAGGTTCAAGTAAGGTTTCTTCTAAGATGGTTCCAGGGGTTATGATTCTCACAACATCTCGGGGGAAAATTTTATTTTGTTTGGTTTTGTTTTTAGAGTTACTTGAAGCTTCAAGTTGCTCTGCTACTGCAACTTTAAAACCAGACTTTATTAATCTTGACAAATAATTTTGAGATGAGTGGTAAGGCACACCACACATTGGAATATCAAGACCTTTGTGCTTACCTCGCTTTGTTAATGCAATACCTAACTCTTTGGATGCAATTTTTGCATCATCAAAAAATAACTCATAAAAATCTCCCATCCTGTAAAAAAGAAGATATTCGCTATGTCTTTTTTTAACCTCAAGATATTGAGCCATCATTGGAGTAACTTTCTCCGTTGAAGAATTATCTTTAAAAATAAAATTTTTTAAATTTGGTTGTTTAAGTTGCATATTTATTCATAATTTGATTCTATGATAATTTAAGTATTTAAACATTTTCATGTTTGTTCATAAAGAAATAATTTTTGTATTAGCCTTTATCTTTTTGTTATTAGGAGTCCTCCTTACTTTGTTTATTCTAGATTTTTTAAAATTAAAGAATAACTTTTCACAACTAGGCCAAACTCAAAAGAATAAATTTTTTTTTTTTCATCAATATGAGCCAATTGTTTATTCTTTAAACCAAATGCAAAATTTTTCTGAGCAGAAAATAAAAAAGAAGGAGACATCTATAAAATTTTTCCAAAACTTTTTTTTTTTCTTTCCCGATCCTTTGATAATCATTGACTCACAACATAAAATTGTGGAGTTAAATAAAAGTGCAAATGAGTTAATAGATAGTGAATCAGTTGGGCGAAATATATTGCTGACTGTCAGAATGAACGGTTTGGAAGAACTTCTTAAAAAATTATCTAGGAATAAAAGTTTTGAAATTGGGCAGTTGAAAACACTAGATTCTCCTGAAAAATATTTTAATGCTTGGGCTTCATTTTTTAAAAGAGGTAATAGTAAGCAAATTTTGTTGAGGCTATATAATTCCACTGGTGAACGGAAGTTTCAAGCATTGCAGAGAGACTTTCTTGCTAATGCCAGTCATGAACTCAGAACACCTATTTCAGCTATAATAGGTTTTTGTGAAACATTATTAGGTAGTGGAAAATCTGATGTTAAAATAAGAGAGAAATTTTTGAAAAGCATTAAAGGCGAGTCAACGAGAATGAAGTCCCTAGTTAATGATCTTCTGTCATTACTGAGCATCGAAAGAATTGAACATTCATATCCAAGGGGAAAGATTAATGTAAATGAATTGTTTGGTGATTTGAATCAATTGATATCAAAAACAAGTGCATATAAAAAAAATAAAATAAAGTTTTTCAAACCCTCATTAAATTTGGATATTCCAGGTGAATACAATGAGATAAAACAAGTTATGCTAAATATTATCGATAATGCTCTTAAATATGGGCTTTCTAACAAAGAAATAGAAGTAAAATTCCGGAAAAAAACTGATTACATTGAACTTGAGGTAACTGATTACGGACAAGGAATTGATAGACAAAATTTACCATTATTAACCAATCGTTTTTTCAGAGTTGACAACTCACGATCAAGAAATATGGACTCCACTGGCCTGGGGTTATCAATTGTTAAACATATAATTAATCGCCACAATGGAACACTAAAGATCTCAAGTGATATTGGTAAAGGCTCAACCTTCTTAGTAAGTTTACCCGCAAAATTAAATTATTCCGTTGAATAAATACCGAAATTTTTTTATTTGTAATTAAATTGCAATAAAACTGTCACATTTGCTTGTTATTTTGCTCAAATATTAACATTTAAATGAGGAAATTTAATGAACAAAGCTTTGATTGGATCTTCAGTTTTTGCATTGTGTGTACTTAGTGGAAATATTGTTTCGAGTCAAGATTCCCAAATTGATGCACTACAAAACGAAATTCTGAAAATAAAACAAGAAATGGGTATGGAAAAATCTAAAGCCTATTTTTCAAAAGGAAAAGGCCTTAGTATTAAAAGTAATGACGGAAAATATTCATTTGCCTTAAAAGGCAGACTAATGTACGACTTTTCTGCTATTATTGGTGGTAATGATGCAATAGATAACCCGAGCAGGGCTGACAGCATAGGGACTTTTGGTAACGAATTCAGAAGAGTGCGTTTTTCTGTAAAAGGATCAGTTGGCGATGGATGGGGTTTCGCATTTCAACCTGACTTTGCAGAAACTGTTGCTGATAACACAAATGTTGGTAGTAAGGGAGTTGACGTTAAAGATGCCCTTATTTATAAAAAAATAAAGGGATTTGGTAAAATTACAGTAGGTAATGCAAAATCCGCAGGAGGTATGTGGGAGAATACTAGTTCAAACAGTATTCTTTTTATGGAAAGACCAATGTATAACGAAGCAGCTAACTTAGCTCATAGGGCTGGTATTCATTACGATACCGCTGGGGCATTTGGAAAAAAGAATCCTTTTCACCTTAAAGCAACTTTTGGTGTTGGAGGTGAAGGAGCCTGGAGACAGGAGCAAGAGGATTCAGATAGTGTCGAAGATAGATGGGTAGTAGGAATAGCGCCACATTACACACTTAGCTTAGGAAAAAAGGAGACGCTTCTTGTAGGTGGTCATTTCAACTATGAAAATTTATCCGATGGAAATGCCAGAGGTATAGAAGCAAGGGCAAATGGTGTTCATACATTAGGAGAAAAAATACAGGACGGTGATTTGGCAAATGTTAAAGACTATTACTGGGGTGGTCCACAAATCATGTATACCAATGGCCCTTTGTTTATGGCCGCTGAGTATGTTTTAGTCAGGGCAACAAGAACATCTGCTAATAATGAAAAACTCGCTGGAGTTTCTACAACTGAATATGATGATTATGAAGCACACGGCGGTGGTGCATTCGCTCATTATTTCTTTAACGGAGGCGCCAACGTTAAAATTAACAACAAAAAAGGTTCAATTAGCGGCGTTAAATGCAAATCACCGACTGGTTGTACAGCTGCTAAAGTCATGTTCGAATATCTTAACTTTGATGACGATGAACTTTCAGAATCAGGCACAAGAGGTGGAGTTGTTCATATTGGACTAAATCACTATTTTAATAGTAATGTAAGATTAATGGTTGATGCTGCTAGAGGCCTTTATCAAGGTGGAACTGGCACGAGCACGGACGCCATTGGTACAAACGTTACGCATAATATGACTAGCATCCAAACTAGACTTCATTTGAAGTTTTAGACTCACAAAAAGCATGTCAGGAGGCAATATTTATTTATTGCCTCCACTGTTAGGACTAAGTATGAATTAGCTTATGAGTAATGATAATTTCAAAAATCTAAACAAAATTTTTAAAATTATTAACTACATAATTCAATATCCCAAAAATGAATATTGGAATTTGCAAACCAAAATTTGTAATAATTGCTTTATCTTTGATTTTCCACCCGTAAATCGACCATGCAATGACACCGATTAGATGTATTATTATGTTGAGTGGAAAAATATTAAGATTATGCAATAGAATTCCGCTCAAAACTAATGCAGTTCCAGACCATTTTAAATAAAAATTAATCACAATATTTCCTTTCCATTATTTTTTTCAAACGTATACTAAATATTTTAATATCCTTACATGTTATTTGAGTTTTTATGAACTTAAACCAAAAAATTCATCTTAGTAGAAAAGCCAAATCAGATTCATTATTCTCAATCATTGAAATTGGAAGTTTTTCTATACGCTTGGTTGTATATGAAAATTTATCTTTTATCCCTAAAACATTGTTTAATGAGAAAGTAATTACTAAAATTGGAAATGAAGTTGGAACTACTGGAAAAGTTTCCGACAAATCATTAAGACTTCTCATTAGTCAAATAAGGAGGTTTACGAAATTGTCTTCAAGTTTTACTAAAAATCCTCCATGCATATTAGCTACTGCAGCGATAAGAAATGCCGAAAATAAAGAAAAAATTAAACAAGTATTTCAAGAAAAAACCTCTACCAAGCTAAATATTTTATCCGAGAAAAAAGAAGCGGAATTAGGGGTTAAGTGTATACAAATTAGCTATAATATCACCGATGGATTAGTCTCTGATCTAGGGGGAGGTTCTTTAGAGCTTTCTTTAGTTAGGAATAAGAAAGTAAATTTTATCGCCTCGCTACCTTTAGGTCATACATTTCTTCAAGAAATTGGTACTGCTGATTCTAAAGAAGTAGCGTATTATATAAAAAGACAACTAAATTTGGTTCAAGGACTTAAGAATCTAGGAATAAAAAATTTGTATTTAATTGGCGGAAATTGTAGGGCTTTAGCTAAAATCCACATGCACATTACTAAAATAAAATATCCACTAATACAGGACTATAAAACGCAAAACAAAGATTTTTTTAAGGCCATTGAAGGAAAAATATTCCCCAATGAATCTGTCAACGAAGCTTTTGTTAAAAGATTTTCTAACTCTAGAAAAAATACAATCCCATATGCTTTTAAAGTTTTAAAGGAATTATCAAAAATTACAAAAATTAACAATATATTTTTTACAAGTTTCGGTATCAGAGAAGGATTGATATATGAAAACATAAAAAATAAAAAAAAAGTAGATCCTTTTTTGGAGCAAGTAAAAAAATTATCGCAGTCTTCAATCTCAAAAAAAATGGTAAAAAAAATTCATAAATGGATTTTACAATTTTTAGAGGATAGTAAAATTAAAATTGACCCCAAAATTGCTTTGGCCGCTTGCATGTTATTAAATATTGCGAGAGATATTCATCCTGAAATTAGGCGAATTCATACGATAGAGAAAATTTTTTATTATCCATTTTCATTAATTACAAGAGATCAAAGGTTAAAACTTTCTTTATTGATGTATTTTAGGCATTCTAATGGACTTAAAGATGCAGTGGCCAAAGAGATGGCGAAAAAACTTAAGAATGAAGAAGTTCAAGAACTCTTGTTCTTTGGCCAATGCTTAAGATTATGCTATCATATAACAGCAGGAATCTCTGATAAAAACCTAAATTATTGTTTTTTAAAAAAAAATGGATTAAGCCTGGAACTAATAGTTACTAAAAAAAAATATCTATTTGCAGGTGATTCTATAAATCGTGGGTTAAACAATGCAGCAAAATCAATTGGATTAAAAAGAAGTAAAATAATATTCCAAAAATTATAACTTTGGTCTAAAGTGGGTAAGTGGTTCTGAATTAAGTTCCGAAATCTCATACCAAGAATTTGTATTAAATTGAAAAGCAAAAAAGCTTGACGTTGAGAATTTATTAAGTGCAGACTTAACATCAAGATTATCTCTATCTTTTGTTAAAGCCTGAACCGAGTTCGACATAAATGGTTCATGGCCAATAACCAAAAGCTTTTTTACTGAAGTGTTTTTTTTGTATATTTCTGATTTAATTATTAATGTATCTATTGTTTCCATTCCGTGATTATAAAGTTGATCTATGTATTCAATATTTATTTTATCTGAAAAAGTATTAGCAAGTATTTCTAACGTTTCTTTTGTTCTTACTGAGGGCGAACACCAAACATGATCAGGCAAAAAATTTTTACTTAATATAAATTCTTTTGTTAACTTAGTTTTTTTTTTTCCAATTGGGGACACTTTTCTTTTGAAGTCATCTCCATCATAATTATTCCAATCAGATTTAGCGTGTCTCATTAAGTATAGATGAAGCATAATTATTCTACGTACTAATTTATCATAATTTGGATGGTCATATTATTATTTATTGAGAAAACAGTGAAAAATAGTTTCCGATTTTTTTTTCAACTTCTAACTCGACGCTTAAAGGTTTGGTATTCCCTCTATTATAAGCAATTACGAGATTTTGATTTTTTGAGCTTAGTTTAATACATGTTGCAATTCTTTTCTTCAAAGAAATACCAGAAATCATAGAGCCTGGATATGCATAGACGCCGTTAAGGATTTCACTTGCAGTAACACATTCTGATTTAGAAAAGTATTCTTTATTAAGAACAATTTCAACTGATTCAAGGAGTCCATCATTGTTATGCAAGGGGCCTAAAACAGTTAAATAAAGTATCATCCACTTCATCTATACAACCTTACGGAGCTTTATGTTTAAAACCAAAACGATTTCCAAAAATAAAAATACCTCATGGACTTTCCCTTTCTGACATAATAATGTCATATAATTGTAACAATAATGCAATAAATAGCGCACTCATTGCATTTTGTCAAGTAAAAAACGCAATATTTGCATTAAATAGGGTTTGAAAATATTTTTTCATTTGCTAGTTTAAAACCGTATGGATTCTGTTGAATTTAAAATCTGGAGAAAAAATCTAAAGCTCTCTCAAAAAGAGGCTGCCAATAAACTTGGCTTAAAAATTAGAATGATTCAATATTACGAAAAGGGCAAAAAAGGTGAAAAATCTGTCAAAATTCCAAAATATATAAAGCTTGCATGTTATGCAATCGAGCTCAATGAAAAAATCTCATAAAAACATTTATCATCTCCATTTTGCCAATTACTACAAAGTGTGCGTATTATGCATCAATTGCATATTATAACTTTCTATCTAGCCCCATTTGGAAATACTTGTGTATTATTTTATCCTGATTATCTAAAAGCCAATCTATACTAGGTTCATTGTTTACTGCTTTTTTAATCGCATTAAATGTAGCCTTTCTATGGATTTCAAATAATTGTTTATGATCTAAATTTTTATCTTTTGAAACAGATGGATTTAGCCATACAGATACTATTATACCAATGTCATTAACTATCTGTCTTGGGATAACACCTTCTCTCACACAGTCAAGAACACCATTAGCTGTAGCACCTTGTACTGTTCCCATAAGAATATTTGTATATTTATTATCTTTTACAGTAACTTTACTAACCATTAATGTTGGTGGCCTAACCATAATGTCAGTATTCATTATTGCCAAAACCTTAGAGTGTCCAGCAGATTGATTTCCAATTAAATTCGCAAATGCAGTACCAAATGGTCCATTTAATTCTCCAATTACGACTTCAGGCTCTGCAGCCGTTCCTGGTGGGCCTCCAGCAACTAAAGCCTCACCTACTCTCATAGCGAATTTATCACTCATTCATTTTCTCCTTTAATATAAATTAATTTTCTAATTTTCAGATTGACCAATTATAAGCGAATCTAAATATATTATTGAGGAATGTTTTGAGCAAGGTCTATTTTACTAAATTTATTAAATTATTTCTCTAATGGTGATAATAGTTGTCATAAAACGGTAATAGTAGAAAGGTAGTAATTTTTTAATGACTACGTTCGGAATAAATGGAATTGGTAGAGTAGGAAAATATGTTCTTAAATTCCTACTAAGTAATAATATTAAACCAGAGTGGATTAATGATTCAGCTGGAAATATTCAAATTCATCGACATTTACTTGAGTTTGATACTGTGCACGGAAAATGGGATGCAAATTTCTCAAACAATGACACAACTATCTCAATCGATGATAAAAAATTTCTTTTCACTAACTACAATAAAATCGAAGAACTAAGACTTGATGGCATTGATATCATTTTAGATTGTACTGGGGTTTATAAATCACAAGAAAAACTAAAGACTTACTTTGATAAGGGCGTAAAGAAAGTAATTGTATCTGCTCCAGTTAAGGAAAAGGAGGTTGCAAACCTTGTATATGGAGTTAATCATGAGGCATATAATCCAAAAACACATAAAGTGATAACAGCTGCAAGTTGCACGACTAATTGTTTAGCCCCTATAATTAAAGTGATTCACAGTAACATAGGAATAATTCACGGTTCAATTACAACTATTCACAACGCAACTAATTCTCAAACATTAGTTGACAGACCTGGAAAAGATCTCAGAAGATCAAGATCCTCATTAAATTCAATGATTCCAACCACCACGGGAAGTGCAAGTGCAATTTCTCTAATTTATCCTGAACTAAAAGGAAAACTTAATGGACATGCAGTAAGAGT
>MDTB01064150.1_pt1 | contig 44045 bp, 47 predicted proteins | sample 811161 | NCBI WGS metagenome assembly MDTB01 (sample SAMN05326650, study PRJNA326480) | marine metagenome | isolation source: seawater | place: Mediterranean Sea | collected 2009 | reverse complement strand
GTACCAGTTGACTGGGGTGAAGTTTGCACCCAGATACATCCACCGTTGGTATGGGTTGGATTGGATGCAGTTCCAATACTCTCCCGCTCCGGGACAAGTAATCCCAGTGTCTATTAACCAGTAATCAATGCACTCTTGGCAGTTCTCTAGCCACGGGTACAGGTGGTCAGGTCGGCTGTTCTTGAAGATGTCACCCTCAATAGCCCAACCAAACGCTCGTGTTGGCGACTCGCTGCCACGGGTGCTACCGATCATGTATGGACGGCGAGGATCACCGTTAGGGTACGAGAACTCTGGATCAAATCCTGTCTGGATATAGACATCGAACGTCCGACCAAAAGGGGTCAGACGTCCGAGGTCATCAATCCACATGGCAACAGAATCAGGGTCACTTGGTGGACCTGCCCCCAGCATGCTTAGGCAAAGCAGGGCAATCATTTCTTCTTCTTGCCCTTCTTCCAGCCCCCACCCTTGCTCTTGTACAGCTTAGACGCATACCCGTTGGCGTAAGCAGAAGGGTACACCTTGTACTTACGCTTTGCTGCTGCCTTTGCCGCTGCCCAAAGCTTTGGGTTGGTTGGAACGTTTGCCATTACTTGTTCTTTTTCTTGGCTTGGAGCTTTTTGACTTTAGCTCTAGCTTTCTCCCTTTTTTCGTACGTCCCATCTGCTTCGAGTTCTTTTCTTCGCAAACGTTCTGCGTTGTATGCACGGTTAGCTTCAAGTCGGGTCTGGCCGCGCACCTTACCTGATTTTGTCCGAACGCCACTACCTTCGGCCAAATCTCCCTCTCTTGACTTACGGTCTCTTTTGTCAAATGGCAAGCTTACGCGCTTCCCTAAATTCTCATATGTAGTAGGGGCGTTGATTTTCTTGTCGGCCTTAGACGCCTTTTTCTTCAGGCGCTTGATTGCCTTTCCCATCTTTACGCTTTTCTTTCCCATTGCCATGTTTTTTCTCGCTTTCTCTGCGTTGTTTTAAATCGCCAAGAGTTTCACTTGGTACGTTTTTGTAATAACCCTGACCCTCTAATAGTCGGGAGAAGTCGTTGAGCTTGCTTAGCCGCTGCACAAACACCATGGCATACGGCTTCTCGATTACTCTTCCCCATCTTTCTGGGTCAGAAGCAGGATCTTCCGATTCCATTTTGCTGGGGACAAAAGGGATGAGAACGAGATCACGGTCCACCAGACGCGGGTTGACCACATCACAGTACTGCTCCATGCCCGGCCAAGATGTGCTGGGATCGACCGCAACAATCCGCAGGTCGTAATCGTCCGACCAGCTCTGCGCAATCTTGTCCACCATGTCCGGTCCGCCAATCGTTACCGTTACCTTGGCGTTGACCCAAGCTTTCGCTGCGAACGGACAGGGCTTGCTGCCGCCGTAGTACTCGCTGGGCTGGTCGAGATAGCCGAAGATCCAGTTCTGAATCTCGCGCTCCACGTTGTTGATGTTGAACTCTGCCATACACCTAACATAGCATCGGGTCTTAAAACTGGGTCTTACCCAACTTAACACCCCAAAATGCCTCGTATATTTTTGGGGGCTATGTATTACAAAAGCAGCCGGGGGGTCCGGTTCGGAGCGGGGGCGGCGGATTCGTGTTTGGTCCCGTTCCTGCTCAGTCCCGGGGCCGCTGCAGGCCCTGCGGCAGGATTTGGGCGGGGCGTATCGGCACGGTTGCGCCCCCGTGCGCTGCAGTTACTGCAGCAGCAGCCCAACGCAGGAGCCGCAGCCGCGCCGGGGCATTCAAGAGACAGCAACAGGACCAAATCCAACCCCGGCAGCAAGCCCAACCCCGGCAGCCGTCCCAACGCCAGCCCCAACCGCTGCTGCAGTCTTATCGTCGGAAGATGCCAAAATGCGGCGGGGCGGGTGCAATATGCGGCAGCAAAATATTTTGCAAAATTTCCTACATTGACTGTTGCAGGGGGGCGGATGTGTCGATACAGTAGACGCGCCCCTTGGGGTTTCTTTGACATCTCGACCCATGACCGCGAGCAGTTGCGGGGGCGGCAGGCCACAAGCCGTCCTTCGGGGCACCCCCCGCTTCTGCAGACAATGTTGGGAACACCACCCCCGGACATTCACTGCAGAATGGCCGGAAGTTGCAGCGGGCGGCACCCATAGCACAGTGCCACCGCCAACACGCATAAGTAGTCGAGACGCAACGGAGCCGCAGGCTCAAACGCCCGACCGATCCACCGCCACCCAACATTGGCAGGCATCCCGCGAGGATGCCGCAGCAGCCAATACGACCGGCGATACCCAAGGATTCGCGGGAAGCATTCAAGACCGAAGGCCGCAGGCATGCGAGCCTCATTCGGTCGAAACGACGAAACGCCCCCCGGGGCACGTGTTGGAATCCGCTACGGCAGGGGAAAGCGTTGGCCGTTGGAATACGGCACGGTGCACCGACTGTCGGATACGTCCGGGACAGTCGGAGCCGACACAAGAGACAACGCTGCAGGCGGGACGGAGTTAGCCGACTCTCCCAAAAAGCCTTAATTCGGATACCGGATCATTCAACCAACCAACCGACGCCGCCGCCCCTTACCGGGGGCGGTTGGCTTTCCCCCTGCAATGCCGCAGGGGCATCCAAAGGAGGGTTTAACATGACCCGAAAAGATTTCCAATTGATTGCCGATGCATTGGCATGGGCTACCCCAGTCATCGACATTTCCGAGCCGGTCGATGCCCGGACAACGGGGATGATTGCAACGTGGGTGGCATCCGTTAATGAAATGGCGTCGCACCTGCGAAACGACAATCCGCGATTCGACATGGACCGATTCTTCAAAGCGTGCACGATAAACACGTCTTGGTGCAATCGCTTCGCTATCAGCCTGCCGATGACCAATTCGTATGGAAGAATCGACTGGCTGCCCGCACATGAGCCGGTGCAAGCCTAACCACCCACCCGCAGCCCCTACCGGGGCTGTTGGGCTTTCACTGACACCCGTTGTCAGTTTGCAGCAGCAGCCGCTTGCACCGTGCAGGCAATGCTGCTAAGATTCGCAAGCCGGGCTAGTCCGGCAGTATTTCAAAGGAGGGCAACATGCCCAAGATTCGCAAAAAGTCAACCGCTTCCTATCGTGCAGACGTTCGCAGTCTGCCCAACTACAGCGGCACCGCATGGAACGATCTCCGTGCAGCCGAGTGTCGGCAGGTGCTAACGATGTCGCAATTCTGCGGCCTGCGAGACGCACACTTATTGCGCGTCATTATGGCCCGTCCGCTCGGCTATTGGCCCAAGAATATGACCAAGGGCAGCGGCAGCGGAGTAGGGCAGAAGCCTATCCCGGGCCAAGCCCCCACCGCTGAACAGCAAGAATGGATGCGGAAGCGCCGTGATGGGACGGGCGTGCCTTCCAGCCTGCTGCGGAAGTGCGGCGTGCTTGACGCACCGCTTGACGCTATCGCCAAGTCGAGCACCCGCTCATTCGGCTCGGCTGCAGCCAACAATGTCGAGCAGGGCAGCGAATCCGGCGGTGCACCCGAGCAGGAATCTGCCCCGGCTCCCGGCAACGGTGAGGGTGGCGGCGAGCCGACATCCGAGAAAATGCTTGAGGCTGAGCAGCAGCGGATTTATGCAGCCGAAAGGCGAGAGAATGCAGCCGCAGCACGTGCAGCAGCAGCCACAGCCATTGAGCAGGGCAATATGGCAGAAGCAGCCGAGCAGGCCAACCACGCAGTCCACGAAGAAAAGGTTGCCGAGCAGAACGAACGTTGTGCCGAGAGTCTTGAGGCTGAGGCCAAGGCCGAAGCAGAAGCAGAAGCAGCAGCAGCAGCCGAAGCAGCAGCAGCCGAGCAGCGTGCAGCGGCTGCAGCCAAGACGGGCTGGTTTGCCGTCCTGCAGGAAGCGCGCAAGCGTGCCGATCAAGACCCCGATGGTGGGCGGGTCATCTCAACCCGCACCATGGGCGGCGTTGCCCGCATGGTTGCCGATGGTGCAAGCCGTGCACAGGTCATCGACGCCCTCACGCAATCGTGGGAGCCGGAAGAAATCGCCAAGGTCTACGGGCACATTGATGAGGGTGCTGCGGTTGCTGAACGCCGACGTGACCGTCAACCGCTGCAGCCCATTGGCGACTGGCAGCACGTGATCGACGATGCGGTGCAGCGTTGCCCCACCAACCTGCTCGACTTCCCACACGATCAACTGCCCAACATGCTCGACCGACTGCAGCACGGGCAAGTGTGGATTGTCGGCCCGACCGGCTCGGGCAAGACGTACGCCGCTAAGCAGGCTGCGGCGGTGCTCGATCAACCCTGCAATCTTGTGTCCTGCGGTGAGGAATTGATGCTGCAGCAATTGGTGGGTGCACGTGATGCCCACGGTGTGTTCCACACCGGCCCATTGCTGGATGCATACGAGAATGGCGGCATCATCATCCTTGACGAATTCGACAAGTGTGACCCCGGTGTGTCGGGTGCATGCAATGCGTTCCTCAACCGTGACCCCGAGATTGCAGTCACCGACCGAGCCGAGCAGCCGGTTGCCAAGATGCACCCCGACTTCCGGGTGGTCATTGCAACCAACACGTTCGGCAACGGCTCGGATGGGCAGTACCTTGTGCAGCAGCAGTCACTCGACTTGGTTGCACGCTTCGAGCACCCCGGTCTGCAGATGTTCGTCGGCTACTCCGATGCAGTCGAGCGCAACATCCTTGGGGAGATTGCCTAATGCACCGTCACAAGACCAACGGCCAACGCCGCACCGTCGTCAATTGGGGCGGCGGTGGCAAGCCCAAACGATCCAAGTCCAAGTCCAACCCCAAGCCAAGGAGGCACAAGAAATGATTGACCATTACAACATCGACCGCAATGCGGCACCCGGATCTATCCCACACCGCAAGAATCGGGGCACCCCCGGCAGCGGGTATATCGTCCGGCATTGGGATAACAGTGCCGACCTCATTCACTGCAGTGAACGCTTCGACTTCCAGCCCGGGCACAAGCACGTCAAGACCGAGCGCGAGTGGTGTCTTGGCGAGCACGCCGATGAGCCCACGGCCAAGGCCGCGCTGTCTGCCGGGGACGTGCATGATTCCACCATGCAAATGTACACCGATGCCCGCAAGCGCTTCAGTGGTGCATTTGCCAAGGTGACGGGCGAGCATGCCAAGGTATCGGGCAAGCGGCGCAAGCGGCGCAACCCCTACGCTGGGCAACTGAACGTGCAGCGGTTCCTTGCAGGGGATGCCAAGCCCTTCACTCAGCGCAGCCGTCGCACCCAATCACCCAAGATCCGCATCGGATTCCGCAACAACGGCAACGGCCATGTCGATTCAGCTCAAATGGCGCAGTGTGCGGCCAATGCTGCAGCGGTTGCACAACTGCTCTTCGACAAGGGCTTTGCTGTTGATGTCTCTGCTCTCATCGGCACAAAGATCAACGGCGTGTTCGACTGCGACATCGTGCGGCTGCACACTGCAGGGCACCGGCTCGATGCCAAGCGGCTGCTATCCATTGGCCACCCGGGCATGCACCGAGTGTGGGCGAGGGACATCCGAGCGCAGAACCATGACCAATCTGCCAGCGGGTTCGGCTCATCGGTCAACCCGCCGCATGATTTGATTGCCGAAAACTTCGACATCTTTCTCAACATCGACGGCGAGCAGTCCGATGTAATCCAGCAAGTCGAGGGCCTGCTCGGCAAGATCAAGGAGGGCAAACTCAATGCTTGAATTAGAATGGGATGACTGGTGCAGATACCTGTCCATCCAAAAGACCAAGAAGGCGCACGACTGCGTGCAAGCCATCACTCTCCCGGTGTACCACGTGCCCCGGGAGGTGATGGACCAGCGTGATCTAAGGGCCACTTACTATTGGGAAGATTGCCCGGACCATGCATCCACCAGCGACTACTGGTCGTGGTGCCTAGAACGTGGGCACAACCTTGTATCCGAGGGGTTGAACCCCACGGCGGCGCATGCTACAATCAACCAACAAAGGAGGCACCCATGCCCAAAATCAAAGTGACAAAGAAACAGTACGCCCAAGTAGTGGAAACGACCGTGGCCTACATCGAAGTTCCCGAGGGCCGTGACCCCAAGGACTTCATGGAAGACATCGACTGCGACATGCTCCACGAGGAGCCGCTACAGGCCGCCGAGGACGCCGCTTACATCCAGTACGACAATGATGACCCCGAGGACGGGCCAGTGGCCAGAGAGCGGGAAGTGTTTGTGGGCTCCGAACAATGCACCCGGGATTATGAGTGGTGCGACAACGTCTATAACGGCGACGAAGAAATGGAGGTGGTCGAATGATTGACCCCACCTATCCCGATGACCTTGATCCCAACAACCCCGAGAACTACGAGGAGATTTCCAAATGAGTAAACCAGCACAATCCCTTACACACTACGTCGAGCACCTGATCGACAACGCATCCGAGTACCTTGACTTTCGTGACGTGCTCATCGCAGCAATGCACCTTGGCCTAGCCCAGCAATTCCGAGACAACGGGGGCAGCACCCCCGAGGAGGATGCCAAGGCTATGTTCAAACTGATGTCCGCACCTGACCATGTGAAGTGCGCGTACACAATCAACACGTTCGCGTCACTCATCGCCAGCCGTGACCGTTGCACCGCTCGCCAGCATGAGTCGTATGCCGACACCATGCGTGACTTCATTGCGGAGTCAAAGACTCGTGACGCTACGCCCGAGGAGATGCGTGAGCAACTTGGGCATTGGATGCACAAGATGCAGCGGTTCGCAGCGGAGGATCAAGAGTCTCACGACTCAACAGCCAAGGTTGCGGTGGCGTCGGCAGCCAACAGTTTCTCCGACTTCACCATGGCTTGCAAGGATCACCTTGCGCACGTGCTGGCGCAGTACGCTGCGAACCACGTGCGTGAGGCCGAGGATATTGATACTGATCGAATGATTGAAGGGGCGAAGGTCGCCCACGATGAAGCCCAGCACCACGTCGAAGTGGTGCGCATTCTTATGGAGGGAAACCAATGAACATCGCAACTTTTATTGCAACTCTTGCAGCAAACAGTGAACTGGTTGCACCACCGTATGAGCACGCCCTTGAGCGTGCCATACACGTGGTGGAATCGAGCGGGCAACTGACCGGGGATCGTCCGATCCTTGGTGACTGGTGCCCACACCGTGGGGTCTACCTTTCACGGGGCCCCCTGCAAATTAGTGAAGCGGCGTGGATCGACGCCAGCATGCCCGGCAAGTACGAAGATGTTGACGATCTGCAGTACAGCCTGCGGGTATTCCGCAGGTACATGGCAAGGTACGCAACCGAGCGCAGGCTCGGGCGCAAGCCAACGCTAGAAGATCAAGCCCGTATCTGGAATGGTGGCCCCAACGGCTACAAGCGTGCCGCCACCAATGGTTATTGGAGCAAAGTGAAGGAGGCCCTCAAATGAGCGCCGTCATCTATGCAAGAGTATCCCCACGCCCCGAGCCGGGGCACGCCAGCATCGCACTCCAAGTGGAGGAGTGCGAACGCTGGTGCGGGGAGAACAACGTCGTTGTCGATAGCATTCACACCGATCAAGGGTTTAGCGGTGCTGACCCTGATCGGCCCGGACTATGGGAGGCGGTGGATGAACTTGGCCGGGGCACCATCCTGCTGGTGCACAAGCTCGACCGTCTCGCACGTGATGTCTATCTTTCTGAAGGCATTCACCGTGAGGTTGAGAAGTGCCGCGCCCGTGTTCATGCGGTGCACGGTGGTGCGGTGGAGAACACACCCGAAGGCAAGATGGTGCGGCAGATTCTCGACGCTGCTGCTGAGTATGAACGCCGGGTCATCAAGGCTCGCACGTCCGCAGCCATGAAGCGGCACCAACGTGAGGGCAGGCGTATGTCGAATCAGCCACCGTTCGGCATGATGCTTGACCCGGAAGATGCCGGGATGCTCATCGCCTGCCCGCATGAGCAGGCTGCGATCTCATTGGTCCACAACATGCGGGTCGCAGGCAAAGGGTACAAGGCCATTGCCAATTCCCTCAATCAGTCGGGGATCCCGGCTCGGGGTCGGCAGTGGTATGCGTCCTCTGTTCGTGCGATCCTTTCTCATCAGCACGTGCCTGCATGATGCGGGCTAGGTCGGGCAAGTGGGTGGCCCTGCACAGGGTCATCCACTGTCCGCCGTTTGATCTCATAAATACCACAGGCGTGAGTCCATCCTTGGCATCCGACTCCGCCTGCTCCAAGAATCGTTCCGCTGCTATGCGTTGAACGAACTTGACCTCAACCCACAACTCAGCATCGACAACTACATCAGGATCAATTGCTCCGCTGGATTGACGCGAGCGGTGTGCAGAGAATCCGAATTGCTCCAGCAGTTTGCAAACTTCTCGCTCGCCACGCTTGCCCTTCTCTCTCTGCATCTTACCCATCGGGCTTGTCCGGATGGTACACCACGACTGTTGCACCACACTCGGCACAGTGCAGGTTCGTCTCGATCAGGTAATCATCTTCTGGCTCTGCATCATGGTCCCCGCCCCATATCAATTCGCCTTGGCAAAGGTAGCAATTCATTTGATCTCTCCGAAGTGTGAATTAGGAATCATGTAGCACGGCTCGATGTCGCCGCCGTCTCTAGTTTGCACCGTGCGTCCGCCGTGCACCAACTTGGCGTGCAGGTGTATGTCCCCAAGCCGTGCATAGTGCAGGCGTCCATCGTTGGTGGCCACCACAAACAGGGTTGGCAAACCAAGTGCGTCTGCGTAGTTTGCAGCAGTGAGAACTTTGCTCATGGATATCATTACGGTGGGGTACTGACCCCATCGCATGTGCCTCGCCTTGATCTCCACGAACCCAGCGATTTCCCCGTCACGCACCACTGCGTAGTCCATGCGGTAAGAGATGGGCAACTTCTGATACTCGCCACCCCACGCAGCAGCCAGCCTCTTGACTACCTGCTGCTCGTTGTTGCGGTCGCCGCTTGATTCATACATCGGCCTCGTCATCGTCATCCTCCTCTTCTACTGATCCATCGGTGTCCTCGTACTCATTCCAAACGTCAAGAGTCACCCGGAGCATGACACCCATCAGGGCGTACACATCCATGTCATCGAACTCAACCGTCCAGTATTTGATACGGCCCATGATCTCTTCATACAGTTTGTCTGCGCTGTTCATACGTTGCTTGCCTGCTCAATCAATATGTCCAACTGCTGCCGGGACAACCCGCCAACTACCCATTCTTTTGCATCAGTACATGAGCCACGTGGCTCCACGATCTTGACCTGCTTGGTCTTCACCTTCAGGGTCTTGGCCACCGACTCTGCACCGTCGATGCCGGGCTTGTCCTTGTCGGGGATGAGCACGATCTGGTTCTTCCAGCTCACCAACTCATATAGATACTTGGTGCCACCGTTACAGGATGGCCTACCCACCACGTTGTACCCAAGTGTGTGCAACGCTGCCGCATCTGTTGGCCCTTCTGCCACAAGTAGCAAGCCACTTGAACAGTCTGCACCGTGCATGAACAAGCCCGACCTGCTGCCCTTGACCGACAACTTGCGACCATTGGGGTATCGCAGCCGCACGCCGATCACCTTCCCACTTGCATCGTGCATGGGAAAAGTGTACGCACCCTTGGCTTGGCTCCACCCCATGCGGAAAGCACGAAGTGAATCTTGCGGCAACTGCAGGTCGTTCGCCATGAACTCCCACTGGTGTGGTGCCATGGCCTGTTCACACTTCAGCACGCCAGCCTCCCAGTCAATGTTGCATTCCTCCTGCACCGGCAGTGCTGGTACAGGTGGGGCAAACATCTCTCCGCTTGGTCGGTGCAGCCAGCCCGCATCACCAAGGCTTCTTTCCGACGGAACCCTCGGGCAGATCACCGCCGTCCCGTCTTTGCTCACCATGCACCAATCTGGTTTGTTGCATATCGGGCACGGATTTGTCTTGCTCACTCTGATCCATTCCGAACTCATTGTCGATCATGTCCTCCGGGATGCCATGACTGCGCATCCAAACGCGGACGTCCTCGATCAAGACCCGCCGGTGCCCGCTGCCCGGTAGTCGATATCCCTTTAGGTTGCCACGGTCAATCTCTCGGATCACGGTCTGCTGCGAGCAGCGTGCAAGCTCTGCGATTTCACCAGTGGTCAGGTAGTCACGTTCATTCGTACTCATTGAAGTCAATGCCTCTTTGTTCTAGTTGTATCCACCTGTTTTTCCCATCTATTCTCCGGCGTATTGCACCGTGCAAACGCCTGTGTTTGTAGTGCACATCCTGCGTAATGATCAACGTCAAGAAGCGGGACAGTGAACCTTTGTTTGGATCAAACCTGCGGTCGTATGCAGGCCGTGCAATTTGGTAGAACTCACTGACAATCTCGTCCACCTCCCACAATGGGAAGCGGTGGCTGTATCTCTGTGCAAGGAAATACAGTAGCCCGAGGTGTTCATCTAGTGGGTGACTCAATCTTCCATCCGTTGTCCGCTAGGTCTTGGATCATCCTTGCCGCTACCGCCGAGGACACATCGGTGGGAAGACCATACTTCTTGAGCAGCGCCTCTTGCTTGAGAGAAGCCTTGCCCAGTTTACGCCGCATCATAATCTGTCCAATCAGAGAGCCTGCTTGCTTGCGGGTCAACCCTTCAGGGTCAACACCTTGGTTAGCAAGGAAAGTCATCTGCTTGGTGGTAGCCATGTCTACTTTCTGTGACGGCTGCACCGGGGCGTAGCCCATGTCATCAAACGGACTGATGCTTCGGCTGGTGTAGGTCGAAGCCAACTTCAACTTGGCCCGCTTCAACTTCTCCTGCTCGGCTGCCTCTGCAGATTCCTTCGCGGCTTCCTCTTGAATGCGGGCCTTCTCCATTTCTTCGATTGGGTCAAGCAAATCACCTGCGGTAGCCATCTCTGCTGCTCGTGCGGGCAAGTCCTTTGCATCGTCGCCAGCCAACACATCAAAAGTGGTAATAAGCCTGTGCCTACCAGCGTTGCCCTTGAAGTCGAGCACCATCAGGTCAGGTTTATTCGACGCTGCTATGAGATCCCTGCGGATCGTCGCTGACGAATCGTATGGGAGGGAAACCGTCGGCCTCGTCCCCCGCCCTACGCATTGCGTGTACTTCGCTCGAACCTTGGTCGCCGTCATCATGCACACTGCAGCGACGGGCGGCGCGTCGAAGCCCTCCACTAGCACTTGCACATTCACTACAAACTGAACTGTCCCGCCCGCAAATTGCGCAAGCAATTCTCTTCGCTCTTCGGATGGCGTCTTCCCAGATACCCATGCTGCTGCTCCCGGCTTATGCCTGTTGATGATGTCGCAGATCAGGCGGGCCTGCCGCACTGTGCCTGCAAAAATAATTGTTTGTCTGTCCCCAACCAACTCCAGTGTGGGGTGCACCATGCCGTGCAGGTTCTTCTCTTCTTCCAGAATCTCAGCCAACTCTGCGCCGCACAACTCGCCGCCAACTGTCTTCACCTTAGAGTAGTCAAGCGTGCCAACCTGCACGAACCGCTGCTTGATAGGTACAAGCCAGCCGTCATTGATGCCGTCCAAGATGTTGTATTCGTACGAGCAGGTGTCGAACACGTTGTGCATACCGACCCTATCTCCACGGTCAGGTGTGGCTGTCACCCCTACTAACTTCAGGCGTGGGTTGCCATCCTGCATGTACTTGATGAACTCACGGTACGACGAGCTTGCCGCGTGGTGTGCCTCGTCAATCAGCAGCAGGTTGAAATCCTTGGGGTCAAACTTAGTGTACCGCTTGATGCCCAGCGGCCCGGACACCAACGACTGGATACTTGCAATGACAATCTTGTCAAAGCACTCGCTCTTCTGCTCTGCTTTCTCAATGCCGGGGATGACCCCGATGGTATCCATGATCCTCTTCTCGGGCTGACGGATCAACTCATCACGATGCGCAACAAGCATGGCCCTGCCGCCACGTGATATGCACGATCGGATCATCTCGATCATCACCACGGTCTTGCCAAGACCAGTAGCCATGCTGATCAGCGTGCTGCTGTGCTCAACAAGATCAGAGCGACAGGCGGCGACTGCCTCCTCTTGGTAATCACGGAGCATCCCGCAACTCCTGAGGAACGAGGACCTTGATACGGAACTCGTTAGTCCATCCACTACCGCCGCACGCCCGGCAGCCGCGCCCGTCGCAGAACTTGCAAAGAGTTTCAGGCCGTGCCCAACTGAGCAATTGCATCAGTCGGTGGTGCACAAGTTTGAACTCTTCCGCGTCCTGTCTGGAGAACATGGCGGGGGCATGCTTGTGTAGCTTCTCCGCCTGCTCGTCCATATTGTCCAGCCGTTGGATCATATAGTCCACGTACTGTCTTACTTTGTCTCCATCCATCTTATCCATGCCGGGCAAAGTACCAAGTCTTACAGCAGGCGTGAGGATTATTTTCCAATTTTTCTACCCACCCCCCCTTGACAAGTTGTACCCCTGCTCTGGTATAACCCCTAACAGCACCCCAGTCATAAGGAGGAATCTAGTGCTACAGCAGTTAGATGAAGATGTTTATCGTGGCCTGAAACACATGAACCAATCGGTTCTGAAGAATGGCCTGAGATCAATGCAGCACCTGCGCGCAGCAGTAAATGGTGAGCTGCCTTACAAGGAGACACCTGCTCTTGCCTTCGGGACACTGGTACACACCGTGGTTCTTGAGCCGGACTTGGCAACCGAGATGTATGCCCTTGCTCCAAAGGTTGACCGTCGAACCAAGGCGGGTAAGCAAGAGTGGGAAGACTTCTCCCGTGTCCATGCTGACAAGACGCCAGTGACATCCGAGGACTGGAACAAGGCGTGGGCAATGCGTGAACAGGTCATGGCTCACCCATCAGCAGCACACATTCTCAACCGCAAGAATGCCAAGGTTGAGCACGCTGCTATCTGGGCTGACCAAGAGACTGGTATCTCATGCAAAGCCAAGATCGACTTCTTTGCCCCGGGCAAGGGAAAGCAGAAGCCAATCATCGCAGACCTCAAGACCACTATGGATGCAGGGCCACGCTCGTTCGCCAAGTCCATTGCGTCTTTCAACTATCACATGCAGCAGGCTTTCTATACAGATGGGGTAGCCCAATGCGAGAACAGACACTGCCGATTCATCTTCATTGCTGTTGAGAAAGAAGCCCCGCACGCTGTCGGTGTGTATGAACTGGGCGAAGAGGCAGCAGAGGCCGGAAGAAAAACTTACAGAAATCTGCTAAGGCAGTGGAAATCTTGTCTTGAGTCTGGTACATTTACTGGATACGGGGACGGAGTAGAAACTCTGGACTTGCCTGAGTGGGCCAAGTCCGACCCCAACCTAATCATTTGAGGATCATCCCATGGATATTCAATCAGCATTCCCATCCCGCTACATGAAAGCCGCCGATCTGCCTCAGCCCAAGACCCTCACCATCCGTGGTGTTGAGATTGAGCGAATGCAGGATGGCACCCAGAAGCCAGCCGTGTCGTTCCACGAGTCGGAACAACTGTTCATCTTGAACAAGACCAATGCCAATGCACTCGAAGCGTTGTATGGTCGAGATACAAACTTCTGGGCCAACCAGCGGGTCACTCTCTATCAAGCGGAAGCCGAGTTCCAAGGCCGACGCATCCCCTGCATTCGTTGCCAACAGCCTGAAGCGGCACCAGCCACACCGGCACCAGCCGCTGCACCTTCTCCCACAAATCAAGGCGAAGTTCCTTTCTAATCTCCTTGCTATCTCCCCAGTCCCCGGGGGTTATCCACCTACCCCCGGGGACACTTCTCTATGACAGAACCAGTAGCGGCGTGGCATAAAAGGCTAAGCGAAGACGAGCTTGCCAAAGTGACAATCGACCCTGATTGTCCTCGGTGCGGATCTGACCAGCAAAGTCATATCGGCTCCTACATACAAGGTTACTCTCGCAAGAACGTAATTGAAACCGTATACTTTACTTGCAAAGAATGCGGCCATACACACAAAGCGCACGAGTTAGTGTGCGACAGAATGTGACCTCCCTCCTTGGCCCCCAGCCGTTTCGCATAGGCTGGGGGCTTTTTTTATTTCTCAAGCTTTTCGCGCTGGAGGGCACGAGTTGCGGCCCGCATAATCTGGACACGCACTGCTGCCTCACCCATCTGCCCAAGCGGGACATCTCTGTCTGTGAACCGAAGAGTTTCCAGTTGCTTGTCGAGCGCACCTTCTTTGATGTCGTACGGCCTGAATATGCCGTCCACCAAATCAGCTGACAGATTCTCACTGACATAGTTTGCCTGCAGAATTTGCCTGAGCTCACCATCAGTGATGCCAAACGCACGCATCCTGCGCACGTGCCCGAACAGTTGCTTCTGCAGTGCACGGCGGTTGCCGTTGTAGTATTGCACGGCTGCCTGCAAATCTTCCCGAGACACCTCGCCCTGCCGTTGTGCAACACGGTTCATTCGTGCACGCAACTCACGGTCTAGCCGATTGAACTCAGACACCTTGAACATGAACGCCTGATTCGGGTTGATGGTTTCAAACTTGAAGCCGCTGAGCAACTGCATGATTTGCGAGCCCATGTCATATCGCTTGCCGTAGTCATCAACGTGCCCATCTGCTGCAAGAATCAAACGCTCAACAGTCTTGACGGTACCCGGCATGGTTGCACCCATGAGGTGCTGGATAGCCTGACTGATCTGCGACGCCTTGGTTGAGCCCGGGTCATACAGCGGACGCCCAAGTTCATCTTGCCCACGAACGATGTCGTAGATTGCAGAGTAGCCAATCTCCTTGCCGATAAACGGGCGGAAGATATTCTCAACTGCAGAGATCAACCGATCCTGCACAGCTTCGTCATCTCGCGCAAGCAGTGCAAGGAATGGCTGCCGGAAGTAAACGAACGGATCAACGTACCCGTAGTTTACGAATGAAAGATCGCCACCTTCTTGACGGTAGAACAAGAGCACCGAGTCCTTGTTCCAAAATGGCAGCATGCCACGGACGGCGCGCTCTTCTTCTTCATCTACACCCGAGATGCTGCGCATTGCAGCAGCCAAGATTGTTGGCAGCACCATCATCATTCCCATGCCAGCCACGCGCTGCTGTCCAATCTTCCGCTTCATTGGGTTGTCGCTTGCGAGCTCCGCTCTTGCAATGTTGATGCGCCCAATAGATGTGCGGATCAACTCTGAAGTAAAGGACGGGAACGTGCCAAAGAATGGAATGTTGCGCAGAGCCTTGACTGCCTCAGGCACACGGTCATAGTTAGGCAGCGTGTTGGACACAATCTCTGCAGCCTCGACCGCCATTGCATCCTCACTCTTCGTGCCGCCGTAAGCTGCACGCAACCGTGCAAGCTCGATGTCGTAGGCCAGCACCTTGAAGAAGTCATCTTCTGCCTTGTAGGTAGATGCAAATCCATCAAGAGTTTTCTTGGTCAGACGGCCTGCTTCGCCAAGCCCTTCCATGAATTGCTCCATCGTGCCATCGCCACCACGCTGCCACATGGCTTCGACTTCGCGGAAGTCACTGGTGTTGACAACACCAAGCTCAAGCAGATCCTGATACCTACGTTGCGACTCTGCACGGTTGACACCAAAGATGCCGTTGCCTGCAGTAACAGTGAAGTAGGCTTCCTTGATTGACTTGCCTGAGTTAAAGATGTCAGTCAGGTACCCGTTGGCAGCCATGAAGGAAAGGTTGCCGACCACGTTGCGCACCTGTGTCTCAACAGACAGCACGGTCTTGCCGAACTTGACGGCAGAGTTGAACCGCAACGCCAGCCGGATGAGCGGGTTCATTGCAGAGTCGTTGTTCGCAGCTTTAGTAATCAGCTCGATAGACTCTTTCATTTCAGGCGTGGCATACAAACCTCTGAACGGACTGACTGGATCAGACACGTCAAGGTTGTCAAATGGCACCAGACCTTCTGGCCGGTTGGGCTCAGTGCCATAGAAGAGGAACCCTTCTTTCAAGCCATTCTGCACCAGACTCTGATTGAACCTGAAAGTCTCCAGCGAACGGATCATCTTGGTGACTGAGTTGGCGTAGTTCACCATGGGGTCCGTGCCTTCGCCAAGGAATGCACGGTACGCCTGCACCAGTTCGTTGTTACCCTCGTAGTCAAACTGGTTGAGCTTGTCACGCTCACGCATCAAGCGCCCAGTCTTCCGCTCGTAGGTCTTACGCCTGATCTTCTTGGCGGCAAACAAATCATCAAGCTTGATCTGCTCTTCATCCAGAGCCGCGAGTTCCTTCTGCTTGTCCCGCTCAACAAGTTTGCGACGCATGAAGATAGAGTTTGCAGCACCGTCACCCATGGCTGCAGCAAATGCCATAGGTGAATCACTACTGCTTGCACGGTACAAGATGTCATCCATCAACTGGTTGATGACGGCACCGCGCTGCTCCACACCGATATGCCGTGGGTTGCGCTTGCCGTCAGGCAGGAACTGCGGTTCCTTTGCAGCCTGTTCAAAGAAATCTTTGTACGCATTATGCAGGGCCGCGCGCATCCTGCTGCGAACTTCAGGCTCTACCTTCTTCGACCAGTCTGGATCAGAGAATGCCTCATACCTTCGGGTCATGTAGAAACCAATGTTGTCTTCGATGACACCAACCATCTCTTCAGACACCATGTCATTTTCATTTGCAATTCGTCTGGAGAGATTGTCAATGTGCTGTCGCATGCTCTTGACAATTTCACGCATGTCTGGCGTGATGTTCATGGAGGTAGGCGCAGTGTCAATTTCGTGCACTGGCATCTGCAGCAACCTGTTGACATCACCCATTGCCTGCTCACGCTCAGAACCCTTGCGGAACTTCTTCGCAATGCCACGCCATACCTGTTGGTTGAGCTTGGTTGCACGGTCAATCTCTGCACCGATCCTGCCATCTTTCTCAACAGACTTGCGGAGCACGGAAGCGGGGACGCCACGCTGGTACGTGAGGTTCTTGACGGAAAGTCGCTTGACTTTCTTTGCTACAGTCTTGAGCTCCTTGCTGGTCAGTGCAGCAACTTCGCTAAGACCACGACTGTATGCAATGTTGACATCGTTGGTCATGCGGCCATCGCCTACTGCAGAGTACAACTGCTTAGAGTCGATAGCGATGTAACTGTATGAGTCAGGGTTGACGATGACTTCGGGGTACTTGCGTGCGAAGTCTTTCAGAGCCTTACGAATATTTGCGTCGCTGATGATGTAGCGTCCTGCAATTTTGGACCCAAGAGTGCCCTTTTTCTCGGGCAGTTGCCGCTTCATCAAGTCTTTAATTTTGGAGTAGTCTTCTTCTACTCTGTAGAAATCAGCGTACGCCTCCATATACTCTCTTGACTTCTTGTCGCCTTTCATTCGGTCAAGAGTTTCATTTAGCCGGTTGGTGTATGCAGAGTAGTCCACCCCCGGCTCATACCTGTTCAGGTATCGCACACCGTCGAAGCCTAGGTCTTTGAGAATGAACTGCATAAACTCGGGGTCCATGAAATCAACTCTGCGCAATGCCATGTAATCAACGCCCGAGTATTGCTCTGCGAGACTTTCAAAGTATGCTTCATATGAGCCATGCACACTGAGAATCTGCTTGTGCCTAGCCGTATGGTTCTTTTTGATCTCTGTCTCCAAAGAATCCATAAGAGAATCCAAGTGCCAAGTCATTAGGTCCGGCAGAGTTACTGGGTTGCGGATGTCCGCATACAAAGCGTATACGCGGGGGTTGCTGAAGGTCCGCACATCACCCGAAAAGCCCTCTGCAATCTTTGGGTTGTCAGAAAGGTGTATGCCGATCTGACTGAAGTTCGGGTTAAACATCAAAGGATCGTCGAAAGTTCTTCTTGTCCCGTGATACAAAATGTCCTTGACCTTGCTCTCGCCCATTGCAGCCCTGAACCGTTTGGTGCGGCGCAGGTTGGAAATGATACGAGACGGGTCAACTTCGTTGCCTGCGAAGTAATGGTTAGCCGGATCAATTTCCATGCCACGGCTGTAGCGTTTGCCGTCCTTGATCTCTTTGACTAGCTCTTGGATTGCTTGCCGCTTTGGTTTGCGTGCAATGACAACACCATTCTTGCCGCCGACCAGCTCCACTTCTTCAAAGTACTTCTCAATCTCAGGCATGTAGAAAGTGGCATCCTCCGCCACTTGGTAAGACTCGCCGCGCATGGTCTCACCCTTCTTACCTGAGTTATACATGGTGAAGTAGGCAACGCCATCCCGCTTGATAGCGTCAGCAGCCTGTGCAATCACTGGCTCACGATCATCCTTGTACTGGATAGTGTTGAGCACATTAGAAACTGTAGAGGTGTCGGTCTGTCCGCCCCGCAGCAAAGCTGCAGCTTTGCGGTTGTGCTCAAGAGATCTGTTAAAAGGATCGTAAACAATGTTGTTGACCTTGTATCTCTTCTTCATCTCCTTAGTGATATGGTCATGCTTGCCGCCACCAATGTCTGCGTTTGTGCCGCCTGACTTGAAGACAACCTTGCCTTCATACTTGGCGTTCATAAGTTGCGGCATGTTTGCAATGTGTGCAATGGATGTACCAGCAGAGCCAATGTCTTGATCTTTGATTGGGCCTTCTGGATTCCAGAGGCGTGCAGTTCCTCGGCTGAATCGCACGCCCGTTTTTGGGTTACGTGATTCGGTAAGGTTCATTATCGACAGCATGTCGCTGGCATAAACACTGTCCTGTGTAAGCTCATACAAAATCTTTGTGCCGTCTGCAGCTGGACGATACAGAGGGTGGTTGAGCTGCATCTCCCTTACTTTTTTGAGGGAATCTCTTACCCTCAACAGCGGCTCAGGCTTTGGCCCTTTGTCAAAGCCATAGGCCTTATGCAAGCGTTTAAAGAAAGCAATTGTATTCGAGTCCGAGTTCATCTCAGCAACGTACTCGGTCACGTTTGTAAGGCCGTAAACAAGAGCGCCTGCACGACCCATGCCGCTAAGAGATTGTCCAGTCGTTACAAACTCAAGCGCAGATGAACCGGGAAAACCCTTGTTGTTATTGTAGAAATCCTGAGCCTCAGTAATAAGTGTTCGTTGCGTGATTTCTGCTGGCCCCAAATCATCTTTCGTCAGGTCGAAAATGTTGGGCACTTTGACAATATGGTCGTGATTCGCCGCTGCCAAAGTCAAAATGTAAGAGTTTGCCAAGTCAATGGTCGAAAGGTAGCTGACCATATCTTCGATGTCTTGATACGAGCTTTGGTCCGCAACCTCAAGCATTCGTATTCGTGTATCAATTTGTTTCTGATGAAACTCTCTTTTGATTTCAAGCTCGTTTCGTATATTTTGTAAGTCTCCTCTTCTCCTCAAGTGGCCGCCATCACCCCGATAGTCTTCGAGCATCTCAACGAGCTTCGGTCCAAAATCTAGATAGGCTCTGGCAAACATACCGTTGAGAGCCTCTCGCATTTCGTTGTGCGTGTAAGCGTGGGTTGCTTCATGCAGCACTGTCTTCAAGTGCGGCAGTAGTTTTCTGTATGCCGTGCTTGAGTCTGTGTATGTCACCTGCAAGTTGGCCTTAGACGTGTTTTCCAAAGCCTTAGTGCCAGTGTTTACATTGCCTGTCATCGACTCAAGACGAAGACCCGGCTGGAAAAAGCCTGCCGTTTTTGACTGTGCTGGTCCGAGCATTCTTGGCGTGAAGTAAATTACTTGATTTTGCAGCTGAGTGGGAGCAAAGTATGAGAAGTCTTCAAGCTTAGCAGCAATGTACGGGTCAATTTCCCTGATGATTTCAAGGGGCCTACCTGACACCAGTTCGCTAGCACGCACCGTGTAGCCCAGAGTTCCTTGCAGCTCAACCATCATGTCGGCATACATCAGGTTGCTGATAGAGCCGCCCGGCTCGCCCCCTCGCATCTGCATCCGGCTGATGTGGCGGTCAATAATTTCGGTTGCCCTCTTTCGCAGTATTGACGATTGACCATCTAGCAGATCTTCCTGCAAAAAGTAACTTCCCAAAGGATCGTCCACGAGATCGTCAATAGCGCCTATTGCGCGCTCGCGCGTCTCTTGTCTTATCTGAATAAAATCTGTGTCATCAGAAAGACGGTCGTGATTTTGCGCCGCAAAGTCAGCGTGCTGCTCACGAGCGGCAGAAAAGATATGATGGAGAATATACTGAGCAGTAACAGTCTTGCCCTCTTCATACATCTTGGAGCCATAGACAGTCTCAGCGTTGAAGAAGTTTTCGTTCTCGGAATCAACACCACCAAACAGGCCAGCCATTCTCGAACGGGTTTCCATATCCCCAAAGAAGAATGGTTCATACCCAAGGTCAACACTTCGGCCACGGCTAAACCGTGGGTCTTGCAAGACCTCATCAATAGTTGATGGTGCATCCAAGATCTCTTGGTCAATACCCAATGCCTTGCCGCCAAGGCCCATGCCTCGCGTCAGATCCTTAGTGCCCGTGCGTTCGTTGTAAGCCTCAGTCTCACGCCGACGCATCATCATCTGTTCGAGACGTGTCTTGCCCTCTGGATCAGAATCAGTCGGGGTGAACACTGCGCGTGTTCTCTCCAGCATCTTCTCAAACGCACGGCGGCGACCAGCTTTGTCCGGTGCAAACCGCCGTGCCTTACGCACACCCTTGCCAAAAATCTGTTCCATTCGCTGCGGTACTGACGCCACGTCAGAAGCCAGACCGCCGAACGGGCTGTCAACTACGCTTTGAGCAGCAGCGGTTCCGAATGCAACAGCACCACGGCCAAGTGCGCGGCCACCACGAACAGCAGCTTCCGCACCAACTACAGTCCCAGCAGCAGCGGCGTTAGTTGCAGCTTTGCCAGCCGCGTAACCCATGCGGCGCAGGTCTTGCCCGTACAGTTGCAGACCCTCAACTGTATCTGCAAACTGCTCCTTCATTTCCTCAACAGCTGCACCAGTGAGTCGCTTTGTTTTCTGCAAGACCTCTTGGGCCCGGGAAGACTCGGGGTCTTGCGCAATAGATGGGTCTGCGGCACCAGCCAAGATCTCTGCGATTTGTCGGTACCGACCAATAGCTTGGAAGTTTTGCTCAAAGGATCGAAGACCCATGTTCTCCATCACCCCAAGAATCCACCGCTCCACGTCAGCGTATTCCATGCCACTCGTGAATTCTGCAAACATGCGCTGCGCTTCCGCAGGGTTTGCTGCAAGAATATTCTCAATGTAGTAGGCCATGGTTTCTTCAAGCAGACGGTTGGTTGCCCCGTCGTTTGCAAGTGGCAAGCTCATGTCCCATCGGTAATTGGACAGCGCAAACAACTCTTGCATGAGCTGCATGACATCTGACCTCATCACAACCATGTCCTCGTTGACCAAAGACTCAGGATCAATGCCGGTGCGCTTAGCAAGTTCTTGCGCCAGTTCTGGCTCGCTTGCCAAAGCTCTAAGAAACCCAGAAAGCAGCGCGTCTTGATCGCCAGAGAAGGCGTTACTGATGGCCTTCTTGACATCTACGTCACTTGCGGTGTCGGTGAACGTGTGCCATGATTCGTGTGCAATAACGCTACGAAGTGCATCGTTGACCCTGCCGGGCTGCTGCTGCAGCTGGCCAGCGTGCACAAAGTAAATTGATGTGCCGTCAACAATAGATGCAAGGAAAGGTCGGTTGGCAAACTGTTCGCCGTCAACAAACAGGACCTTGATGCCTTGTCTTGCCAGTCCGTCGGCAAGAGCTTGAGCTTCTTGGTTGGGGGTAGTAACTACTCTGCCATCAGCAAGGCGCGACTTCAAAGCCTTGCCCAAACGACTGCCTTCAACCGGCTGCGCTACGCCTTTTTCTTGCGCCGTCTTGTCCGCATTGGCAGCCTCTTGGGCTGCTCCACGGGAGTATCTTTGCGGTTCCTGTCCTTCTTCGTATTCTTCTTCTTCAATTTCTTCCTCTGGAGAAACAACAGGGGTCAGCTCCTGCTGCTCCTGTGCTGCCTCTTGTGCAACTTCATTCATCAACAGATCAAAACGATTCTGGATGTCGTTTTCTGTGTCGCCGCTCTGCTCAAGCACAGCAAAAATAAGGCTGCTGTTTTCTTCTGACAGATCACCTGCAACGATCTCATCAAGGATGCGAGCAGCTTCGAGCTCAGCACCAACTGTGTCCATTCCGTCAGAGATCAAAAGGTCAACCAGTCGATCTTCAACGATTCCGAGACTGAACTGTACTGGGTCCGTTTCTTCAGTAGCTTCAGGCTCAGGTACAATCTCAGGGTCAGCGATTGCGTCCACGTCTGCACCAGCCATCTCCGAAGTAAGCGCCGCTTCTTCACGAGTCTGCACACGCTCCAGTGATTCACTGGCCAGCGAGGTGAGTTTACGGATGGTCTTGATATCAAGTGATTCAAAGAAGTCTGCGACCGTATCTTCCCCCATGGCTCGCGCTCTCTCAATGAGAGCCTGCTTGTTGACTTTGCCGCCGCTGATCAGCTTGGTTTCAATCATGAATTGCACAAGAGGTCTTGCAACCAAAGCCAATTCGACCTTGTTGGCCAGACGCATCTTGAGCTTGCCAATGCTCACATCTCTGCCGATGGGCGTCTTGCTGTCGCCAAACAAATCTTCAAGTCTAATTGCCCCACCATTGGCACGCATAGCATCACCGATGTCATTAAGCTGCTGCACCGTGTAGACAGGGTTGCCGTCACGATCACGCAACCGGCGGAGGAACGTGATGGCTTCTTCGGGGTTCGCCATTCCGTTGATCTGGTTGACAACGTAAAGGTACGCGCTGTTCAGAGCGCCACCATGGCTGGGTCCACCGGCCAATTGCTGACGCCGCATCAGGCGGAAGTAGCCAGCCTGCACGTCCTGCAAATTAGATTTGGTTGCGGTCTCGTTGCTAACCGTGTCGTCATAGTTGAGCACGGTTACCTGATCACCCACAGCAATAGGGTTGTGCTTGATCAGCTCCATCATGGAGATGCCAGACGTCACCGGACCAGTTGGCGCACCCACAGCAAATGCAACAACTGCTTCTTTATAGAGCTGCTGCATGTATTCGTCAGACCAAAAGTCATTTAGCTTGTCTGGGTCTTGACGGTAGTACGCAAGGAATGCTCTGCGCAACACACTGTCCATAGACTCCTGCACAGATTCACGTACGCCACCAATTGCAGTTGCTACACCCGCACCAACTGCTGCTCGCCCAAGTGTGCGTGCTGCAAATGTGTCCATGTCGCGGGACATGATGTTGGCAATCATTGGGCCAAGACCGGGTGCCCGCCGCACCAGTCGGCCAAGTCCGCCAGTGGTTCGTTCGGTGATGAAGGTAATGCCTGCGGCAACCATGCCGTCTGACAAAGCTTTCTCTCTGCCCTCGTTGGAAAGCTCACCGTTCTCATCCACAAACCCAGCAGACTGGTAATACTTCTGCCGCTCTTGGTACACCATTGCACCGCTAAAGCCAGAACCTGTCACTGCAAAAGACAAAAGGCCCAGACCTACAGGGGCAGCCAGTACGCCAGCCCCAACCTGCACAGTCATCTGCGCCAAGCCTTGGCCGATTGCGTAGGCGTAGGAATCTCGGTCAGCTGTTGAAAGCCTGATGTCTATCTGGCGCTCAATGTTGTCAAGAACATCTTGCGTCTTAGATTCCAAGTTCTTGAGTGTATAAGACACTGCCTTGAGAGCGCCCCCCGTCTTGTCTAGACCAAGGCGGTGTGCCACACGTGCATACGCATTGACAGGCTTTTCATTGACAGCCATGCCAAAAGCAGCCAGCTGGAAAGGAGCCGTTTGGGCAAAATTAACCGCGCCCTGAGTAGCTCGTTGCGCCCAAAAGCTGAAGTCGCTAAGGCCACGCATGTTTTCTGCGACGTATTGCCCAAACCGAGTGTCGCCCGGGGTGTACGACTCTGGGTCTGCAACCATGAAACGCTTCCGAGCATTGATTGCAAGCTCTTCTTCACGCCTTTGGAGTTCCTGCTCTTCAAGTGCAGCCAGAGATTTTGTCAAGTTGTCCGGATCAAGTGCCAGATCTTCTGGATCGAGCAGCCGCGCTGTGTACTGACCTGAATCAGAACTGTCTAGTGCTCGTGCAATACGCTGAAACTGCTCACGGTCAATGGTCTTATCATCAGGCAGCTGGTCAAGAACTGACTGGTAGCCCGGCAACATGCCCACTTCCTCTTTACGAACCGTGCCGTCTTCACGCTTAGTCTGCACGTTGACCATGACACCCTGCGTAAAATCAGGGGTAAGAAAGTTCTTGGCGTTGGGGTGCAGCTTGTAGCCACGGTTGAGAAACTGCTGCGGCCCACGGCCAAACGTAATAGTTTCAGTCAGACCTTCACGCTGGATCTGGCCACCCTGAAACGCCAAACTGAAGTCGCGCGCAGCCCGGTTGGCCTGCATCTTTGCATCAATTGCTTGACGAGCCTGCGCACCACGCGCCCTTGTTTGTTCGCGGGCATAGCGTGCTTGCACATCAGCCTGCTCAAGCAGGTTTTGGTCTACGCTGATGTTGTTGAGGTCAGGCTGTTCGGGAAGCTCAGGAAGATTGCCAAATCCGGGGTTGGTGCTCATGCTTTACTTTCTCCTGTTGCCAGTGGCAGCGTCGATTAGCCCTGCTGTTGCCGGTGCTCTTTGTCGCAAGCCCTCTACGAATGCCCGGCCAACTGCTCCGTCTTCTTTTTCCCTTGCCAGTTGTTCCGCTTGGAACTCAACCTCACGGCTTTGGGCTCGCTGCCCAGACTGCGCGTAGATCGTGAGCAGAGCGTCACCAATGCTCTGCAACTCTGCAGAGGTACCGCGAGCCAACTCAGATGCTTGCAAGTAGCGGTCGTAGTCCTCTTGTGACACAATTTCTTCTTCAGATCCGGGAAGCGGCCTTCGGAACTTCGTTGGGTCTTTCTGCAGCGCGCGAATAGAAATGTCGTAGCCGCCTGTCATGGTGATCTTGCGACCCTGCTCAAGCTCTCGGCCCATCATGGTAAGAGGCAGCTCAGCATCATACTTGCCCTCGCCAACCTTTGGCGCTTCCTGAGTTGTGCGGTACTGAACGTCACGTCTTGGGGTTGATGTTGCAGCCAGTGATTGCGTAGTGAGAGCAGGTTGACTGCCCTCGTACATTGACAACACTTTTTCTTCGTCAGAGAGCAGATCGTATTCTCTGCGTGTGATGGGATTGGCTGAGCCGGGGTTGACAATCGTGCCTTGCTGGACTTCTCTAGCAATGGTGGCAGACAGCTTTTGCATCTGCGATTCCACAGAGATCAACATCATTTGTTGTTCAGCAGTTTGTTCGTTGTACATAGCAATAGCTTCAGCACGACTGGTCAATGTGCCATCGGGCTTTTGCAACCCAGTCACGCTTTTGACAAACTGGTTGAACTTGTCATCAGACAGAATTTCCAAAAGACCTTCGCGTCGCAAGTTTGCTCTGTCGTACGCCTGTTGTAGCGGGAGGACCACCTCCTGCACGTCCGCGTCAACGTTAAACTCTTTCATGCGCGCACGCATAAAGTTTCGGTAATCCATCATTACTGGGCGCGTTGGTCCCATTGTTTTGTAATCACCGCCTGCGGCAAATTCATCGAATTGCTTTTGCGCTTCGAGCATCTGCTTCGTGTACGCTTCGTACTGCCGCTGCATTTCTGTCTGCCCAGTCGGACTTGCTGGACTGTTTGCTCTTCGATCCGCCGACTGGGCAGATGCCTGACCGCGCTGAGTAGCAGTGAGTTCACCCAGAGATTGTTCCAGCTTTACTGAATAGTTCTGCAAGTCTGTTGCAAAGCTTGCCTGCGCTTCTTGCATTCTTTGCTGCTGCTCTTGTTGGACCAGCTGCACCTGCTGCGTGCGCACTTGTTCTTCAAGACCACGCGCCTCAACTTGCAAATTTAGCAAAGCGTCTGCACGCATTTCATCGTCGAGCGCTGTGTTGCTATTGATTGCGTCCAAGTCACGCTGGATCTTGGTAACTTTCTGTAAGACTTCAGCATCTCCAGACTGAGAAGCAAAAGACTTTGCCATACTAATGAGTGCTGGTATTGACTGGACCAAGGTTTTTTGGCCTTGGGTCGGTCCTGCAGCTCCTGCAGGAACAACGAATGCGTTGCGGTCAGCATTAAACTCAACGTCGGTGAATCTGCCAACTTCTGCGTCATAACGTGCAAACTTGCCGCCGTCCATTTTGACAATCTGATCGTCAGTGAGTCCAGTAGTAGACGGCATACCCGATGCGTCCTTGGGAACGTCAATAGGAATGTTGAGGTTTACCGGTTCTTTGGGCGCAGTGGGCCGCTGGGCAATATCTTCCGGCCTCATAAAACCGCCTGCATAAGTCTGCCTACTGGCTGTGCCGCCCTTCACATTTGCTGCACGCACCTCTTGTGCTACATTTTGTCTTGCAACTTTGGCGTCTTCGACCTCTTGCTGCATTGCAGTCAAGTCTTGTGTGCCTAGATCTCGCGCCTTGCGCAAGCGTACCCGAGCCTGCGTCAACGCTTGACTCATCTGCCGTGACTTGTCTTGCAGGCGCTTTTGCTCAGGTGTTGCCATTAGAGCTTACTCACTGAAAGGGAAGAAGAGGACTGTCGAACGCTGCCGCCGTATTTTTTGAGTGAAGTCACAGACACAATTGTACCTGCTGCACTTAGGTCAAGCTCCCCGCCATACACTTGAACATCGCCCATCCCAAGGAACTCTGCTCCAGTAGACGCCCGCGCCTTGGTCATGTCTACGCGACCACCGTAGATAATCATGTTGGGGTTTGAACCGCCCAAGTCAGCATCGCTTTCGTGTGCATACAAACCACCCAAAACTCTAATGTCAGAACCCTGCTGGCCGCTCATCACGCCAGAATCCTTTGTGGTGAATCTGCCTGACCCACTCAGAATCAAAGATGACTTATTGGCTTTAGCGCTTGCAGACAGAGCAATAGATCCGCTGTCCTGCACAATGTGTCCTGTTTCTGTAGCAGTTGCAGGAATGGTAATGCTGCACGCCGGACTCACGCTGCTTACGGTGATGGGGCAACCTGCTGCTACTGTACCGCTGGCGTCAAGAGTAATGTTGCCAGACACATCTGCGCCTACCAAAGATACCTTGGACAGTGTGCCCTTGACCTTGAGAGTTGCATTGTTTTTCGTGACCGTGACAACTGGATAGATGCCCTCAAAATTGTAGTAGTAGCCGGAGCCCGCCAGCTCCAAAGACTCGGACCCAGAACCAGACGCAGGGTCTGTGTCAATTTTGAGAGGGGCGGTGGATGTGCCAATGTTGCCCCTGTATCCTGACGCCACTGTGAGTTGCCGAAGTTCTATAGCAGATTGGTCAAGGCCATACAGCACGTCGAACGAGCCATCAGTGAAGTTCACCAAGTCATCGTCAATAGGCACGGCGCTGCCGCTCCAATTGGCTGCAGTATTCCAGTCGTTGGGCCCAGCATTGGCTGTCGGGTCAGCCACGGTGTAGGCTGTGCTGCCATCGTCAGTGACTGCAAGGTAAAAAGGTCGGCCAGCAACCTTGGCGGTCACTGTTACGGTGTCAGTCGAAACTGTAAAATCAACTTGATTGAACAAGCTGAGGGCGCTGCCGTCACACGCGGCTTGAACTGCCGCAGCCGTAGTGTTGTTATTAGTGTCTGCAACTGTGTGTGTGATTGCCTGCGTACTGCCGTCTTCAGCAGTCATTGTTACAGTGACCACGTCTGAAGCAGCCGAAGTGGTAAACCGAATTGTCTTGACCTGAGCCACGGCTGTGGCCCCACCGTTCCATCGTCTATAGTTAGGCATTACTGAAGATACACCGAAATATTTGCAGACGGATCAGCGGCCCCGTCTGCAGTGGTTGTTTTGAATCGGATGCTGTGCACACCCGTGATATCAAATGCAAACTCTCCCGCATCGCTGGCGCTGAAAGTCTTGCTTGAGGCAACAAAATTGGTGCCGTCTGCAGAAAGCTGCAGAGTGGCAACACCAGAGCCAAGACTGTAGGACTTGTCTGGATCTGGGTATATGACAGCACCGAGGCGAGTGTACCTCTGTGCGTCTTGTGTCATGCTCACATCATCAGGAGCCGTCAGATTTAGTATTAGGTTTGCTTGAATTCCCATACTTCACAATCTTGTTTAGCTTGTGCTGCCTGCTACTGCAGCCGCAGCCTTTCTTCTTAAATCTTCGGAGCGGGGTCTTGTTTATTGTGGCTGCAACCGTATCTCCAAGGCCCAGTGGCTTGTTGAATCCATGTTTAATGCAGCCTTCGCAGATCCTGTCGGTTACAGAATATGCGCGGTTTAGGCCGCATTGGTCGCCGTCACGGTATTTGCAAATTTCAGTCATATTGAATAAACCTGTGTAACTCGCCATTCTGGTAGAGGAGCAGACCTTAGGTAATAAATCCCAAACAAGGTGCACTCATAAAAATATCCACCTACCACGTCTTCGCAGTCATCAGGCACTGGTACTTGGTACGGAGAATATGCGTAGTTGATGCCGGGGTTAATCAGGTCAGGGCAACACGCGCCCTCTCCTTCGACTGATATTTCTCCTGTAGACAACGCTGTGCAGGGGTCGAAGTACAAGTGATAATCAAAACGTTGGGGGGCGCAGGGTGGATCAGTTATAACCGAGTAACAAACCGGAACACTGTCTGGGTATGAGCCGCTGCCCCGCGCCTTTGAGTCAAAAGTAAAAAAAGCTGTTTCAGGATATTGAGTAAAGCACGCAGGCGCAGTACCGTCGTGGTGCCCTTTGCAAACAAATCCGTCCGCTTGTGAACCTGCAGGATAATCGTTGTAGAACGCTCTCTCTGAGGCAATAATCCTGAACCCGAAGCTAGTTCCTATTGGGTAGCTGTAAGAAATATTTGTGCCCGGCTGGTTAGGTATTTGAATTTCTGGTGGAAACTCTTGACTCGGCAATGTGGACGTTTGCTGGTATGTGTGTGAGGTGTAGCAAATTATGTTCGTTTGTCTGTTACTTATGGTAAAGCGGTCATAGTTCAGCAAACCCGGGACGTATTCAAAATGTGATATTTGTTGCAGCTCTACGCTTAATACTCCAAACGGAATTTCGTAGAAGGCAATTCTGAACCCCTGAGAATCAGACACTTCAGCTTGCAAACTAGCAGGCAAAGCGTATTCCGGCGCAGTTCTGGCAATGCTGTCTTGGCCCCACCAATACACAAACGATCCAACCATGTGAAAAACTAAAAAGTTGTCAGAACAAAACGGAGGGAAAACAACAAGGCTGTTGGTCTCTGTAGGATTTGCAGCAATTGTCGCGCCAGTTACCCTGTGGTGCGGCATTGGTCCTAATGTAGCATCGGGATCACAAATGGCGAAAGAATACAGAAAACCACTAAGGTCCTCAGTTATTAAATTTACCTCGTCAACAGTGCCGCCCAGCTCCTGCGCTACCTCTTCTAAAGTTGCAGCTTCCACAAAATCGCCGAGCCGCCAGTATTGACCGCCCCAGACCCACTCGTATCCGTCAAGCCAGTCATTGGCTAATAGGTACTCCAGCGTCACCTCGTCAATCTGCACCACAAAAAAATCTGGAATGGTTCGCCAGCCGCGTCGATACCCCTCGGGGCAAACCTGTGGTTCGCAAACGTAAAATCCTGCTGTAGCAGGCTCATCGCCACAGCAGCAGAGCAGGCTTATAGCCCCTTCGCTCACTCAGCACACTCAACTCTGACATCAGGCTTGACGTAAGTAACTGCATACACAGAAGCTTCGCCATCTGAACCGCTAAAGGTCCACGCCTCTCGGACATTAGGGGCAGCAAAGTTGTCACTGCCGTCATCAAAGTAAAAGGTTACAAGGCAACCACTGGGCTCTAGGTCAACACCAGTGATTGTGCCTTCAGGTGGCTCGGTGTCCAAACCATGAAATACCAGTGGAGACTCCGGTGCAATTGCAGCGGCAAGTGAGTTGCTCACTTCAAACAATTGTGGTGCAGCTTTGAGCCAGTCGGGCAGTCTTTCAATGTCGCCTTCAATGCCGCGGTATTGCTCCAAAGCAAAGCGACGGCTGGACGGCCCAAAGCTGCAAGTAATTAGCTCATTGTCCCCGCTCACTATTTCGCACGGCAGGGTGATTCCAGAGACGCCTGCAGAGAAAGCAAGGCGGTCACCAAGGTAGCCGAGGTCCGCCGTGGTCTGGTCAAGAGTACGCCGCAACTCTTCAATACGATCTTCCAAGGATTGGATGTATTCAGAAAACCCGTCAGATAGTGGAAATGGGACTGTCAAAGATCAAGATTCCAATTGCTTTGTTCATACTCGTCTGAAATTGCTACAGCAAATTCCAAAGCTTCACCTGTGTCTTCGTCTTTAGAAGCGACATTGAATCCCTGCATGGGGAACTTGTTCTGGTCGTGGATCAGACTCAAGTTGTAGTTGTACATTAAAAGCTCTGGAGGAGTCTGGCCTGTTGGGTCGATTGTGCCAATGGTTTTTGCGTTTGACGTGACGCCTTCCAACAACAGTGTCCCTGCTGGAAACGAATAACCAGCAAATGAAATTGCCATACTGTTTGTTTTACGTAGGTGGGGGCCATAAGTTTCGACTGGGTTCTGTCCAATTTGAGATCTGGCAATTTTAATACGCACGCAATTTCTTGGAAACTGCTTAGTCCGCAATGTTTGGATTTCCGATTTATCGACAAAGATAGCTGTGTCCCTGCCGTCAATGTAGGTTCCAAAAGGTAGGCCCCGACTATAAGTTTTGCCGTCGCCATCAGGATTGGCAGCCTTTGTGTATACGGGTGTTGGATACGTAATGACCTCGTACGAGGCCACATTTGTGCCGTCGCCAACTACGCTGCGACCGCCGTACTCAACAAACAACTCCACAAGATTGCGTGCAACCTGACGTCCTGTGATTCTTTTGATTGGCAGAAGAGTGTGCCCCGGGGAGAACTGCCTGCGTGGCTGCTCAGAAACGTATGCGTCAACCGCACGCCGGATCATCACGGGGCCATCAATGTTTGGGTTTACGTTGTCGGTGTCAACAACAATCATGGCACGAACAGTACAGCTGTCGCCAAGCGTATCGTCGGTATAGACACACCGCGTGCCGTCGTAAATCGACTCACGTACGTTGCCAAAACCCGGTGCATTGCCTAAGCCACTCACGATTTCAGCTCCTCTGAGATCCGTCTCGGCAAGGTTTCAAGCAGTTCAATGATTTTCTGCGAACCATCTTGTCCGCCTGCAGCTGGCACCGCCTTGAACAACTCGGGTGCCTGCTCCGGTGTAAATATACTTTCCCCGGTTCTTTCCACCGCCTCTTCTGCCATCCTTGCAATTCTTTCTGGAGGCGGCGGCTGCTGCTGTTGCGGCTGTGGCTGTGCCGGTCTTTGAAAACCAGTACGTGGCAGCCGGGTGTCTGGGAAAGTTTGCGGAGAAATAGGCTGACGCCCAGACGTGATTGGCGCGCGCTCTTGCGATGTACGAGCTGGGGGCGCTTCCACTTCAGCCTGTGGTTTTAGATCATCAGAAGCGCGAGGGGCCATGATGCTTCCTTCGCGCTCTTCTTCAGTCATCCTCGGCAAATCAAAGACGGTGGGCTGTTCTCCAATAGGCTTGCCAGTAGCGGCGTTGTAGATGCCTGTGCCCAAATCTTTGAAGGCAGTGCCTATTGCGCCCGCTCCTTCAGCAACGCCTTTGACTGCATCCATGCCGAGCTTTGCAGCATGGCTAAAACTAAACTCAAAGAAGGGCTTAGCATCTATTTCCTGCTGAGCTTGTTCTTCTACAGATTGCTGGATAGCGTTGCGTTGATCGCGGACACGCGCAAGCATGTCCTCAGTTGATTCACCCTGCCCCATGTTTGCGGCAAGCGTATCTATTCTCTTGTCTCTGGCCTCTATTTCAGCCTGTTCTTGAGCTTGACGCTGTGCAGCGCGTGCGAGAATTGCTTCGAGATCTGCCTTCTGCTTGTCCTCAGGTGAAGACTCAGGCATAGATACGTCAGACGGATCTACATCTTTCAGTAGATCCATCTGACGTACAACTTCTGCGTCATCCTGCGGTTCAGGTCGTTTTGCCATACGCAGATCCTAACCTTTATGCTGAGATGTCGCCGCCTTGCAAGCCCTTGTCTGCAGCGAGCATGGACTTCATTTGCAGTGCAACACCGACAACAGGCAATTTAGGGTCAAACTGGATCTGACACTGCGTAATAATGACAGGCATGTCTTGGAAGTCATGCTCGTTACTTGTGCCATAATTGCTGAACTTGAAGTCAAGACGAATATCAAGACTTGAACTAGTGCCGTCAATCTGCTGCGTCAAGTTTTGCAGCTGAACACCCTTGTCACCGAGCATTACGCCTTGCAGCGTAATGTCGTAGTAAGGCTTGTCGCCATGGTCGTACCGAACGGTAGTGTCACCACTGCCAGTGGTTTCCACAACAGGCACGCTGCCGGTGAAAGTAGCCGATGTGACCTTGATAAAGAACTTAGCGCTGTCGCCAGAGCTAGAAGAAATAACCGCACCAGTAATACTTCCACTGGTGAGTGCGGTTCCGGGACGTGCTGGTGCGTATGCCATTGGTTACTCCTATCAGGTAGAAAGGGCAGTCCACGCGCTGTTGTTAGTACCACCGGCTTGGTGGTTGACATAAAGCATGGCGTTCCCCGCGCCGCCGTCAAGCCGCAAGTACAAGTAGGCGTCTACTTTGCTTGCGCCAGAGTCCGCAGGCACGCCGTTTCCGACAGCCAGCAGTGGCGCTACGAGGTCTCGTCCACCAGCAACGCTGGCAGATTCCAAAAGTTGTTGAACAATGTTATGTCCAGACATTAGTATTGAACTCCATTTACGGTAACGCGGTTATCCTGAAGGTACCGGGACAAACGCGCGTCTGTAAACCCAGTGACTGTTCCAAACTCCGAAGGGTCCGCGTTGTACCCAAGAGTTTCTGATCGTGTGACCTGCCTGTCCATCTCAACACTGGCCGCAAGCCTACGCACATACGTTTCTGCATAGCCGTGTGGGGAGTTAGGGATGAAGAACTGCTCAGCAATAGCCAAGCAAGAGGCAAGGATAGTTTCGCCGTGCAACGCGCCGCCCAAAGGAACGTTGTTGTCTGCAGTTAGGTTTGCAGGCTCATTGATTTGCGTGTACTTCAGCCGGTAGGCTGCGTCTGGGATCGGGTACAAGTGCAAAACATGCCGCGTACCCTCTGTGGCACTTGTAGCGTTGAGTTGGGAGATCGCTGCAACTCTTGGCTTATCGTCTCTGTCTTCGAGATATTGGAACATATCTCTAAGCTTGGCCTCTGACGTAATTTCGATGGTCAGGTCAGCCACGTTTGGGTCAGTGCCAAAATAAGTGTCATAGGTCAGCGGGCCGTCGATACCTGCAAACGCTGCAGGAAGCACATATGCACCGCTATAAAACACCTTGATAGTTCTTGAAGCGCCGTCCAGTCCAGTGCTTTCATTTATGGTGAATTGTGTAGCGCCGTCAATAGACGTAACTCGGCGCTTGACTGTGGTTGTGCCGTCTGAGACTGTGATGTGTGAAATAGACACAACGTCTGTTGTGGACATGCCAGTGTTCAGCGAGCTGATACCAGTGCCGGATACTTGACCGGTGTGCTCAGAAGTAGGAGCGTAGGTGTCAATGCCTTCGACAGTACGCATGAACGACCAGCGGTGCGACACGCGCTCGCCCGGCAAAGGTTCTGGAGTATAGAACTGACGCAGGCCACGCTTGACGCAGGCCACCACATCAACGTTGGCATCGCCAGTCGCATCGCGTCCGTAGCCGAGCGCTCGCCCAACTTCGTCATGCAGTTCGTCGTAGGTTACTCCAATGCTCATGGTGCAATGTAGACGTAAACGTCATAAGTCCCCGATGATCCGCCTGTGCCGCCGACATCTACCGTCAGCGTGCCTTGGACGGCAGTGCCACCCATATCGGTTTGCACAATTTGCTCCGTGCTGCCACTAGCCAACGCAGTTGGGGTGTAGTTGCCAACAATGTCAAGACCATTTGCATCTTTGATTGACGCAAGAGTGAGGCTTGCACCACGGTTATTGTCGAGCAAAATCGAAACGACTGCCCCGAAATGCTCGTCAGATGTAGTGAAGGTTTGTGTGCTTGCAGGCACAGATATTTTTACTGCATAAACTTCTGAACTCATGATCTACCTACGCCCCAAGGCTGTGCCTTTTTGTATTTGTGATTATCTGTGTTAGCCAAAGTTTTCAAGCGGTCATGCTTAGCAAACTTGTAAGCCAAATAGCCCTCAACTGCTATTCTAGTGCTGTCTGGGATTGAATCACCCAGCATCACGACTGTTTCATAGTTCACAGTAGTCTGCGATTCGTTCGATGCTCCCGAATACGATCCAAGATGAACAGCGTCGTTTCCGGTGCTGGACAATTCTTCGGTAAACGAGTTGAGAGATATCCCGTTGACTGTTGATGTCACGGTGTTACCTTTTCTGTGCAGTGTCCAAACAACACCGCCACCGTGAACGCCGCTGCTCCCATAAAATTCGTCGTACCCATTTCCACTGTTCACACTCACAGTGCCGGAATCTTGTCCTATCGTTACCGTTCTCAAAAAAGTGCTGTAGTTAAATTGAAAAAGGCCGTAGCCAGAGGTAGGAGCATCCAAGTCAATTACAACAATGGTGTTTTCAAAATCGTTGACATTGGTGTCTTGGAACACGACCGCAAAAAGAAAATCTTGACCGTCAATATCCATGAAGGCCAATCTGGTCATACCGCTGTCTGGCCCGAAAGCAACGCCTTTTAGTCCATTGATTAGCGCGGTTGAAATGGTGGGGTTTACGCTGCCGGATTCAGCCAAATTTAGGTTATTGCCCGATTGGTCTTGCCATGTAGTTTGATCGTCACCAGTGTCACCGAGGCCGGTTTGGTTGTACCACGCATGCAAATTGGCATCGTCGCTGGGCGACCAAGCCTTAGAATAACTACAGGGCAAACAGGAGACTGCGACCATTAGCGGACCTTGCTCATTACCCAATCAAACAGCGGGCGGCCAGTTACGGCTCCGACGACGTAGAAGAAGAAGAACGCTCCGGTGCTGGCGAAGAACGAGTCGATCCAAGCGGAAATAGAATCCATCTGTGTTTCCATAATTTCCAGCCAGAACCAAGAACAGTTGCTGTCGCCACCACGCCGCTGGCTATCGCCGTGGGGAGAAGGATGTAGTCCGCGTAGCGCTCCACTATGAACGCCAGCAGAATCAGGGCTACCCCTGTAATCATCGGAACGGCCCCCTTGACCGGCAGGCCAATGAACCGTGTGACCGTCATCAAAATCAGGCCGCCCAGTATGGAAATCCCCCCGACCCAAACAAGTGGGTCGAGGGGAGTTGATAAAGGGGGAGGCATCAAAGCCTCCGGGGCTTTCGCCAAATTACTTAGCGGACTGGTCTTGCACGCTGCGAGACTCAAGAGCAGCAATGCGGATTTCGTGCTCCACACTGTGCTTAGCAAGCTTTTCAACTGTTCCATCAAGGCGCTCAATGCTCCTAGTTAAAGTTGCCATACTTGCTGAAAGTCGCGCAAACGCCCAAACAACCCCGCCAACCACAACAACAATGTTGCCTACTGCTAGCAGGATCTGCAAGTCCATTACTTAGCAGTGCTTGAGCGTCCGAACACAGCCATCATGTAGTCAATGTACATTTCGGCTTGGGTTCCATTGGACTGAGCAACGAAAGTTGGGACCAGCACAGAAGAGCTAGGCAAGTTGGATTCAACAGTGCCTTTCTTTTCTCCGTTGACCCAAAGGGTAGCAACGCCACTGCGGACAGAAATGCCAATGCGAGCAAAGTCGCTCACGCCAACACCGCTGTTTGCAGATGTATTCAGCTTCACAGCGGAAGACCCAGCAGCCTTTTTGGTGGTTCCGTCACAGGCAATCAGGGTGCCGTGGCCGGAATCACATTCAGCAGCAGTTGTGGTCAGACCGATGTACTGCACGTTGCTAACGATTGCATCTGAAGCAATCAAAGCGTCCGTGTTCTGAGCTGCCAGACCAACAAACATTTCGTCAGTGACGCTGTTTGTAGATCCGTCAGTCGAGAAGCGAACTCGTGCTTCAAACATATAATCGCCAGCTTCATCAGGCTCCAAGTGGCAGGTCAAGAATTGCAAGTTTGCACCTTGACCATCTGTCTGCGCACCGCCCGACAAAGCACCAATTCCAGCGTGCTGGAAGGAACCATCAGCGAGCAAAGCGAACGTGCCAGAGGTTGACTGCGTGACTACGAAATACTCAGTATCCGCAGCAGCAATGAACTGACTGTTGAAGTCCTCAAAATATTGCACTTGATTTCGTGGATCAGTGATTGGGAATGCAAAAGAACCCAATGCTCCACCATCGTATCGTACTGCCATGTTAGGACACCTTACTCAGCAAGAAGTTGCGGCGACGGTCAGTACACATGAAGTTGAGAGTGGAGTCCACGAACACCTGCATGGTGGTGTGCTGACCCGGAACTTGGGTCGGACCTTCTTCTCGCATGTACTCACCAGAAAGGAACACGGGCTTGAGGACACCCCAGTTGATGCCGTACACGGGGTCGGTACCGTTGGTGGTGTCATCCTCAAGGTGTGGCACCCACATCACAGGTACTTGACGGAACATGAGTTGACCGTCTTTCGATGCAATGTCGTTGCCAAGGTTATCGTTCTGTGCTTCGAGGGCTTCCTCAAGGCGACCGATAACGTTGTAGTTGGTGTAGTAGCCATAGTTGCTGCCGGTGTTGTAGTCGGCAACTGGGACTGGTGGCTTGAAGTTGGTAAAGACAGATGCCTTACGCCACTTGCGGACAAGATCAGTCTTGTTGACTTGATCGTAGTCTGCAAAGTAGTTACGCCACGCAGAGTTGGCGGCCAAACTGGAGTCGATGCCAGCCGAGTCGGCAAACTGCGAGCCGTCTTGGGCATATGGGTTCTTACCAGTAAAACCTTCGTCAGTGTTGGCACCCTTAGCAATGTGGTATGCGATACCGTATGGGTGGGTGGTGTCACTGGTTGACGGAGGGGCTTGCCAGAAGTTCTTTTCCATCAACTCTGCCAAGGAGATCATCGCATCAGTACGACGGATCTTGACAAGCTCGACGATGCGAGCTGGCGTTGCGTTGAATTGAACTTCACGACGCTCGAAAGCGTAGTTGGTGGTGCAGTGACGCCACGGAATGTTAGCCGTAGTCATCACGTCAGCAATGTTAACATTGTCACTCTCAAAGAGTCCAACGTTCTTGGCTGCACCGGATTGACTCAACATGATGTTGTACTGAATCGCGGTACCGGATTGATACTGAACCTTGTATTGGTCCAGCAACTTTCCAAGAGCGTGGTATTCTTGAAGCGTAGAGGCCAGTTCGGTGAACTTCAGCCGCCCCAAGTCCTTGAGGGTCACAGTAATCAAATCAGCAATTTGATCGGCTTGTAGTGCCATTTGTGAATCCTTTTAGAAAAACCAGAGTCGCTTACTCTTCACCGCCGATACCGATGCCAGCCTCTTCCATATACTTCCGCACCGACAACCGAGCAGCCGCCTCCGGCGACTGTGGCTTGCCATGCTTCTGTGTAGGACGGCTAACAAACTTGCCTCGACGCTGGGCAATTGTTGATTCAGTTGACGCATTTTTCGCTTCGACTACCTGCTCTGCAAAGAGAGAATTCAAGGCTCGATTAAACAAAGTCTTCTCGTCAGGCACCGCCTTATTTGAAGCTTCGTAACCACTAGCCAAGATGTTCATCTCTTCCAGAACCTGCACCCGACGCGCAAATTCGCCAGAATCACCAGCCAGAGATTCTGTCGATCCGGTACCCAGCAGCGACTCGAAGCCGGGGCCTAAATCGGAGACAAAGGAGTCGAATTCCGATACGACTTCCTTCTCTGACTGGTTGTCAAGAAAGGTGTTGTACTGCCCAAGCTGGGCTTCCAAACCTTCAATACGCTCCCGATAGTGCGCGTCCATCTGCTCGATGACTGGCCGCATTTCGTCAGGAATGTTGTCAAGATCAAGAGACATCTCCTCTACTTCTTCAGGCTCGTTTTGTCGGCCTTCCAAAATGCGGAGAGTTCTTTCAAGTGATTCGACTGTGCCAAGTTCTTCGATATCAGAATCAGTCAAGCCAACTGCAGCTGCACGCTCAGCCAGTTCGTCAACCTCTGCATCGTCGATTTCCTCGACCTCATAGTATTCTTCTTCTTCGCCTTCTACGTCATCGTCGCAATCGCCGTCTGGGCAATCAGACTCGTCCTCCCCAATAAGTTCATCCGCCTTGTTGATAATGTACTCGTCAACACGCTCGGAGAGATCTTGCGAATCTTCGTCCATAACATCTTCAAACGATTCGACAGGTTCTTCAATTGGTTCTTGTTCTTGTGACATATAGCCTCTCTAATTGTCGGATTTACCAAGTCTTGCAAGCCCAGTAGCCCGGGGTTGTTTTGTCTTTCTTTTGGTCGCAATTGTGCCGAGCACGGAAATTTTTGCGTCGGCCCGGGATGTTCTTTTTAATCTTCATGTTTGGATCGCCAAACCGGACAATCTTGACTTTGCCCCCGTCACGCACGTACACCTTGAACTTTTTAGGTCCACCGGGCGTACGCATAATCTTGCCAATGGGCGGGTTCTTGGGCTTTTTCTCAGCCATCTCCATAACCTCCGCTTCGGTCATGCAGGCCAAATGCTTTCAGATATTTAGCCCGGTGCCCCCTGCTGGTAAACAGTGGCCTTCCTGCGCCATCGTAATTAGTGGGCACTCCATTTTTTTCTGCGTGCCGCTTGTATTCGGGAATGTCGGACGGGTGGCAAGCCGCGCCTTCTGATGCAATAGGGTTGCGCCACAAATCGTTGACTGCCGAGTGGCCGCCCATCTCGACGTCAATGCGGCGCTTCAACGTTTCACCATCGGCAACAGGATTTTTGTCAAACTTCTCCATCTCGGAGATAGTCATAATCCGCTCGACAATGCTGCCGTCAGGTTTTTCGTAGCAATATGTTGGCATTATCCAGTTGGCCTTTCTACCGCTGCAGCTTCAGATGGCTGCACGCCGGGTCCGTCTGACAGCAGCATACGCATCATTGCATCATCTTGGCCCCGAGGCGTTGCACCGGGACGGTTTGTCCGCACGATTTCAGTCTGCTTTTGAGCTGGTGATTGCGCCTCAGCCTGCTGCTGTGGCTTCTCCACTCCGGTGAACATATCTGCAAGCTCAGGCAGTTGCGAGTATTTGGCAACCATCTGAATTAGCTTGGCACCATCAATAGACACACCTTGCTGCTGCATCGCAGGCAGCAGGGGTGCAATGAAGGTGTTCATAAGCTCGCGCATCGACTGCAGTTTTTCGCCGGGTGTCTGCGACAGGACGCTGTAAGGGTCGATGTCAAAGTTGAAATCAAAGAAGTCGGCCTCGATTTTGCCCCCTTGGAACACAAAGGGAACCTTGATATCTGTGCCCTCGACCGGCATCTCCAACTGCAGCTCAGAAAGATTGTCGTTGTAAATGAAGTGGCCCACCGCATTACAAACGCTGGCGGTAAAGTTCAATGCAGATTCCTGCATGTCCGACAGCCGCTGTGATGCGGACTCAGAAATCAACTTATCTTGTCCAACTGTGCCAGATTGCGGTCCAAGCCCGCCTAAGGCGTCAAGGTTGCCGCCGTAGTAGTTGAACAAGTTCTTGAGCTGCAGAATAAACGCAAGGTTCTGCTGGTCGATGCCACCAAACTTGTAGGTCTGAATGTTCTGCGGGTCATCCATACGGATAACTTCACCGTCAGCGCTGGTCTGTACGTTCTTTGCGTCCTGCTCTGCAGACCCACGGTAGCCAACAACATCTTTTTGGCGCTCAGCCTGCCGACCTAGCTTGCGGAATACGCGGTTGGCAAGGTCGTGCAAGTCAATCAGCGATGCCACAGGTGGCAGTGGCATGGTGTTGCCGGGCACATCAGTAAAAGACAAGAAGTGATATGGCCCAGCCTCTGGACCATCCCACTCAATCTCTCTAATTTTTCGCTCTGGCATTCCGTTTTCGCCAGCAGCAAAGGTGCAAATCTTGTTTTCTCTTGGTAGCCAAATCTCCCACAGCTCGGCCATATCAGAAGATTGCGCACCCGAGTAGACGTCTGACTGGCCAATAGCGGCAGCCCGCACGTCACCATCAGAGTTGTACATGGTCTTGCGAACCTCAGGGATGTCCTGCGGGTTGCGGTACAGATCTGACTCACGCAACGCTTCAATTGGCACTCGAAAACGGTGGCCCATGTACCCGCACTCAGTTAAGTCACGAGCGTTCATGTCGTGCACCCAATCGTCTAGGTCCACAGTTTCTGCAAACGGCTGGCCGCCATCGTGCAAAAACCCTCGCATGGCTGCTTGTCTTGGCTCCGTAACCCCAACTTTGATAATGCCAATACTGAACAAAGCATCAATAACTGCAAGCCGGAGCGTCTTTGCAACCTGCATTTCGCCAAGCACATGGTTTAGAGCCAGCTCAAGCTTCGCAGCCTGCGGTGCAATAACTGCTGTGCGTCCTCTGACATTGACATGCGGCTTGTTTCCCACCAATTGACGGGAATAGGTGGAGATAAACAGCTCCAGCATGTTGACCGGCACCCGATCACGGGAGCCACTGTCCGAATAGTTGCGACCAACAAACTCACGGATAGCCCGAACGCGCTTTTCGCGGTACGGCTGCAAGCGACGGCGGCTTGACTGTATAGACTTACGAAGTTTATCTATGTTATCTCCGTTATAGTTCACCAGTCATCCTTTGCTTTACGCTTTCGCTCTTTGACTTCCTGCCGTCGCCATGCCAATGTGCCGGGTTTCGCTTCTTCAGCTACCTGTATCTTCGGATTGGCTGAGGTTGCGCAAAGTTTGCTGCACAGGGCGTCGGCAATCACCCTATCACCGTGGTTATCGCGGGCACCAGACGGATCGACCGCTGATCGTGACCGCGCGTGCACCAAACCACCGGTTTGCGAAAACACGTACTCTCTACATTCTCGGATTGCGGGCTGGCTCAAGTTGACAAAAGCCCCATCATTTAGCATTCGACGGTATTGACCAAGCAAAGCAATTTTTTCTTCTTTGCTACTAAACCATCCGGGAATTGTGGAGTATTTTGCTGCGACAGACTTGTCATTCTTCCGGAAATAGTAGTTGCCGTACCCGGTTTCCCGCACTGCGTCCCCGAAAACCCGCCCCGGGCCGTTGGCCTCCCACACCAAGAACGCCCCCGTGTCGCTAAGGCCCTTGAAGTACCGGCACATAGCCACACATACACGTGCCAGTTGATCAGGACGGAGGTTTGCCGAGCAAAACTCTGCGACTTTCCGACCCTCAACAGTAGCGACAGAGATAACAGAGTTACTAGACCCCGTTCCGGTAGCCACATCAACCCCGGCAACATAGTAAGTTTTCTGCGACGGATGGTCCTCACCCCAAATCCTCAGATCGCCAGCTGTGCCAAGCTCCGTAAATCCAAGCGGATTGCAAAATTCATCGAAATCCAGCGTGCCGCGCTTGGTTGAGGGGGTGCAGTTCTTTTCAAGGGTGTCGATGAGCTCTGGCGGAAAGTACAAATAGTCCGAACCGCCAAAGTCAAGGTCCAATTCCTGTGCAATTTCTACCGGGTGGGTACGCCTGCGCTTTTCTCTTTCGTACCACGGGCTAGTCCACTCTCCATCTTCGTCTTTAGTCAGTCCAACGTTCTTGCGAGGGTCTTGCGACCAGTGAAAACTCAGGACTTGGGTGCGGCCAGAGTGCACAATGTCGTAAAAACTGTTGCCGCTGCCCTTGGGTGTGCTCACAAACCACCGACTGTTCGAGGCATCAGCAGTTGCAGCCAACACAGCCTCTGAATTATCAACAGATGCAAACTCGTCGAGCGCAATGCAGGTCTTGCGGTCGCCCCGTGCAACGTCGCCAGTCGTAGATTCGCCAGTTATGGCACTGCCATTGTCTTCGTTAGTCAGTCGCAGCTTGGTTCTGGTGAAGTTTGGCATCATCCAGCCCGGCAAATACTTCAGAAAAAAGTCAATCTTGCTAAACAGAGACGCAGAGTTGCCCGGGGAGTCCACCAAGCCCTCTTTACGGCTAACCAAAAGCAGCGATTTCATTGGCTTGAAGTGCCAATACCAAGCAAAAACCGTGGTCGTGAGCCAAGACGCCCCCATATCACGGGACTTCACCATGGCTAAGTCGTAGCCGTTGTCAATGCTGGCGCACATTTCAAGAATCGCTTGTTCTTGAAAGGGGTACAGAATAAACGGCCTGATGGATGGCTCTAGCCGTGGGTCAAGCGTGTACCCAAACACGTTGATGTAGAACAAAATGTCACGGTTGCAGAGTGCCCACAGGTCTGCCTGCACCTCATAGTTCTCTGCGGCCATCTCAAAAATCTGCCGACGAAACCTAACGTTCTCCACAGGATGGGTTGGAACTTTGTTTCCCAAAAGGACTGTCATCGCGTAGCCACCGGTAAGCACGATACAACACCGTTGGATCGTCCATCAACTGCCCAAGGGCCGTATTTGTGCTGCGTGTCAACAAACCCCGGACCCGACCAGTCTTGTGGCAGTGATCTATGCAAGTGTCATTCCTCTCCAGCGGAATCCGCGTCACTGGATCTAGGCCTAACTGCATCTCGAACATCTCCGCGAAGTCCAGCGGCGTCACCCCGTAGACCGTCTCCATCTTCACGATGCGTCTGCATGAGCGGCACTCCGTTCGGCGATGCTTCTTGTTCTTGTGAAAGTAAATCTCCGGCAGCGTCTGCTGGCAGATTCGGCACTTCTTCGTCTTCCCGTGGCGCATCTAGCATTTGCTCCAATCGGCTTAGGAGTTCAAGACTCCTCACCCCATCATCGGAGTAACGGGCCTCTGCATCCAACTGCGACTTGGTTGGCATCAACTTCGTCCACATCGTGGCGTAAAAGGCAGAGGCATTTGATGGCGATGACTGGGCCCACTTGAGTAGCCCCACGGCACCCCGCGATGGCACAACCTCCGCCGGTATATCGGCAGGCTGACACGCCGCGTACTCAAACACGAACTGACAAGCCTCGCGTTCAGAGCACCCACCTGTAGGGGCAGCGAGAACAAGACGGCGATATGGATCGCCGCCACCATCAATTTTTGTATCAACAATCAACAGCGCCTTAGTTTCGCACATAGCAGGAGCCTCGCCCTGCTTCTTCAAGTGCTCGCGGATTTGATTGAACTGTTCCCACTTGCCCTCCCGAATCAAGCGGTCTTTAGTTTCTCTTTGCATAAATTAGGCTCGACGTCCAGCTGCTTTCTTTTTTTGCATCTTCCAGCTGATCCTACCCGGTCCTGTTTTCTTTTTCTTGGCACTGTTGCATTGCGCCATGGTTGGGCGACAGGCTGGGTAGCCCGCTCTCTTCTCTCCTTTTTGCCGTCCGCAAGGCTTGCCAGTCTTGCAGTCTACCCAGCCCTTGCCCTTGTTCTGACCAAACCACTGCTTAAGTCCACCGCCAGTGTTTGCCATCCTAGCCATTGCAATCCCCCCATTCTGACAACACCTTGATGATGGCGTCAAAGCCATTGTTTGTCATGGGGTGGTACTTGAATGCAGCAACATCGCCAAGCACCTGCAGCAAATCTTGGAACCCAACCATGCCGTCTTCGTTCAAGTCTGAGGGGCACGAGTTGTCAGGGTAGTAGTTCACCGAGTACAGCGACGGTTCGCAGGGATGACCGTTGCCGCAAGCAAAGCGGACAACGCCGCCAGACGAGAAGTAATCGGGACCAGTAAACCGAGCGATGTGGAACGAACCGGGCCACTTCTCGCTTTCCCAGTCAACGTCAGCATTCCACCGGATCAGATCACCGTAGTCGTTCTGTGATGGGGATGAGCAGCACTGTTCACCCACAATGGTTTCCCGGTGAGGCCAGAACTTCAACACAGGGGAATCCATCAGATCCTTGTGTTGCTGCTGCACCAATGGGTACTTGTACTGTTGGCTAATGCCGTCGCCGTACTTCTTGCCAAGAGGTCCGTGCAGAATCCATGAGTCACACCATGCGTACTCAAGATCAACAAGGTCGCCCGTCCTTGGGCAGCATCCCTGTGGTCCGTCGAAGTACCAGTTGACTGGGGTGAAGTTTGCACCCAGATACATCCACCGTTGGTATGGGTTGGATTGGATGCAGTTCCAATACTC